>JACXTT010011623.1_pt1 | contig 11768 bp, 12 predicted proteins | sample 9270951 | NCBI WGS metagenome assembly JACXTT01 (sample SAMN15532306, study PRJNA645909) | rock metagenome | isolation source: weathered quartz diorite | place: Puerto Rico | collected 2017-06-21 | reverse complement strand
TCGCCTCGATTGCTATTCCGAGCCTGCTTGCCGCACGCCGTCAGACCAACGAGACCGCGACGGTAGCTTCCCTCCGGACCATCAACGCTGCCCAGATTTCCTACAACTCCGCCTATCCGACCGTGGGTTACGCCAGCACGCTGGCCGCGCTGGGCGGAACCAATTGCGCCCCGCCAAGCTCCGCTAGCGCTTGCCTGATTGACAGTCAGATCGCTTCCGGCACCAAGAATGGTTACATGTACATTCTGTCGGGCGCGGCCGGAACTCCAGCCGGGACCTACCAGGTTATCGCTTCCCCGACAGTCCCCAATCAGACTGGCGTGCGCTATTTCTGTTCGTCACCAGACGGCGTCGTGCGTGTTTCGATGTCGGCCATCAGCACCTGCGACGGGAACGTTAATCCGGTGCAGTGACTGTGCCCTTTCAGCTGGATAATTTTTCGTCACCCCCGCTGCCCGATGCTACTGCGCAGGCCGTAGGCAGTGTTAGTCTTCCCTGTTCATGGGCAAAGCGTCGCGTTCCCAACTTCGCATCGCCATCGACACCGGCGGAACCTTCACCGATTGCGTGTGGACCGATGGCGGTGTGCTCAGAACGCTGAAGGTGTTTTCGACGCCCGACGATCCGTCGCGCGCGATTGCTGAGGCGCTACGCAAGATTGGCGCGAGCTCCGGGTTTACGCTCCTGCACGGAACGACCGTCGGCACCAACGCCCTGCTGCAAAGACAAGGTGCGCGGGTCGCGCTGATTACAACGTCAGGATTTGAAGATGTCATCGAAATCGGACGACAGGCGCGGCCCCGGTTGTATGACTTCTTCTTTGACCGAGTGCCTCCTCTGGTGTCTCGAGAATTGCGCTTCGGAGTGCACGAGCGAACAGGCTCAGACGGCCGTGTCTTGGAGTCTCCCTCGGCCGAGGAACTGGAACGCGTGCGCGAAGCCGCGCGGGGCGCTCGGCCTGAAGCTATAGCGATCTCCCTGCTGTTCTCGTTCGCAAATCCGGAGAACGAGCTGGCGGTCGTGGCAGCGCTGGCTGAACTTGGCAAGCCGCAATCACTGTCGCACCAAATTCTCCCTGAGTTCCGCGAATACGAGCGTACCAGCACGGTGGTAGTGAACGCGTACCTGCAGCCGCTCATGCAAAGCTATCTTGAAAAAATCGGGGAACGTGCGAGGGAATTAAATGGCCGGGCAGGTGCCGCGAAGAGAGAGCCGCGCATCTTCGTCATGCAGTCAAGCGGCGGGATCACGGCACTGGAAGCGGCAGCCCGGGAGCCAGTGCGGACAGTCCTTTCTGGGCCCGCGGGCGGTTTGATCGGAGCCGCAGCGATGGCGATGCGAAGCCGGTTCCCACGCGTCGTGTCATTCGACATGGGGGGCACGTCGACCGACGTCGCGCTGGTTGAGGGCGAAGCGCGTCCCGGCAGTCAGGCGGAAGTCGCGGGGTTCCCGGTGGGCGTCCCGATGCTCGACATTCACACCGTGGGCGCCGGAGGCGGTTCGCTGGCACGCTTCGACGCTGGGGGCGCGCTTCGGGTGGGTCCCGAGTCGGCTGGCGCCGATCCAGGACCGATCTGCTACGGCCGCGGCGTGCAACCCACAGTCACCGACGCCAACCTGATTCTAGGAAGGCTCCGCGCCGATCGGTTTCTCGGTGGAGAGTTCAGTCTGGATGCGGAGCGCACGCGCCGCATCACCACGGCGTGGCTGAAAGATCAGGGCTCGCGTTTGACGTTAGAACAGTTCGCAGCCGGCGTGGTGCAAGTCGTGAATGCCAACATGGAGCGGGCGTTGCGCGTGGTGTCGATCGAACGCGGATACGATCCGAGGGACTTTGCCCTGGTGGCATTTGGCGGAGCGGGAGGCCTGCACGCCTGCGAACTGGCCGAGGCGCTGGCTATCCCCACGGTAATTCTCCCGGCTCATCCGGGAGCGCTCTCGGCGTTTGGAATTCTGGTCAGCGATGCGGTCAAAGATTTTTCGCGGACACTCCTGTGGAACCTCGCGGACCGGCATTCTCACGCCGAGTTGGAGAGGGAGTTCCGAAAACTGGAGGCAAGGGCGCGAAAAGAGTTTCGGGCCGAGAGTTGGCCGGGTACGCTGCACTTCGAACGCAGCTTGGATCTCCGCTATCGCGGGCAGGGATATGAGTTGAACCTTCCAGCCACGGGAAACGCGGCCACGCGCTTCCACCAGGAACATCAGCGCCGGTACGGGTATCACCACCCCGGGAAAGAGATTGAACTGGTGACCGTGCGTCTGCGTGGGAAGATCACGGCACGAAGGTCGGCGGCCGTGCAGTCGGGAGCGAAAACATCCAGGTCTGGGCACGCAAAGCTAGTCGAGCGTACGACTGTGGTCTTTCAGGGAAGAGGCGTCGGGACGCCGGTCTATGAGCGAGGCGATCTGAGCGCGGATCAATTGTTGAAGGGCCCAGCTGTGATTACCGAATACAGCGCGACTACCGTCATCCCGCCGGGGAAGAAGTTCCGGGTAGATCGGGCGGGAAATCTGCTGATTGCGATCAAGTAGCGCTGGAAATCCCGGATCGAGAAGACCGGGCCTTAGCTTTCCTCCTCCGGCACCTTCCCCTCTTCCAGCGCCATGTCCCTGAACTCGCTGGACTCGAAGATGTCGCCGCATTCCTTGCATTCCACGTATTCGGCGTCTTTGTCGCGGGAGACGAGCTGCACCCGGGGATGCTTGCACGGCTCCCGATTGGTCTTGGTAGGGGGTTGAGGCGGCTGGCTTGTCGTCATAGATTCCGGGCCTCTCTGATTTACATGAGAGGGGCCCCGTTCATTCGCCGGAAAATGGCCGTATTTTAGAACGCTGGCTCAGGATGTCAAGTACCCCAGGAACAAGGCCTCGCTTACTCCAGGGCGAGGCTGCTAAACTACTCACCTGTCGAAAGTTGCCGTTCAATTGCGAAATTTCGCCGTTGCCTGATCGACCTTGCGGAGAGCACCGGGCTGGCGTTAGAATATAAATACGACCAAAAGAGTCGGCATTTTATCCGACCACAGAGGTCGCCATTCTTCAAGATGCTGAAGCTGACAAAAAAGGCCGATTACGGTCTGATGGCGATGAAGCATCTCGCCGAGCGCGCGCCCAAGGGTTCGTGCAGCGCCAAGGACGTGGCCGAAGCCTACGGGATACCCCAGGAAGCCCTGGCGAAAATCCTGCAACGGCTGGCGAAGGCGGGATTGCTGAGGTCGCAGCACGGCAGCAATGGCGGTTACACGCTGGCGCGCGACCCGAACACGATTTCGGCATTTGAAGTCATCCAGGCGATCGACGGGCCGCTGTTTATTACGTCGTGCGTGACGGTGCGAGGCGAGTGCGATCAGACCGATCGCTGCACGATCCGCGAGCCGCTGCGCAAAGTGAATGAAAGCATCGAACAGGTGCTCAAGAGAATCAAAATTTCGCACATGCGGGAAGAGCCGGAAACCATCGAGATCGAGAAACCGGCGGAACTCGTGACAATTGTGTAGCGCCGGCAACTTACCGGCAACTGAGTTAAGGAGAGCAGCAATCATGAGCACGGATGTAAAGACGGCGATCCCAGAAACTACGCAGCGCACCTCCGCGAACGGAATCAAGCTGCCGATCTACATGGACAACCACGCGACCACGGCGTTGGATCCACGCGTCCTCGAAGAGATGCTGCCCTACTTCATGGAGAAGTTCGGCAACGCAGCCAGCCGCAATCACCCATTCGGTTGGGTGGCGGAAGAAGCGGTCGAGTTATCGCGCGAGCGCATCGCGAAGCTGATTGGAGCGACTGCAAAAGAGATTATTTTCACCTCGGGCGCTACCGAGAGCGACAACCTGGCCATCAAAGGCGTCGCCGAGATGTACCGTGAGAAGGGCAACCACATCATCACGGCGGTCACCGAGCACAAGGCCGTGCTGGACACCTGCAAGCACCTTGAGAAGGGCGGCTTTCGCGTCACCTACATGCCGGTGCAGAAGGACGGCCTGGTTGATCTCGACGATCTGAAGCGCGCCATCGACGACAAGACGATCCTGGTCACCATCATGGCGGCCAACAATGAGATTGGCGTGGTGCAGCCGCTGGCGGAGATTGGCAAGATCTGCCGCGAACGGGGTGTGATCTTCCACACCGACGCCGTGCAGGCAATCGGCAAAATTCCAATCGACGTCAATAAGATGAATATTGACGTCGCGTCCATTACCGGACACAAACTGTACGGCCCGAAGGGCGTGGGCGCGCTTTACGTGCGGCGTAAGAACCCACGCGTGCAACTGGTGCCGCTTATCGACGGCGGCGGCCACGAGCGCGGCATGCGCTCTGGAACCCTTAACGTTCCGGGCATCGTCGGCTTGGGGAAGGCTTGCGCTATCGCCATGGAAGACATGCCGCAGGAGTCCTGCAAAATCGCGGGCCTGCGCAATCGCCTGCGCGACAATATCATGGCCCGCCTGGACGAGGTCTACATCAACGGCTCGACCGAGCACCGCCTTCCCGGCAACCTGAACATCAGCTTTGCCTACGTTGAAGGCGAGTCGCTGTTGATGGGGATCAACGATATCGCGGTCTCGAGCGGTTCCGCCTGCACCTCAGCGACGCTGGAGCCATCTTATGTATTGAAGGCTCTCGGCACGGGAGACGATCTGGCGCACAGCTCGATCCGGTTCGGTATCGGGCGTTTCAACACCGAAGCCGAAGTGGACTACGTGGCCGATCGGGTGGTCGAGACCGTAGAACGGCTGCGCGAACTTTCGCCGCTCTATGAGATGGCGAAAGAGGGCATCGATTTGAAGACCGTGAAGTGGGCAGGCGAAGCGCACTGAACAAGAAAGTTTCGTATCAGGGCATCGCTTTAGCGATGCCACTTGGCTCTTAAATTGAATGCCCCTTTAGGGGCCGTCGTAAGGAGATGGCAATGTCCTATAGCGATAAAGTAATCGATCATTACAACCATCCACGCAACGTGGGTTCGATGGACAAGTCCAGCACGGACGTGGGCACCGGACTGGTGGGCGCGCCCGAATGCGGCGACGTCATGAAGTTGCAGATCAAAGTCAATCCGGAAACCAGCGTGATTGAAGACGCAAAGTTCAAGACCTTCGGCTGCGGCTCGGCCATTGCCTCTTCGTCACTCGCCACTGAGTGGGTGAAGGGCAAGACCATCGACGAGGCTTTGGCAATCAAGAACACCGAGATCGTCAAGGAACTTGCGTTGCCGCCAGTGAAAATTCACTGCTCGGTGCTGGCGGAAGACGCCATCCGGGCGGCCATCGGCGACTGGAAGAAGAAACAGGCCACGGCGAAGGCGGTGGAAGTGCAGGCAGCGCAGTAAGTCCGCGGCGAGCTTCGACCACGAGCTTCGGGCGAGCGATTCGCGGAAGCTCCATGATTGCTGATGGCTCGTAGCTCGAAGCTCTATGGAACAAGCAACCAAACCCGCCCCGCCCGCGGCTCCCGTCAAAGGCATCCAGATCACCGACAAGGCGATCGCGAGGGTGCGTTCGGCGATGGAGAAGGAAGGCGTGTCTGTCGAACAGGGCGGACTTCGTCTGGGCGTGCAGGTCGGCGGGTGCTCGGGGGTGGGTTACAACATCCGCTTCGACACCCCGCCGCGTGAGCGAGATCGTGTGTTCCAGTTCGGTGATGTGCGCGTGTTCGTGGACCCCAAGTCCTTCATCTATTTGCACGGGATGGTTCTGGATTACCAGGAAACCCTGATGCAGCAGGGCTTCGTGTTCGTGAATCCCAATTCGTCGAAGTCCTGTGGCTGCGGCAGCTCGTTCTCAGCCTAGCCGTGTAGGCACGGGTGTCTGACCCGTGCAAGCCGGGTCGAAGACCCGGCAGCAACCAGTGACCGAGGGGCGGGCGCACCGCGCCCGCCCTGAATTTTGTATGGCAAGCTCAGATTCCAAATCGTTGTCGCTCATGCCCGGGGAAGAGACCTCGAGTTGCTGGTCGTGTGGCACCATACGCGCCGTCCACTTCTGCCGTGCTTGTGGGAAGGTGCAACCGCCGGTTCCGGTCGACTACTTCACGTTCTTCGGCTTCCCGCGGAAACTGAACCTGGATACTACCACACTCGAAAAAGAGTTCTACGCGCTCAGCCGTCGCCTGCATCCGGACATGTCGGCGCAAGCCGAAAGCCAGGAACGGGAGTGGAGCCTGGAACAGAGCTCCATGCTCAACGATGCCTACCGCACCCTGAAGGACTCCATCAGGCGTACGGAGTACCTGTTGCGCCTGGAAGGCGTAGAGCTCGAAGAGCAGTCCAAGCAGGCAACGGAGAAAGCCCGCGCCACGGGCGAACTAAAAAAACAAATGGTGCCTCCCGATCTTCTCGAAGATGTTTTCGAGCTGAACATGCATCTGGAGGAACTCCGGGCGCAGAAAAAGGTGGGCGAGGACGATCCAGCCCTGCTGGAAGAGATTGGCAAGGCCAAGCTGTCCCTAGAAGAAAAACATGATGCCCTGCTCGCAGAACTCAAAACGGATTGGACCAAGTGGGATAGAGCGGTTGACAGCGGTACAGAACAAGAGCGCCTCAGGATTCGCGACCACATGGTGGACGTACTGAATCGCAGGAACTACATCCGGAACTTGTCGCGGGATGTGAATGAAGCGATCGAAAGCGGCACTTAGCACCTGGCATTTAGCATTTAGCGAAACCTATCCGCGGACTGCCTTGAAGGTTTGACTAAGTGCCAAATGCCAAGTGCCATGTCAAAACCCTAAATGGCAACTGATTACATTGTCGGCATCGATCTCGGCACCACGAACTCCCTCGTGGCCTACATGCAAGGGGATGTCCCTGCCGTCATTCCGGGAGAAGACGGGTTGAACCTTGTGCCGTCGGTGGTGGCGCTCGACGAGAAGAACCAGATCATCGTCGGCAATGCCGCCCGCAAGTATTTGATTGAGACTCCGGAGCGGGCGGTCTACTCGACTAAACGGCTGATGGGACGCGCGGTCGAAGACATTAAGGAAGAACTGAAGTTCTTCCCTTTCCGCTTGGCCGACGATCTTCAGCCGGGAGAGGTACTACGCATCAAGGCGGGCGAGAGGACCTATACTCCGCCTGAAATTTCCGCTCACGTGCTGCGTCAGCTGAAGCGAAATGCAGAACGCTTTTTCGCCGCACCCGTTACGAAAGCAGTGATTACCGTCCCCGCCTATTTCAACGACGCGCAGCGGCAAGCGACGAAAGACGCAGGACGCATCGCTGGGCTGGATGTGCTGCGGCTGGTAAACGAGCCGACGGCAGCATCACTCGCGTACGGTCTCGACAAGAAGAAGAACGGCATCGTCGCGGTTTACGACCTTGGCGGCGGCACGTTCGACATCTCCATCCTCAAGCTGCACGACGGCATCTTCGAGGTCATCTCCACCAACGGCGACACCCACCTCGGCGGCGATGACATTGACAACTTGCTGATCACCATCGCGCTCGACGACATTCAAGGCGACCTGAAGCTCGATGTGCGGCGCAACGGCGAGGCTGTAGCGCGCATTCGCAAGGCCGTGATTGAAGCCAAGATTGCGCTTTCGTCCCAACCTTCGGCAAAGCTTGATGTCGAATTGCCCGGCGGTCAGCGCTATCAGCGCGAGATCACGCGCGAAGCGTTTGAGCGGTTGATCGACCCGGTGATTCAGCGGACGGTTGCTCCCAGCAAGCAGGCTTTGAAAGACGCCGGGCTCAAGCCCGAGCAGATTGAGGAAGTCGTCCTGGTGGGCGGATCGACGAGAATTCCGAAGGTGCGTCAATTGGTGCAGGATCTCTTCGGCCGCACACCGCATACCGACCTGAATCCCGACGAAGTAGTGGCACTGGGCGCAGCGGTACAGGCCCACATCCTGGGCGGCGGATCTGAAATTACAAAAGAGATGCTGCTGCTCGACGTGACGCCGCTGTCGCTCGGAATTGAAGTTGCCGGCGGTGTAACCGACAAGATCATCCTGCGCAATTCGACAGTACCGGCTTCCGCAACCCAGCACTACACCACGCACGCAGACGGGCAGACGAACGTGGCCATTCACGTCCTGCAAGGTGAGCGCGAACTGGCGCGGGATTGCCGGTCCCTGGCGCGCTTCGACTTAAAGGGCGTGCCGCCGATGCCCGCGGGCGTGCCGCGGATTGAAGTGAAATTCCTCATCGACGCCAACGGAATTCTGCAGGTTTCTGCACGCGAGCAGCGCAGCGGCAAGGAAGCTCAGATCGAAGTTCAACCCAGCTACGGACTGACCGACGAGCAGGTCGAAAGCATGCTGCTCGAGTCTTACGACTACGCGGAAGACGATTTTCGCCAACGCCAGGTGATCGAGGCGCGGCAGGAAGCCGATACCATCCTCGCGGCATTGGCCAAGGGAAAAAGGAACGAGGCCTGGCGCGCCCTCACCAGCGATGAGGGCCGCCGAATCGAGACTCTCGAGCGCGCATTGGTAGCGGTAAAAGATGGCGATGACTATCACGCGATTCGAGCAGGCATCGATGCGCTAAACCAAGGCACGATGCGCCTCGCCGAGATGATGATGGACACCGCGGTATCAACTGCTCTCAAGGGAAAGACAATGGACCAGACCCAATTGGACGAAGGGCCAGAGACTGGTCATCCGGTCGCGAAGGCGGAATTTAAGTAGAGCAAGTCTCAGGTTTAGGTGTCAGGTCTCAGGAAAACGGATTAGCCAATATACTTCTCAGGAGTGGCGATGTCGGAAACCAAGATGCACGGTACGGGAGCGGCGACGGTGGACTCTCTGGGCGAAAACACGGTTGAAGTTACATTTCTTCCCGAGGGGAAAACTGTCACTTTCGAGCATGGCAATCTGCCCTACAAAGATCACGGCAAGGAAGAATCCCTGCTCGACGTGGCGCTGAACTTCGGCGTGAATCTCGATCATGCCTGTGGCGGCAACTGCGCCTGCACCACCTGCCACATCTGGGTGAAAGAAGGCGCGGACCTGATTTCGGACATGGAAGACGACGAAGCTGACAAGCTCGACATGGCTGCTGATCTACAATTAAACTCCCGTCTCGGATGTCAGGCTGTGATCCAGAAGCCCGGCAAGGTCGTAGTGGAAATCCCGGCGTGGAATCGGAACTACGTTTCGGAGACACACTAAGAGCAGCCGTTGGCACTTGGCGTTTGGCGCTTGGCTTTTCCGCGACGGGTTCGCAGCCTCAATCGAGTTTCTGAACTTATGCGATCGTGAGATTTGGCCAAGTGCTAAATGCCAAGTGCCATCTTCACAGGAGCTTTCAGTCATGCCTAAGCAACTCACCTGGGACGATCCCGAAGACATCGGTATTCTGCTCTCGGAAGCGCATCCCGCCATTGACCCATTCACTGTCCGCTTCACGGACCTGCACAAATACGTAATCGAGCTTCCCGATTTCAAGGACGACCCGAAGAAGTCCAACGAAGGAAAGCTGGAAGCGATCCAGATGGCGTGGCACACGGAGTTTCTCGACCGAACCCAGGGCTGAGGTCCGCAAGCGCAACGGTTGACTAGGACTCACCCACCACACGTGTATATGTTTTGTCTCCCGCTTCTCCCCCAGCGGGAAAATTCTTTACTTGCCCATGACATCTGTTTCGTCGAGGCGCGCTAGTCTGCACTCAAGGTGCTGTCGGGACAAGAGTACAGCGGCGCACTCGCCAGTGTGGAAGCAATGGGGACGGCCAGGGCCTCTGGCTGTAGCTTCCACACTGGAGAAGGGCGCGGCCCGGTATCGCCGCAATTGAGTGTCCTCCTGGAAGGCACGGCTTAGACACGCGTGCCTCTTTTTCTGATCTGCACCTGGAATTACAGGGGACAAGAAAGGCGCGCCCACTGCTTCAAGCGCTGCGCCACTGAAAAGCAGATTTCTTGGGATCGCCCCCCCTAACGGACGGTCGCCGGCACAGGTTCTTCCACACTGGCCTCGCGCAGAAACTTCGCTGCCTCTTCCGGAGGAGTGGGATTGATGTAGAAGCCTGTGCCCCATTCGAATCCTGCAGTCTTGGTCAGCTTGGGCATGAATTCGATGTGCCAGTGGTAGTACTCGGTGTTGGGGTCCTGCACCGGCGAGGAATGTACGACCAGATTGTAAGGCGGATTCTCGAGCACGCGGTCGGCCTTCATGAGCAGCGACTTCAGGGCCTTGGCAAGATTTTCGAACATGTGCGACGACGAGTTCTCAAACGCTGATTCGTGCCGCCGGGGAAGAATCCAGGTCTCAAAAGGAAAGCGCGGAGCGTAAGGAGCCAGCGTCAGGAAGTCCTCATTTTCCGCTACTACGCGGATGCCATTGTCCGTCTCTTGCCGGATGATGTCGCAGAATACGCAGCGCTCTTTGTAAATGTAGTACTGCTTGGCTCCCTGTAGTTCTTCGACGACATAGATGGGCAGAATCGGCAAAGCGATCAGCTGCGAATGCGAGTGCTCGAGCGACGCTCCAGCTGCTTCGCCGTGGTTCTTGAAAATCAAGATGTACTTGAAGCGGCGGTCTTTCTTCAGGTCGAGGATGCGGTCGCGAAAGGCCCAGAGCACGTCTTCAATTCGTTTCGACGGCAGCGTGGCGAGGGTGGCGTTGTGGTCGGGCGTTTCGATGATGACCTCGTGGGCGCCGACGCCATTCATTTTGTCGAACATGCCCTCCGCCTGTTTGTTCAAATCGCCTTCGATGACCAGGGCAGGAAACTTGTTGGGAACGACCCGCACGGTCCAGCCGGGAGCGTCTTTCTGTGGAGCGCTGCCGTTTGTGCTCGGCCGATAGGCCATAATCTCGGGTGGCGTCTTGCTCTCGTTTCCGTAGTCGAAGGGGCAAAAGCCACCCTTGATCTTTAGCGGTTCGCGCACGAAATCGGTGGGCCGCTTGGCGCGATCGGTGGAAATGATGACCCACCGCCCCACGATGGGGTCTTTTCTTAGTTCAGGCACGTACTAAATCCTTTCAGTACTGGGGTCTCCACACATTCGCAGTGTCGGCAAGTCAGTGATTGTACGACACCGGAAAGGCATTTTGGAACAACTCGAACGACGGCTGGCTTCGCGGCGATTCATAGTATACGGCGAGCACGTCGAAACGCCATTGGCACGAAGGTGGCATCTGGCGCAGGAAGTCGCGTGCGACGAGGCGCAGCTCTCTCTGTTTGTCGTGATCGACGGCGGCTTCCGCGGGCTTTATGTCGTGCGTCGTGCGGCTCTTGACTTCGATAAAGCAGAGCACATCTTTGTCCCATCCGACGAGGTCCAGTTCACCGCGCTGATGCGGGGAGCGATAGTTGCGGGCAATCATGACGTAGCCGCGCCGGCGAAGGTAGAAGTAGGCGTCCTCCTCGCCGCGGCGGCCCGTGCGCTGGTGCTCAGGCAAGTCCTCGGGCCGCAGTGTGCGAGCGGTAAGCCAATCAAGGGCTCGCAACGTGACTTGGGTGAGGCGGCCGGAGAACATGAGTACTCACTGTAGCGGTTGGACCGGCACTCGAATGTGACCACGGTCACCGGAGATTCGGTACATTTCCCGGAAGCGCACGGGGGTTGACCGCGGTACACGACCTCTCGTAGATTGGCGCATCCGCGAAGCATGTGCCAGCCGGTCGCTTCACCGTGGAGATCGCGTGTCCGATCAGGGTACCATCCATCACGGAAGTTCCAGACGCTATGAAAACTTCCTCGTTCTGATTCTGTTCCTGACCTGGGGCACTGTCTTTCTCGACCGCATGTCGCAGCTGTACCTGGCGCCGTTCTTTGCCCCGCAATTTCATTTGAGCAGCCAGCAGATCGGCGTGCTGGC
>JACXTT010011622.1_pt1 | contig 11768 bp, 9 predicted proteins | sample 9270951 | NCBI WGS metagenome assembly JACXTT01 (sample SAMN15532306, study PRJNA645909) | rock metagenome | isolation source: weathered quartz diorite | place: Puerto Rico | collected 2017-06-21 | reverse complement strand
CCGGCGCGGTGCAGCGGGTAAAAAGCAACACGCTGGGCGGGGCGACCAGGCGTCTAGTGCGAGATTCTAGCCGATAATGGACCACGCCAGAAGGCTCAACACTCGTCCAGAGTGCAAGCGAAACCCTTGCTATGAGTTCGGACCGAGCGGGGTTTCGGACCGATGTTGCCGACTACCTGCCGACTCGCACTTCCGCCGCTAAGTGTGCTCGAGGCGGGCCTGACCGCTTGCAAGGCGTTTGCATCGTGCCGGCGGCGGATCATCCACCCCCTCCCAGAGATGAAATGATTCCAACCCCTGCGACTTGGAGAAATGCCTTTGAGGTGTCGTGTTGCAAATAGCGCACAAATCGGGGGAGGAAATGACCTCAAGAAGCGCGCGAACACCTTGGCATCGCGGGGTGGTAGGCTGATTTAATGGCAAAAGAAGCAGCCAGCAAGGTGCTCTCGATCGAGGGACGCGAAGTCGAGATAACGCACCCCGACAAGCTGTATTTCTCATCCCAGGCGCGGATCTCGAAACTCGATCTTGTGCTCTACTATCTGTCGGTCGCTCCGGGCGCTCTCGCCGGAATCAAGGATCGTCCGATTGTTCTCAAGCGTTTCGTCAACGGCGCCGAAGCAGAGGCGTTTTATCAAAAGCGTGCTCCGGTCCAGCGCCCCCCCTGGCTGCGAACAATCACGCTGTCTTTCCCTTCGGGCCGAACTGCGGACGAGATCGTCGTCGATGACGCACCCGGGCTCGCCTGGATCGTCAATCTGGGCTGCATCGAACTGCACCCGCACCCGGTCCACTCCGATAATCTTGAGCACCCCGACGAATTGCGCATCGACCTCGACCCGGTTCCGGGTGTTAGGTGGGCAGATGTGCGCCGTGTCGCTCTCGAAGTGCAGGCGCTGCTCGAAGAGGTAGGGCTTCGTGGTTGGCCCAAAACCAGTGGTTCGCGCGGTATGCACATAAATGTGAGGATCGAAGCACGCTGGACGTTCTCTGAAGTGCGCCGCGCGGCAGTCGCGTTGTCACGTGCCGTGGAGCGGCGTGCGCCCGCTCTGGCCAGCTCGAAATGGTGGAAAGAGGAACGGCATGGTGTGTTTTTGGACTATAACCAGAATGCAAAGGATCGAACCACGTGCTCTGCATATTCGGTACGCCCCCTTCCCGACGCCCGTGTCTCAACGCCCCTTTACTGGCACGATGTCCCTGACTGTGATCCCGCTGACTTCACAATATTCACGATACCGGAGCGATTTTCGAGAATCGGCAATCCCCACGCTGCCATGGACGCCGAGCCTGGCTCGCTTGAAAAATTACTTGACCTCGCGGACAAAGACGAAGCCGCCGGTCTCGGCGACGCACCATGGCCACCGCACTTTCGCAAGATGGAGGCCGAAGGGCCGCGAGTGGCACCCTCTCGCGCCAAGTCAAAGTCAAGACAGCCACGAGTGAAAATGCCGCTGCTTGTGGTTGCAAACTCTCCCGACAAGGCTGCGGCCCAAGCGGGCCTGGAAAGGTGGAAACGCAAACATCCCCAGATAGCCAGTCTGCTTGCTACAGACGACGTCTTGATCGACTCTATGCGTGGCAGGTCTTCGACCTGGACCCGCATCCGGATCAATCTACGCCATGTGCCCGAAGCCCTGCGGCCGCTGCAAGAAACTCCCGATCCTGACGACGACCCAACGCGTGAATGGCGGCAGTGGCGAAAGCGCAAGGCAGAAAGAAGAGAGGAAAAAGAATAGACCGGCAGCCGGCGCAGGCTTAGCGGCCGGAGGGAAAAATCGCTTCCAGTTCCTGCGGCGGAACGACTTCGAGCTGGGCGTATGTGCAGTCGCTGGGTTTTTTGTCCGGTCGCCATCTTCGGAATTGCGCCGTATGCCGGAAGCGGCTTCCTTGCATGTGGTCGTAAGCGACCTCCACCACGAGTTCGGGTCGCAGTGGTTCCCACGATAAGTCCTTGCCTTGACTCCAGCGGCTCTGGCCTCCCGGTATTCGTTTGACGCCTTCATCGGTCGCGTTTCCATGGTCCGCCCAATCTTTCCAGGGGTGCCTGACGAGCGCATCCGTACGGTAAGGACTGATGAATTCTGCGAGTTCTTGCCGCTTCTTGGTGCTGAAGCTCGCACACACCCCAACGTGTTGCAAGGCGCCAGCATCGTCAAAGAGGCCCAACAGCAACGAGCCGACAAGGGCGCGATCGCCTTTCTTGTGCCAACGAAATCCTGCAACCACACAGTCGCAGTCGCGCTCATGCTTGACTTTGAGCATCAGGCGCTTGTTTGGTTCGTAGATTCCTAAAGTGGATTTGGCGATCACGCCGTCAAGTCCCGCGCCTTCAAAGCGGCGGAACCAGTCCGAGGCGACACTGCGATCGGTGGTAGCCGGTGTTAGATGAATGGGTGCCGACACCGATGACATCAGCAATTCCAATTCGCGGCGCCGTGTTTGAAACGGTTCGCCTCGAAGATCTCGGTCTCCCCGGCAAAGCAAGTCGAAGAACACGAATGACGATGGAGTTTGTCGGGACAGAAGATTCACCCGCGACGCGGCTGGATGAAGACGCAGTTGAAGCGCATCGAAGTCGAGCTCGCTGTCCCTAACAATGACAATCTCTCCGTCCAGGACACAGCGAGCAGGCAATGCCAGGAGTAACGGCTCCAGCAGCTCAGGAAAGTACCGGTTTAGCGGCTTTTCGTCGCGGCTTTGGATCAAGATCTCATGCCCATCGCGAAACACGAGTGCGCGAAACCCATCCCACTTTGGTTCGAAAACCCAATCGCCGTCGGCTGGTAATTCACCCACTCGCTTGGCAAGCATCGGCAATAACGGCGGGTTCACGGGAAGTTGCACGCCTTATGGTATACCGCGCACTTCATTTTGTGACTCTCTAGCAAGCTGCGGGCGCGTCCTGTTGACCTGCGGCTGCAGTCTTCCACTGGCCCTCAACCGCAGAGAGCCTACGATTCTTAGGGCCGGAGACATCGCTCATGCCGGTGCTCGGTGGCGTTCGCCATGCCTGCGCCACCATGATACCCGCATGAACAAAGGCTTTCCGTCTGAGCACCGCGGATTGACATTCCCGGCGCACTCTTTCTAAAATGTTGCTTAGTCCCGTTACCGTTCAGGTACGGCTCCGCAAGGCAGATGTACACCTCAGTGTTGCAAACAGCGCTTTTATGATCAAAGTTCAAGAGCTCACCAAGAGGTACGCACGCACCACTGCCGTGGACCAGATCTCGTTTGAGGTGGCCAAGGGACAGATCGTTGGCTTCCTCGGCCCGAACGGCGCCGGTAAAACGACGACGATGCGGATGCTCACATGTTTCCTTCCCCCATCGGCGGGCACCGCTACGGTGGCGGGCTTTGACGTTCTCGAACAGCCCCTGGAGGTCAAGAAGCGAATCGGCTACTTGCCGGAGACGCCGCCGATTTATCCGGAGATGGAAACGGCAGAGTACCTGAAGTTTGTTGGCAAACTGAAAGGACTGTCGGGAGCCGATCTGCAGAAGCGAGTCAGCTATGTAACCGAACGGTGCGCTGTGGCTGACGTCCAAAAGAAGCTGCTCGGGAGGCTGTCGAAGGGCTATCGGCAACGGGTCGGGTTGGCTCAGGCCATCGTTCACAACCCTGATGTGCTGATTCTTGACGAACCCACCGCTGGCCTCGATCCCAAGCAAATCAACGAAACACGGGAGTTGATCAAGGGTCTGGCCGGTGACCACACGATCATTCTCAGCACCCATATTCTTCCCGAGGTCGAGCAGACTTGCGAGCAGGTGATCATCATCAACAAGGGGAGACTCGTAGCCATCGACTCGGTACGCAACCTGCAAGCGCGTGCGCGCGGCGCCGAGTCGGTGCTGATCGAGGTGGGCGGGCGCAATGGGAGTCTGGAGATAGAAAAGGTACAGCAGCGACTGGAACGGGTTTCCGGAGTTGGGCGAGTGCATTGCAAACGACAAGCCGATAGCCGTGCGATATTTGAGGTGGAGAGCCAGAAAGGTCAGCTTGTCCGGGGCGACTTGGCTCGGGCAGTGGTTGAGTCCGGGTTGGATCTCAATGAGCTTCGGCCCGCAGCGATGAGCCTGGAAGAAGTCTTCCTGCAGCTCACTGGGAGTGAGAGCCCGGCTGCGACGGATCACGCGCCGGAGAAAGAGGCCCAATCATGAGAAATACCTGGATCATTTGCCGCAAAGAACTGGGTAGCTACTTTGTTTCTCCGGTCGCGTACATTCTGCTGACCATGTTCGGCTTGATCTTCGGCTTCTTCTTCTGGAACTCTCTGGGCTACTTTGTGATCGCCGGCATGGAAATGCAGATGCGCGGCCAGTCGTTTCCGATGAACTTGAACGAGCAAGTCATTCGACCCTTGCTTGCGAACGTGAGCGTCATCGGGCTGTTCTTTGTTCCGATGATAAGTATGCGGTTGTTCGCCGAGGAAAAGAGAACGGGTACGATCGAGTTGCTTGCAACATCGCCAGTTCGAGATCTGGAAATCATCATCGGAAAGTGGCTGGCGGCCATGCTGCTGTATTCCTGCCTGCTGCTGTTTACGGCTCTAAACTTTGTCTTTCTCTTCAAATACGGCAATCCGGACTGGAAACCGCTGGCCGTCGGGTACCTGGGTCTGCTGCTTCAAGCGGGCGCGCTGCTGGCGATCGGAACCTTCATTTCATCGCTTACCAAGAACCAGATCATCGCGGGCGCGGCAACCTTTGGCGCCTGCCTGCTGTTATGGGTGCTCGAGTGGGTGAGTGGATATGAAACCGCCACCTGGGCGCGTGCGCTGGCGTATATGTCGGTGTTTACACACTTCGAATCCTTTGGCCGAGGCGTACTCGAGATCAAGGATGCAGTTTTCTATCTGACGGTAATTTTTCTGGGATTGTTTTTCACCGCGCGTTCTATGGAATCGCTTCGGTGGAGGTTCTGATGGCGAGCCGGTGGCTGAAAGCTAGACAAACCAAATACGTCGCCTACGCGACCATTTACATTCTTGTCGTGATCAGTGTCGTCATCGTTGCCAACGTACTTGCGGACCGAAACAACAAGTCGTTTGATGCGACCTCGAACAAGCGTTACAGCCTTTCTGAGCAGACTGCGAAGATCGTGAAGGGTCTGAAGCAGGATGCGACCATCACCTATTTCGACCAGAGCACCAGATTCCGCACAGGCAAGGATCTGCTCGACCAATACGCCAATCTGTCTCCCAAGGTGCGAGTGGAGTATGTGGATCCTGACAAGAGTCCTCAGGTGGCGCGGGAAGCGGGGATCAGAAACTTAGGAACTGCGGTGGTGCAGGTGGGTGCGAAAAAGGAAGAAGCCAAGAGCATGACGGAGGAGGGCATTACTGGCGCTTTCATCCGCGATCTGAAGAGCACGACTCGGACGGTGTGTTTTGTTTCCGGCAGTGGCGAGCATCAAGTAGACAATAGCGATCGGGAAGGTCTTTCCAAATTCAAGGACTTGCTGGCCAAGGACAATTACGAGAACAAGTCGATTGACCTGTTGCAGAAGGCGGAAGTGCCTGGCGACTGCACAACCCTGGTTATTGCCGGGCCAACGAGGGGGTACGAGCAGCCGCAGGTAGATGCCATTAAGAAATATGTCGAGGGAGGTGGCCGGGCGCTTCTTATGCTGGATCCGCCCCTCAAACTTGGCCGTGCGCAAATCGCGGACAATGACGCGCTCACCAGTGTTCTGCAAGGTTGGGGCGTGACTCTGAATAAAGATTTGATTCTGGATATGAACCCGATTGGACAGCTTGTGGGCCTTGGACCGCAGGTGGCGCTGGTGCAGAATTATGGCTCACAGCCGATCGTCAGTGACATGAAGGGGACAACAACAGGGTTTCCCTTGTCCCGTTCCATAGAAATCAAGAGCACAGATAAGATCAGCGTGGAGAAGCTCTTTGATTCGTCATCGAGCAGTCTGGCGACGAGCGATTTGAGTTCCAACCAAGTCAACGTCAATGATCCGAAGAACAAAAAGGGGCCGCTTACCATCGCGGCCGCCGGCACCTACAACACGGGCCAGGAGAACGTTCAAGGGCGCTTTGTGGTGGTAGGCAGTTCCTCCTGGGTGGCCAACCGGTTCATTGCCTTTAACGGTAATAGTGACCTCGCCTTGAACGCGATCAACTGGCTCTCGTCGGATGAGGACTTGATCTCGATCCGCCCCAAAGAACGGGAAGACCGCCGTATCACCATGACTCGCGCGCAGTTGAATTGGGTACGGGCAACCAGCCAATTTGTCCTGCCGCTAGTAGTGGTGATCGCGGGAGTTTTCGTATGGTGGAAGCGGAGGTAAGAATTTCTCGACTGGGGTGGGTGATGTTTCGAAACGCGTCATGAAAATCCGTGGCCTGATTGTTGCAGCTGTTGTGTTTCTTATTCTCTCTGTCATCCTCTATTGGTCGGGGCATCGCAAGCCAGCCGACGACTCGACCAAGAAATCGGAGGATACCCCGCCCGTCATTCTTAAGCTCGACGAATCGGCGATTACGAAGCTGAATCTTAAGAGGAAGGACGTGGAGCCGCTCCTCCTGGCGAAAGGGGATTCGGGGAAATGGCAAATCACCGAACCCCAGCTGTTCGGCGCTGACCAGAGCACGGTTTCCGGCATCGTCTCCACGCTGGCGTCCTTGAATTCCGAACGGCTGGTCGAGGACAAAGCAGCTGACCTGAAGCCATACGGTCTTGATCAACCCGGGCTCGAATTGGACATCACCGAAAAAAATAACAAGACGCAAAAGCTGCTGATCGGGGACGACACGCCGACCAGTGGAGCGGTTTATGCAATGCTGGCGGGCGATCCCCGAGTCTTCACCATGTCAAAGTACAGTAAGACCGGCGTGGATAAGAGTCTGAACGACGTGCGCGACAAGCGGCTGCTGACAGTGAACGCCGACCAGATCAGCCGTATTGAACTCATCAACAAGAGTAAGAATCAGGAGATCGAATTTGGGCGCAATAAATACGATTGGCAGATTGTGAAGCCTAAGCCGCTGCGGGCCGACAGTGTTCAGGTGAGTGAGTTCATGCGTAAGCTGACCGACGCCAAGATTGATCTCAGCGGTTCCGACGGCAAGGATGATGCGCCGGCATTTGTTCACGCGACCCCGATCGCCAATGTGAAAGTCACCGACGAATCAGGGACGCAAGAATTGCAGGTCCGCAAAAGCCAGGTGGGCAAAGACAAGTACTATGCGAAGTCCAGCGCGGTCGCTGGAGCGTACAAGATAGATTCCGATTTGGGTGCGGCCGTCGACAAAGGCCTGGACGATTTCCGCAGCAGAAAACTCTTCGATTTTGGCTACAACGAGCCGAACAAGATTGAGTTACGCGACGGACCGAAAACTTATTTCCTAACTCGGAGCGGGGAAGACTGGTGGTCTGGGGATGGGAAGAAGCTGGATACCGGCAGCGTGCAATCCCTCATCTCGAAGCTGCGCGATCTTAACGCGGACAAGTTTCTCGACTCCGGCTTTGCCCAGCCGGCCATCGATGCTTCCGTTATTTCCGATGACGGCAAGCGGAGGGAGAAGGTGCAGCTTGCCAAATCCAGTGAAGGCTATGTCGCCAGGCGCGAGAATGAATCGGCGCTGTACCAGTTGAGCTCCAGCTCTGTTGCCGATCTGCAGAAAGCGGCCGAGCAGATCAAAGCAGCGGCTGCTCCGGGGAAATAGGCAGAAGAACGAATTTCCGATGCTGTCCGATGACTCCGTCCAGTAAAAAGCACCATTTCAATTTTCTTCAACCTGGCTCCTTGGGGCGCAAATTGGTGTGGGCAATCGAGCCGTTTGCTTTCCGCGCCATTGCCATCACTCCGTCGACGGGCATGGCAGGCAAGGGACGGCGGTGGTGACTGGTGGCGGAACTGCGTTTTTCAATTGCTCAAGTTCGGCCTGAACCTTGGCCCAGTCTTTGGGTTTGCGCTTGATCGTGTATGGCGCATCCGGATGTCCAAAAAATTCCAATAGTTCGGCCTGAACCCCCGATGACGCTCCACGAAAATCCTGCTTCGCCAACTCTTCCAGCAACTTGGCATGAGTCTCGTCATTGAGGCGATATTTTCCGGGCCCGGTTATTTCACCCGTGTCAAAATTGTCATTTGGTAACTGAAGGCGGTCCGTGCCCACCTGGCTCAGCAGCTGTCGATAGCGATCCAGAGTCTTGTTAAAGCTCGATTCGAACATTCGTTCCGTCTCTGGCGTAGGTGTTTTGAGTTGTAGTACTTTTAGGGGCCCGAATTTGGGAATGATGCGAACCAGGAAGGCGAGGAATCTTTCGCCAAAAGTGGGCGGCCGATAGTTGTTTCCCCAGCTCTTCTGGTAACTCGCGCGAGAAAGATTGTAGAGGAACTTCCTTTTCGTCATTCCAGGCTGGTCCTTCACAATGTCGTTTTTCTTCAGACTCCAGGCAATACGGGTCGCCTTGGGAAGGAGCTGGCTGACATCGTGACGATACGAACCGACCACTTTGTCTTCGTCAGAAAGAACGCTTTTCAGATCTAAGCCGTACGTGTCTTGGAACGCTTGTTCCAGCAGCGGAACTGCGACTCCGAAACCGATAAAATCATGGTAGCTATCCGGAGCATATCGCCCGTGCGCTACTTCCAGCACGTCGAACCCAAATTCCGTCTTCACGTGTGCCAGTTTGTCCTGTTCATAGGTAACCGACTCGCCATACTTCTTTTTCAACTTGGGATACAAGATCGGAACTGCGCGATTGGTGCCCATGGGATGACCATCGTTGTCCGCGGCATAGTGGGCGAGAGCGCCCAGCGCAAACGCGAAACCGTTGATGTCTCTGGAATCACGAAGCAGAGCCAGGACGAAATCTCCGCTGCGCACATAATGCGCCAAGTCGCTGAAGAAAAAGCTCCCATGCGGATAGTATCCCATGTCCTGGATAATGGCCCCGCCGTATGCATAGCCGTGCGCTTCTTTGATTTGAGTTGGTGTCGCACCAGGAAAGCGTTTGAGTAGCAAGGGGCGTATGTCGGAATCCCACACGCTGTCGACGATGGCTTCGTGCGCCAGAACGGCGTAGCCCTCAGTTTCGACGGGATATCCCACGGCCAATACAAGCGTCAGGATGACGGCAAAGGTTCTCACCAAGAGGGTCCCTCGATATCTTCCATCTGCGCTAGATCGTTCTTACCAAATCGTGCAGGGGTTTGGATGCTGGCAGACCGAAATAGGACGTACCTGGGAATGCCACCTTTAGGTTCTCCAGAGCATAGTAGCATCATTACCAGTGCATTTTGCCTGTCGGCATCGGCGAGAACCGCCATAAATACAGTTACATTTGCAACCCGGAGCAAACATCGCGCCTCCAAGCGGTCTCGGGTTGGCAATGTCTCAAGTGCTCCCACAAACCCCGGTGCCACGACGGCTTAAACCGTTGGCCGGGTTGGGACTGGGCCTGGTTGCGGTCTCTGTGTTGGCGATATTTCTCTTGGTTTTTTTTTGGCCCTTTCGGCTTGATACTGTCATAAAAGAGTTGGCCGACGAAAGCGACAGCAAGGTGACTGCAGGCTCCTTTCATTCAACTTACTTCCCGGATCCCGGCTGCGTCTTGGAACAGGTCATTTTCCAGCACAATCCAAAAAGCGGCACTCCGCCGCTGATTGCCGTTAAGCGAATCACGATCAGAGGCACCTTCACAGGCATTTTTGCCAAGCACGTAAAACTGGTCCTGGTGGAGGGCATGCACATCCTGATCCCGCCGCGAGGAAGTGAGTATTTCAATACACCCAAACGCTCGTCGGTTGTGATTGATGACCTGGTAGCAGACGGAACCCTTCTGGAAGTGGCATCGCGCGACGCGAGTAACCTCCCACTTCAGTTTTCGTTCGCTAGATTCAACATCAGCGATGTTGGCAGTAACACTCCAGCGACGTTCAATGCGACACTTTCAAGCCCTCAACCGCCGGGAGAGATCACCACCACCGGGAAGTTCGGCCCTTGGAACGCTGACCATGCGGGCCAGACTACAGTGTCCGGAAATTACGCCTTTGCCCACGCGGACTTGGGCGCTTTCCGAGGCATTAGCGGAATACTCTCTTCCTCGGGGACATATTCCGGCACATTGGAGCATATTGAGGTGGAGGGAAGTACCGATGTTCCGCAGTTCTCCGTAGTGCGAAGTTCGCATCGAACGGCACTGGGAGCTCGGTTCCATGCCATTGTGAACGCTGAAAATGGAGATACCTTCCTGCAGCGCGTAAATGCGACTTTTGGCCGAACCACCATTTGGACTCAGGGCAGCGTCGCTGGGAAAGCGGATCAGGCGGGCAAGACAGCCTTGCTCACGATGGGTAGCAAAGACGGGCGAATTCAGGACCTTCTACTACTCTTCACCGAGGCACCGCAGGCGCCAATGTCCGGTATGGTCAGCTTTACCATGAAAGTCTCACTCCCGCCGGGACAAAAGCCTTTTCTGAAAAAAGTGGAGTTGCAGGGCGATTTTGGCATTGATGGTAGTTTTACCAAGCCCGACACACAGCAGGGGGTCAACAGCCTAAGCCATGGCGCTCTGGGTGATAAGAATCATGAGGCTGAAGACGTGGACGATTCCCGGAATGTGCTTTCCGATTTGAAGGGCCACGTTCTCCTTAGCAATGGTACCGCCACGTTCTCCGATCTTTCCTTCAGGGTGCCTGGCGCATTGGCACAGATGCAGGGAACCTACAGCTTGATTAGTGAAAAAATTGATCTTCATGGAACTTTGAAAACCGAGGCCGAGGTTTCCAAGACAACTCACGGAATCAAGGCGCTGATGCTAAAAGTGCTGGATCCGTTTTTCAAGAACAAGCCCAACGGCTACCTGGCTCCCGTCAAGATCACCGGTACCTACGACCATCCCTCATTTGGCTTGGACTTAGACGATCCAAAAAACAAAGGCAATCAGCCCGCCAACGTACATACACGCCGTCCTTCAGACCAGGCAAAGCAGCAATAATCCGACTCTGGACAGTGGCAGCCTACCTCAGATTGCAAAGCTGCATCAGAGAACCCGTTATGGCCGAGCTCTTCCGACGCCTCGTCATGGTTTTTGCAGTTGCTGCCTGTTGGTCCCAATTTGCCAATTCGCAGATTACGGATTCCCCATGGCCGGATAGTCCGTCGCACACGAAAGAGGTAAGCGGAGAAAGCCCGAGTTCACCATCTCACCGGGAAGTCTCGTGGCGCAGCCTGCCGAAAGATTTTCTTCACGATCAAAAGGGCATTTGGCTGTCGTTCCCTGCTCAATTGTCGAGGGGACACTATTGGCTCCCCACACTGGCGATCGCCGGCGCGACTGCCGGGTTGATCGTCGCCGATCCCCACGCGATGCCCTATTTCCGTTCCCATGCACGAAATCTCGATGATGTGAACGACACATTCGACGCCCCGATCACAAGTGCGGAGGTGATAGCCTTGCCCGCCTCCTTGCTGGCTGCAGGCTATATCCGGCATGACTCATACCAGGTGGGCACGGCTTTGCTTGCAGGAGAGGCTTACGCCGACAGCGCGGTTGTAGATCTTGCAGTCAAAGCAATTACGCGCAGAAAGCGTCCGTCTGATGTGGCCCCCGGCGCTCCGTTCAATGACACCTTTTTTAGCGGCGGTAAATCACCTTTCAAAGGAAGCAGTTTTCCATCCGGGCACGCCGCTGGCGCTTTTGCCGTAGCCACAGTAGTTGCGACGCGTTACCACAGGCACCGCTGGGTTCCTTGGGCGGTATACGGCTTCGCTACTGCAGTCAGCTTTTCTCGGGTGACTA
>JACXTT010011621.1_pt1 | contig 11769 bp, 13 predicted proteins | sample 9270951 | NCBI WGS metagenome assembly JACXTT01 (sample SAMN15532306, study PRJNA645909) | rock metagenome | isolation source: weathered quartz diorite | place: Puerto Rico | collected 2017-06-21 | reverse complement strand
TCAAAATTCCTGCGACCGCGCGCGCGTCGTTCGCTTTCTACAATACGAAACAGGAAGTCGACGTGCTGGCGGAGGCGATTGAAAAAGTGATTGAGGTATTCTCGTGAAATAGTGAATCGTAAATCGTGAATAGATCTCGAGGCGCTTTCTATTTACGATTCACGAATTACGATTGATTGTCATGTCCGAACTGTCAGAGCTTTATCAACAAGTCATCCTCGATCACAACAAAAAGCCGCGCAATTTTCACAAGATGGAAACCGCGAACCGCCGAGCCGAAGGCTTCAATCCGCTCTGCGGAGATCAATTGAACGTTTATCTGCATGTCGAAGACGATCAGGTGCAGGACGTCAGTTTTGAAGGATCAGGTTGCGCGATCTCGAAAGCCTCAGCCAGCATGATGACGCAGGCAGTGAAGGGAAAGACAAAAGAAGAGGCGGAAATCCTCTTCAAGGAATTCCATCGCATGGCGATTGGCGAGTTGGACGAAGAGTCTGAGCCGAACCACCTCGGCAAGCTGAAGATCTTTGCGGGTGTCCGTGATTTTCCCGCGCGCGTAAAATGTGCGACGCTTTCCTGGCATACGATGCACGCCGCGCTGAACAACGAATCGAAAGTTTCCACCGAGTAGCCATCAGGGAGCCCGAGCCAGTGCACATTTCATCGATCGAACTTCGCGAGATTCGCCTGCCGCTGATTCACTTCTTTGAAACCAGTTTTGGTCGTACGACCGAGCGTCGCATCATCCTGGTACGTGTGGTCGATAAAGATGGCGCAGATGGTTGGGGCGAATGCGTTGCCGGTGAGGGACCTTTTTATTCCGATGAATGGGCCGAGACTGCCTGGCCAACGCTAAAAGAGTTTCTCGCGCCAATGGTTGTGGGGCGAAAAAGTAACGGCGCTGCCGGCGTTTGGGATCTGATGAAGACCGTGCGCGGTCATCGCATGGCCAAGGCCGCGATTGAGACAGCGTGCTGGGATTTGGAAGCCAAGCGTGCCGGTGCTCCGTTGTGGAAGCACATTGGCGGAATTCAAACAGAGATTTCGTGCGGGGTTTCGATTGGGATCCAGGATTCGCCGGACCAGCTGATCGAAAGGATTCAGACGGAACTCGATGCGGGATACCAAAGGATTAAGATAAAAATCAAGCCGGGCTGGGACCTTGATGTAATTAAAAAGGTCCGCGAACGTTTCCCTGATATTCAATTAATGGGTGACGCAAATTCGGCGTACACGCTGGCTGATGCAACCCTGTTCAAGGCGCTCGACGACTTCGATCTGATGATGCTCGAACAGCCTCTCGCGTACGACGACATGTTCGATCATGCGGAGTTGCAAAAGCAGATTAAGACGCCCGTTTGTCTCGATGAATCGGTGAAGACCCCGGCCGATGCCGAGCACGCGATCGCGTTGGGCGCTTGCCGCATTATTAATGTGAAGCTTGGTCGCGTCGGCGGACATGCGCAAGCAAAGCAGGTTGAGCGGATCGCCCGCGAAAATGAAATTCCGGTTTGGTGCGGCGGCATGTTGGAGTCAGGGATTGGCCGCGCGCACAACATCGCCATGGCGACGCTCGCAGGGTTCACTCTCCCGGGAGATGTGTCCGCGAGTTCGCGTTATTGGGAAGAAGACATTATCGAACCCGCCGTGACGGTGAGTCCGCGGGGAACGATCACAGCTCCCGAGCAACCCGGCATCGGCTTCAAAATAAATCAGCCCCGGATCGACAAACTTACCGTTCGAGCGGAAACCATAAACTAATGGCAGCGATCACTCGCGACAAAATGAAGGAACTGCGCGATCACTTTGCGGCGCGTCAGCATGAATTGTTAGCGCTAACCTGCGCGCTCGTGGAGGCGGAATCTCCCTCCGGCGACAAAGAGGGAAGCAGCGCGGTAGTTTCGCTACTGGCGAGCGCCGCCAGCAGTATTCCTTCAGTTAAATCAGTCGAGCGCATCACCGCGGAAAATTTCGGGGAGCACGTGCGCATCCAAGGCTTCGCCGAACAAAGTCAACATCGCCCCTTGATGATTCTCGGTCACACCGACACCGTTCATCCGCGTGGCGCGATTAAGGAGCGGCCGTGGCGCACCGAAGACAATAAGATTTTCGGTCCCGGCATTTTTGATATGAAGGTGAACTGCGCGATGGCACTGGAAGCGCTGCGCGCCTGTGACGCTGTCGGCGTAATCCCGCAACGTCCGATCACCATTTTGTTGACTTGCGATGAAGAGAGTGGCAGTCCAACCGGGCGCCCTTTGGTTGAAGCGGAAAGCAAGAATGTTCGCGTCGTGCTGGTGCTTGAACCTCCGGCGTCGGGCGGCCGGGTGAAGACGTCGCGGAAGGGAACCGGCATGTTCACGATTTCAGTTGAAGGTCGTGCTGCCCACGCGGGACTTGATCCTGATAAAGGTATAAGCGCAGTGCTGGAACTTGCTAAGCAAACGGTTAGGTTGCACGAGCTGAACGATCCCAACACTGGAACGACCGTGACCGTGAATGTTGTTTCAGGCGGCACTCACTCAAATGTGATTCCATCACAGGCTACTGCTGAAGTCGATCTGCGATTCACGTCCGCTGATGAGGGCGCACGTTTAGAACGCAAGATTCTGTCGCTAATACCCGAGGATTCGCGCGCTAAGATAACCGTTGCCGGTGGTATTAACCGTCCGCCGCTGGAGCGTACAAGTAAGGTGGAAGGCCTCTACGGACATGCGCGCACACTAGCGTCGCTGTTGGATTTCGATCTCGGTGAAGCGAGCGTAGGTGGCGCCTCAGATGGAAACTTCGCCGCGGCTTTAGGTGTGCCGGTTCTCGATGGACTTGGAGTTCAGGGCGATGGCGCGCACGCAGTTCACGAGCACATTCTCTGTGATGAGATCCCGACGCGCGGGGCATTGCTGGCAGCGCTGATCGCAACGATCTAGTTTTGAGTTTACAGTCTTCAGAAAGCGATAAGTGTCCGAATAAACGCTGAGAACTGTAAACCGATAACTGAAAACTGTTGATGAAGATCGCTACCTGGAACGTCAATTCAATCATCGCGCGTTTACCACTCGTCACCCGCTGGCTCGAAAAAGAAAAGCCGGACGTCCTTTGTATTCAGGAAACCAAATGTTCTGACGACAAATTCCCGCTGCTCGAACTGAAGGCGGCCGGTTACGACTGTGTCCTTCACGGCCAGCAGAGCTACAACGGCGTCGCGGTCATTTCGCGCGCCGGTTGCGCAAACGCAGTCCGCGGTTTTCCCGAAGATACACGAGAGAGCCAAGCGCGCTTGCTGGCTGCGGATATCGCCGGCATTCGCATTATCGACGTCTATGTGCCGAACGGACAGGTGGTCGGGTCAGACAAGTACCAGTTTAAGCTCAAGTGGATGAACCGGCTCCGCGAACTGCTGGATCAGAATTACGATCCGAACTCGCCGGTGCTGTTATGCGGCGACTTCAACGTCGCTCCCGAAGAACGCGATGTGCATAACCCGCAGCTGTGGCAGAACAGGATTTTATTCAGCGAACCGGAGAAAGCCGCGCTGCAGCACATTAAGGATTGGGGATTCACCGACACGTTCAGGACGCACACCCAGGAGGGCGGGCATTACTCGTGGTGGGATTACCGCGCCGGCGGGTTTCGCCGCAACCTGGGGTTGCGCATAGATCACATCTGGGTATCGCCACCGCTCGCACGGCGCAATACCAAGTGTTGGATCGACAAAGAAACCAGAGCGTGGGAGCGCCCGTCAGATCATGCTCCAGTAGTTGCAGAGTTCAGTGACTAACGACAAGTCGCCTTTGAAATACGACCTGCGCGGAAACTGTTCTAGGGCGTTGGACTGCCGAACCGGTAACTGAATCCACCGCCAGCCACGTTGAGGACGATGGCAACCAGCCACAGCACCGTCCAAATCATCATGATGTTGCGGAGGTTGAGTTTGCCGGCATTCATCCATCCCCAGATGAATGTCCAAATGCCGCAGGTGATGATGCCGATGATTCCGTGTACGACACCAGCATTCTGAAACTGCTTTATCAGCACAATGATGAAGCAGATTAAAGATCCCAAACCGGCAAGCATTCCCAGGATACCTAGCATTGATTTCTATCCTCCGAACTTAGCTTCGTTAGATAAAACCGAACTTAGATGATTGGACCGTTCCGACGATTAAGCGCCCGCAAGATACGTCACGAGGTTGGTGTTGTCAATTGGTTGTAGAGACTCTTAGTTCGATGTCAGCTCAGCCGTCTTCTCAGTAATGTCTTTCTGCGCCCATTCGTTATCGCGCGCAGCTTCGCCGGCCTTGTGACGTTTGGCTTCCTTCATCTTCTTCACCAGATCCATGTGAGTGGAAAAATAGGGAAGACTCTTGCCGACGATCTCGTGAACTGAGTTGAAGCCTTTGTCGGTCATGAATTTCGCGAGGCCCTCCTGAAGCTCCTCGACCATCTTCACGCCTTGCAACATCACGCCAGTGCAAATCTGCACAGTCGAAGCTCCGAGCAGCATAAACTCGATCGCATCACGCGAACTTTCAACGCCGCCGATGCCGCTGCTTGTTACTCCTTTCGGAAAGCCGAGCCCGAGCTGACTGACCATCCGTAACGCGATCGGCTTTACGGCTTGCGCCGAATAACCACCGGGAACTGTGTAGCCTTCGACGGTCGGCATCGGGCGCAGCGTGTCGAGATTCACGCCAATCACCGACAGGATCGTGTTTATGGCAGAGATGCCATCGGCGCCGCCACGCACCGCCGCCAGCGAAGGCTCTTTAATGTTCGTAATGTTCGGCGTCATTTTGGCCCAGACGGGAATCTTCGAAACCTCCTTGACCCAACTGGTGACTTCTTCGGTCAGGTCAGGATGCTCGCCCATTTCCGATCCCATCTTTCGTTCAGTCATGCCGTGCGGGCACGAGAAGTTTAGCTCGAACGCATCGACCCCAGTCTCCTGGACTCTTTTGGTGAGTTCCTGCCAGCGCTCCTTGCTGTACTCTTCCATGATCGAAGCGATCAGTACGTTGTTCGGATATTCTTTTTTTACCTGCTTGAATTCTTCCAGCCACACCTCGATCGGACGATCCGAAATCAACTCGATGTTTTGAAAGCCGATGACCTCGTTTGTTTCACGCGAGCGCAGCTTGCCGTAGCGCGGGACGACGTTGACGACCTTGCTCGATTCGAGGCTCACGGTTTTAGCGACGGCGCCGCCCCAGCCGGCGTCGTACGATTTCGCAAGCACGCGCGCGTTGGTTCCTGGCGGGCCAGAGCCAAGCAGAAATGGATTGGGGAATTTGATGCCGTTTACTGTGATCGAAAGATCCATGTCAACTCCTATTTGCGACTTGTGAATATTAAAAGCGGGCGGCTGGCCCGGCGGGATTTAGATATTCCTTGACGATGCTATAAGGCACGAGCGTTTTGTCAAAGACAGCAATGACGTGCGGAAAATCGAAATAGACAATCAGCCCTTTAGGAGTGATGCCCCAACCGGAAAGTTCGTTCAGTTGATCCTCGGACACAATCGAACTGTCACGCGGCGTGGGCTTTCGGTTCTCCTGCCGCGCGTTGTCGGCTTCGAACGCATCAGCGCGTTTATCGATATCGACGACGACATATTTTGCAATCGCGGCGTTGTACTCGCTGTTAGGCTTGAAGAGATCTTCAAACTTCAGTTCTTTATGCTTTGACAGGTCGTAGGTCAATGACCAGAAACTGCTGTTCGGATGGGCGCCGCCGCCGTCGTAATACTCCGTCATCTCCACGCTGATGATGTCGTTCGTACCGAGCAGTACGTTGTAGTTTGTGTCCAACACTCCTTTGCCGTCGACGGGTTCAAATTCAGCGATTTTCTTTTGCGCCAGCGAGAATATCCGGCGATTGAATGACTGGGCTCCGGCAGACAGCGGAGCGCGGCTGGTGATTTGCGGATAAGAGACGGTCACGCCCGTGCGGCGATTGGCGATCATCTTCGGCGTGACTTGCAGTCCATCGGTAAAGCCGAAGTTTTGCTCTTCAAGCGTCACCATCGACTCGCGCGTGCCATCGATCTTTGACCAGGTGCATTCAGACTCGATGGGATCGGTTAAAGGTTTTTTGCAGACAAACTTTCCTGTCTTCTGCTTGCCCGTCATCTCGGTGAGTTGCAGCGTGCCATTGCTGTCCACCCGGCCCGTTAGTTTGAGGTCTTCACCGACGCTGTCATAGGCGTAAGCTCCTGAAACTTCGCCGCCGTTGACAATCAGCCGCATCTGAATATGACTGTTACCGATCGAGCCGCGATATACCTTCGTTTGGGCCGACACGTGATTTGCGCATAGCATCGCGAAGGTCACGGTCAAGACTGATCTTGTTAAGGAAAACTTCATCGCCTTAGATTTCGGCATCGGCTTCGATCTCGATTAGCATACGCGCATCGATCAGCGCTTTAACTTCGACCATCGTAGTGGCCGGCATGATCTCGCGAAAGAATTCTCCGTGCGCGCGCCCGTATTCTTCCCAACGCGAAATATCGGTTACGAACATGCGCGTGCGGACAACGTGCTTGAGCTCGGCGTCCAGACGATGTAGGGCCTTCTCGATATTTCGCAAGCATTGCTTTGCTTGTTCGTACGCATCATCAACGCCGACGATTTCGCCATCGTCTCCAAGCGCCGTCGTTCCGGTGACGTAAAGGCGATTGCCGACCTTGACGGCGCGCGAATAACCGACGATCGATTCCCACTTGGCGCCGGAAGAGATGCGTTGGCGTTTAGTCATCCTTATCTCGTTCTTCAGCAAGAATGGTTCTGAATTCTGGAATTAGTTGCGGCGCTTTGTTAGCCGCGACATCCCAAACGATCTCGTAGTCGACGCCAAAATAGCTATGAATCAATCTGTCTCTCATCCCCGCCATGTCGCGCCAGGGAACCCGTGGGTGCTGCTGCCGTATCGATTCAGGAATTTGTTTAGCCGCCTCACCGATGATTTCAATGCTGCGGACGAATGATCGCTGGAGCGTTTCATCCCGGAGAAACGATTCAAGATCGGTTCCGAGCACATTCCTCGCAAGGTAATCCAGTTCATCAAGAATGTGCTCAAGAAATTCAGCTACGACTCGAGGCATATTCAACTTCACGTAGGATATGTGGACCAATGTGCGGACTCAACGATTCAGGCGTTAGTACCTCCACATGTCGCCCAATTTGTTTTTCAAGAAAAGCAGCCAGGCGCATAAAGTTATCAAACGACTTCTTGCCACTTTCAAACTCGACGAGGATATCAACGTCACTCTCGTTGGTTTGGCGACCGGTAACAAAAGAACCGAAGAGACCCCAACGCCTCACCCCGAACCTCTTCAGTTCCGCGTCATGTTTAGTCAATTCTGCAAATATGTCCGACTTCCGCTCGATCATTTATCTCGCCTCAAGTAAAATTACTCAGCCACCAACTGCTGATAGCTTTCCGGACGCCGATCCCGAAAGAACTGCCAGGTGTTTCGCACTTCGCGAATCATGTCGAGATTAAGATCTGCAACCACCAGCGCGTCCTCGTCGCGCGGTGCCTGCGCGATGATCTGACCGCGCGGATCGCAGAAGTAGCTCTGGCCATAGAACTCGCCGATGTCCCATGGCTGTTCGTGACCGACTCGATTGATGGCGCCCACGAAGTAACCGTTCGCGACCGCGTGTGCGGGCTGTTCCAACTTCCAAAGGTATTCCGACAGGCCGGCGACGGTAGCAGATGGATTGAAAACAATCTCTGCGCCATTCAGTCCAAGAGCGCGCGCGCCTTCCGGAAAGTGTCGGTCGTAACAGATGTAGACGCCGATGCGCGCATACGCCGTGTCAAAGGTCGGATAACCAAGATTGCCGGGCTTGAAATAGAATTTTTCCCAAAAGCCGGGGTTCACGTGCGGTATGTGGTTCTTGCGATACTTCCCGAGGTACTTACCATCAGCATCGATCACCGCGGCGGTATTGTAATAAATTCCAGTAATCTCCTCCTCGTAAATCGGAACGATGATTACCATGTTGTGCTTCTTCGCGGCTTCCTGCATCAGCTTCGTCGTTGGCCCATCGGGAATCTTCTCCACCGCGTCGTACCAGCGAACTTGTTGCTCGGCGCAGAAGTAAGGCGTCGTGAAAACTTCCTGCATGCAGAGAATTTGCACGCCCTGCTTTGCCGCATCTTCGATCATCGAGAGATGCTTCTCGACGTTCATGCGGATGATTTCGTCAATCGGAGCATCCGTGGGCGCCGCGTTCTTTGCTTGAATCAATCCACCTTTGACTGTTCGTGCCATGTATCTCTCCTAAGAGTCCTTGAATTAAGTTACCTTCGCGATTACTTGATGACTTTCTCCCACGCGCGCGTCACTTCGGCTAACTTCGCTTCGTCGAGGATGTAAGCTTCAAAATATCCGCACCGTGAGCAAACATATTGCTCAACTTCACTCGCGCTGGTTGCCCAGGACGTGCGAACGTAAACGCCCCGGCCTTGGCCTTGACCGATGCCGTTGCGCGCGCGATAGACAGTTGGGGTGTCGCACTTTGGACAACGGCCGCTCTTCAAGATTCGCTCCTTCTCAAGTCTTCGACTCGATGCTGGTGGTTGGCGGCGCGAGTTTGGTCAGTAACAGATAAACGATTCCGGCAACACCGAACCCAACAAACCACGCGTAGCTGTAGAGTTTGTCGAAGATCCAGATTGGCTTTCCCAGCCAACTCAATAGCGGGCCACTCCAGGCCAACGCGCAGCCCAAAAGGGTAGCAGCGACCGCGCGGACATTCCAGCCGGCAAGATACGAATAATCACCCTGACGTCTATAGAGGTCTCCCAGTGCAAATTTCTGTCCGCGCACCAGCCAGTAATCGGCAATCAGCACGCCGGCGATTGAACCCAAACCACCGGAATAACCTACCAACCACGCGAAAATGTAGCCTGATGGATCTGCGAGCAACCGCCACGGCTGCATCAGGATTCCGACTATTCCCGTAATCAATCCGCCAGTCCGAAATGAAATGAGCTTGGGAAAGGCGTTCGCAAAATCGTTGGCCGGCGAGACCACGTTGGCCGCGATGTTAACTGCGAGCGTGGCGACGACTACCGTAAACATCGAGATGGCGACAACGATAATCTGATGAAATTGGCCCACGAGTTTCATCGGGTCCCACAGATCGCCGGGCGGCATGTGCGGGTAGATGATTACCGCTGCCGAGGTAATCATTACTCCCATCGCTGCGAATACGGTCATCGTGGTCGGCAGTGCGACGATTTGACCGACGGCTTGCTCGCGTTGGCTGTGACCAAAGCGCGTGAAGTCGGGCATGTTCAAACTGAGCGTGGCCCAAAAACCAATCATGCCGGTCAGCGAAATAATGAACGTGGGCCAGAATTCGCCGAGGCTGTGAAACTTGCTCTGTTGGCTTAGCAGATATCCCAGGCCGTGCGCTTTCCAAATTGCCCAACCCAGCAGTAGCGCTGTCATGATTAGCACAAACGGAGCTGCCCAATTCTCAACTTTCCGCAGCAGATCCATGCCGCGAAAGATGATGTAGATGTTCATTGCCCAAAACAGCAGGAATGAAATCCACTCGGTGGTCATGTGTCCGCCGATGGGTCCGCCCAGCAATCTGTTCCAATTCGGAATGATGGCCGCGAAGAGTGTGTTCAGCGCTTCGCCGCCGATCCATGCCTGAATGCCGAACCAGCCGCATGCCACAATGGCGCGCATCAACGCGGGCAGATTCGATCCGTAAGTTCCATACGAAGCGCGCGCGAAAACCGGAAAGGGGATTCCGTACTTCGTGCCAGGATGCGAGTTCAGCAGAATCGGAATCAGGACGATCGTATTTCCGAGCAAAATAGTGATGAGCGCTTGCCACCAATTCATTCCGGCGCTGATCAATCCTGACGACAGCATGTACGTGGGAATGCAGTGCGCCATGCTGATCCAGAGCGCGGCATAGTTATAGGTCGTCCAGTTGCGCTCAGAGACTTTGACCGGCGCGAGATCGCGATTGAACAGCGGGCTCGTGCTAATCTCCGCGAATGCTTCGGGCTTCAGCTCGACGCGTCCGTCAGGGTATTGAATTGTTTCTGATTCGTTGGCCAATGTATTTCAATCACGATCTGGGTCGAACTTCGGTTTGCCGGCGCGAATTCTTCGATAGGTACCCTCAGAACTGACATTCAACCCAAAGCCACAGTTCATTGTGTGGTCCTCTGTGACCTTGAGTTTGTTGCCCGGAAGAAACTTGATTGTGATGGTGCAACCTTCTGTGTTCGGCGGGCGAAAAGTTGCGACGTCATTTTCGATGGTTGCTTCGCCAAATGCATCGCCGACATTTGCCATCGGGCCGTTTGAGGTTTTGTACTCGTAGGTAAGTTCCATCTGGATCTGCAACTTATTGTGACCCAACGCCAGAATCTTGATCTCGTTCTGACCCGATCGATACGTGCCGTTGGCTTCGGCCGGGGTTACCACGCGGGTTTGAGCGATCGCGGAAGCAGAAAAGACAATGGTGCAGACTAAACAAAGCAGTAGCTTCATCAGTTCTCCCCTATCTGCTCACTGAATCTTGAAAAAACTTACCGACATCACTGCGCAGCTTCGCCAGTGACTTGTCGTCGATGTACATCATGTGACCCGCTTCATAATACCCGGTCGAAAAGTTTCGCATCAGCGCCGGATCCAAACTGATGTGGTGCAGCGTGTAATCGACCGCGAAGTACGGCGTGGCCATGTCGTAGTATCCCATCGCCACGAAAATCTTGAGGTAAGGATTGCGCGCGAGCGCGGTGCGCAGTGCGACGCTGGTGTCGACGTAGCCGTTGTTCGTGCCCCAATTCCAAGGTGAAGTGATGCCGCCGCCGAGAATGTAGTACTCGAGATCGCTCTTGTAATTCAGCTCGGTGCGTACGTAGTTGTTGAAGGTTGAGGTATAGGGCGGGCGAATCGCGGCTTCGCTCGCATCGAAGTCCGGACTGTCGGTCGCGTAGTTTGCATCATAGCCTTTGAAGCGGGCATCGAGGCGACCGATAGAACGCCTCTCATTTCGCAAAAGTTCCTTGCGGAAAAGACTGAGCGACACGCGCAGATTCGCGTAGTCGACGAATGATTGGCTAAGCCCCGTGTAGCGTGAGAGCTTGGCAATTACGTCTTCCCGTTCTTGGCCCGTCAGTCGATCACCTTTGCCAAGCGCGAGCGTGTAATCATTCGCGGCCCATTGCTCAACTTCAGAAACAATTTGCTGGACTGATTTGGATTGCAGATCGGGCGGCAGCTTCTTGTGATACCAGGCCGTGGCTGCATACGAAGGCAGGAACATGATGAAAGGAAGATCGTTGCCGGCCGCGAAGTCAGCCGTCTCGAAATTCATGATCGTCGAAATCAGGACGATGCCGTTAAAGGCGATGCCACGACCAATCAAATATCCAGACAGCGCCGATGCGCGCGTAGTGCCGTAGCTCTCGCCGGCCAGAAACAGCGGTGAAGTCCAGCGCTCGTACCGCACCAGATACATGCGAATAAACTCGCCGACTGACTCAATGTCGCCCTGCAATCCGAAGAATCTCGAAGCAAGTTCCGGTCGAACCGCGCGACTGTAACCAGTGCCGACGGGATCGATACAAACAACATCGGTTTGATTAAGCAGGGGGAACGATTCTCTACAAATTGATACCGCAGTTGAGCGATTTGGCGACATGCAATCTTCGGGACCCCGCGCGAATCGATCTCGCCCCACTCTTACCGCACCGAACCACAACGCGCACCCGCGTGTCAAATGAAAGA
>JACXTT010011620.1_pt1 | contig 11769 bp, 10 predicted proteins | sample 9270951 | NCBI WGS metagenome assembly JACXTT01 (sample SAMN15532306, study PRJNA645909) | rock metagenome | isolation source: weathered quartz diorite | place: Puerto Rico | collected 2017-06-21 | reverse complement strand
GGGTTCACTCTCACGCCCCGTAAACTGAAGCCAACCCGGACGCCCTACCACGGGCTCGAGCGAGGATTCGATCAGCGTTCGGTAGTGCTGGTCCAGCCAATCGACGTAGAACTGGCTCGGGACCTCCAGCACCATCGCGTCGCCGTCCATCTCGAGCGGCCCGAGAGAGCGGAACCAGGTCTCGAACGTCTGACTCGGGATATGAAGCTGGATTTTCTCGATCGCTCCCTGCCACACATCACCCACCCTGGAATCCGTCATCGTTGTCATGTCCTCCCCATCCCCGCACACGGTGTCCACTGCTTATCCACACACTTATCCACAAAGGAATCGGGGCGTAACGGGCATGGCTCTGAACCGTTACGCCCCGCAAAGAGGCTATAGGGCATCCAATTCTTCACAACGCGTCTGTCCGATTCGAGGGGCGCGTCGTCCGCGCGGGGGAGACCGAACCGCGAGAGCTCGAAGCATGAGCGGATCACGTTCACGTCTCAAGGTCTCGCGACGCGCGCAATGTAGCATCGGGGGTTCGAACGCACGCAACGAAAATTTTTCGGCGCGTAGACCAACGGGTTACGGCCGGGTTTCGGGTTGACCGACGCAGGGCGGGTTCGCTAGAATCCGGCGCTCATGCTCGTTGTGTGTTCTCTCCCGTTCGAGGTTCTTCCACGTGAAGCGCACGTTTCAGCCGCACAATCGCCGCCGGAAAAAGGTGCACGGCTTCCGCGAACGCATGAGCACGCGGGGTGGACGCGCCGTTCTGAAGCGCCGCCGTGAGCGAGGCCGCAAACGCCTCACGGTTTAGCGTCAGGGCGCGGGATCCGGCCAAGATGCCCGGAGCCGTCCGGCCGTGCGACCGCCGCCTGCACCAGGGCTGGCAGTTTCGCGAAGTGTATCAATCCGGGAAGTCCATTCACGGCGGCCTGATGACGCTCGTGTGTCTGCCGCGGGGCCTGGATCATGGCCGCGTGGCGTTCGTCGCGAGTCGCAAGGTCGGGCCCGCGGTCCGGAGAAACCGCGCCAAGCGGCTTCTCCGGGAATCCTTCCGGAGCCAGAGCCCTGACGTTCGCGACCGCAATCGCTGGCGCATCTGGATCGCGCGGAGCGCTTGCGCCACGGCTTCCTTGGTGGAGGTGTCGGCCGAGATGAAGTCGCTTCTGGGGAGGGAGCCCGAGTGAGCCAGGTCCGCGCCTCACCCGCCCTACACGCCTCGCACACCGCGCCCATGCCTCCGGGGCCGAGGTGGGTCCTCCTTTCCATGGTTCGGATCTACCGCGCCTGGATCTCGCCTTCCTTGCCGCGCGCGTGCCGCTTCGAGCCGAGCTGCGCCGCCTACGCCGAAGAGGCCATCGAGAGAAAGCCTCTCCTTCGCGCCCTCGGGCTCATCCTGAGCCGGATCGTCCGGTGTCATCCGTTCCATCCCGGAGGCTACGACCCGGTCCCCTGATCGGATCGCCCGCGTCATGGATCGCAAAGTTCTTCTCGCCATGGTGCTCATCATGGGCGTGCTCATCCTGGACCAGATGATCTCGCCCCAGTTCTATCGCCCGAAGAAGCCCACCCCGTCGCAGCAGGGAAGGGGGTCGCAGGGCGGCGGAGGCGCGGGCGCGGCCGGCACACAAGCGTCCGGCAAGGCTCCCGCGGAATCCGCCGCGGGCACCGCCTCCCAGGCAACGACCGCCGCCGGCGGACCCGGGCAGGGGGGGACGAGCGCACTGGCTCCAACCCGCCCCGACGTTCCGGCCGCGCCTGTCGTGGTCCGGACGCTACGCACGGATTTTTTCGCGGCGACCATCACGAGCGACGGCGCCTCGATCGCGAACTGGGTCGTCCCCGCATACAAGGACGAGGTCCGGAACGGTCCCGTAGATCTCGTGCCTCCCGGCACGCGCGCATACCAGGTCATCGTGGAGGCGGGAGGGCGCGCGCTCGATTTCTCCCAGGCGCCGTTCCGGATCGTGGAAGACCACGCGGAGCAGGGCGCGCTGACCCTCGAGGCTCGCGACGCGAAAGGGATCCGCGTCGAGAGGCGCTACCGCGTCGGATCCGACCCCCGGATCCTCGACACCGAGATCCGCGTCTCGGCGCCCGCTGAGCTGGGACCCGTTCGCTACCGCCTCGGGTGGGGGACACCGCTTCCCATCACCGAGCCTTCGACGCAGCCGAATCAGCTCCAATCCGTGGCGCTCCTCGGAACGAGGCTCGAGCACGTCACGGGATCGAAGAAGCCGGCGCCCGAACGAATCCTTTCGGGGAACGTCCGATGGGTCGCGAACCGGAGCAAGTACTTCATCGCGGCGGTCATTCCTGATTCGGGGACCGTCTCCGAAGTCGCGTTCCAGAGCGAGGGAGGAGGGGTCACGACCGCGTGGCTCCAAGGATCCGCGTCACCAGGCTCCGAGGTGATGCGCCACGCGCGCGTGTACGGAGGCCCCATCCATTACGAGACGCTCGCGGCGATCGGGGCGGGGCTGGATGAGGTCGCGAACATGGGGTGGAGGTGGATGCGCGGGATCAGCGTCCTTCTCCTGAAATGCCTGAACGCGCTCTACAAGGCGATCCCGAACTACGGCGTGGCAATCATCATTCTGGCGGCGGGAACGAAGTTCCTCTTCTATCCGCTCACACAGTCGAGCCTTCGCTCGATGAAAATCATGCATCACCTGCAGCCGCAGATCAAAGAGATGCAGGAGCGCTACAAGAACGACCCGATGAAGCTCAACTCGGCGATGATGGCGCTGTACAAGGAGCACAAAGTGAACCCGATGAGCGGGTGCCTGCCCATGCTCCTACAGGTACCGGTGTTCTTCGGGCTCTACAGCATCCTCCTCAATTCGATCGAGCTTCGCGCGTCAGGTTTCGTGGGGTACATCCGCGATCTTTCCGCCCCTGACGTGCTGATGAGCATCTCGGGATTCCCGGTGCACCTGATGCCGATCGTAATGACCGTGAGCACCTACCTCCTGCAATCACAGACTCCGGTGGCCCCGGCCCAGAGGGGCACCATGTACGTCATGCCCCTCGTCATGCTGTTCATCATGTATTCTTTTCCATCCGGTGTGGTTCTGTACTGGACCGTGAACAACCTCCTGTCCGCGCTCCAGCAGTACCTGGTCAACCTTGCCGAGGATCGCAGGCTCGCCTCATCAGGCTGAGCCGCTCGAGATCGCGTCGTGGAAACGAACGAAGCCATACTGGTCGAAGCCGCGAGCTACGGAGACGCCGTTCACCAGGCCGCCGACCGGCTCGGGATCAGTCCCAAGGAGCTGGCGGTCGAGGTGGTGGATCCCGGGCGCTCCGCGAACTCGCTGGGCGGATTCCGCCCGGTGAAGCTTCGCGCCTGGCGGCGCGAGCCCGCGGCTCCACCGGACGGCGCGGTCCGCATTCCCGCGAGCGCGGTTCGCCGCCAGACCTCGGCGTTGGGGGACGCGCACCGGGGTGGGAGACGCGGCGCTCCGGTCGAGGCCTACGGCCCACCGCCTCCTCCGCTGGATCCCTCCCTCATCACCCCCGAGCTCGTCGAGACGGTGCGCACGGTCGCTGCGGGAATCGTGATGGAGATGGGATTCCCCTCCGACGTGACGGCGGAGAGGACCCACGACGGAATCCGGATCGGAATCAAGGCGGGGGACAAGGACCAGTTCCTGATCGGACGCGACGGCGAGACGCTGGCCGCGCTCCAGCACCTCGTCGCGCGCATGCTTCGCGCACGCGCGCCCGAGGAGGCGATTCCGCGCGTCGAGGTGGATGTCGCAGGCTTCCGCGACCGGCGCGTGGAGAGCCTCCGCGAGCTGGCGCGCCAGCTCATCGATGAGGTTCGCGAGACGGGGCACGAGGCATCGACGGAGCCGCTCTCCGCGATCGAGCGGCGCATCGTTCACCTGGAGGTTGCCGAGGTGGACCAATTCACCAGCGTGAGCATCGGGGATGGTCTTTTCAAGCGCGTGATCATCCGTCGCGACGAGCAGCGCGCGTCCCGCGAGTGATCGAGACATGAGCGATGGCAGAAAACGAAACCATCGCGGCGCAGGCCACGGCGCCCGGAGAATCGGCCATCGCCGTGGTCCGCATGACCGGGCCCCTCGCCCTGGAGATCGCCTCGCGCCGATTCCGGGGGACCCGGTCGCCGCGCGATAGCGGCTCCCACCGGATCCTCTTCGGCTCCTTCCTCGGCGCCGACGGTTCGCCCCTCGACAAGGTTCTGATCTCCGTGTTTCGCGCGCCCCACTCCTATACCGGCGAGGACATGGTCGAGATCTCCTCGCACGGCGGCGCCTTGATTCCCGCCGCGATCCTGGTCGCTCTGGTGGGGGAGGGGGCGCGGCCCGCGCGGCCCGGCGAGTTCACCGAGCGGGCTTACCGGAATGGAAAGCTAGACCTGGCGCAGGCCGAAGCCGTGGCGGCGCTCGTGCGGTCGAGGTCCGATCGCGCGGCCCGCGCCGCCGGCGCGACCCTGGGAGGCGCTCTGTCGCGGCGCGTCGCGGAGCTGGATCAACGGCTCGTCGCCCTCCTGGCCGAGGTCGAGGCTAGGATCGATTTCCCGAACGACGTGGACGAGGCTCTGGACTGCGCGGCGCTCGCGGATCGGTGCGCCGACGTCTCGGGACCGGTGCGCGCCTGGATCATGGCGCTTCCCACGGCCCGGAGGCGCGAGCAGGGCGTGCGGATCGCGTTCGTGGGCAGGCCCAACGTGGGGAAGTCGAGCCTCCTGAACGCGCTCGTCGGGTTCGACCGCGCCATCGTGAGCGAGCTTCCGGGGACGACGCGCGACACGGTCGAGGAGTCGATCTGGCTCGAGGGCGTGGAGTGCCGGCTTTGCGACGCCGCAGGCGTGCGTGAGACGGAGGAACGGCTGGAGCGACTCGGGCTCGATCGCGCGCGAGACGCCGTGCGTCGCGCGGATCTCGCGATCCTGGTGCTGGACCGGTCCGATCCGATGCGGGCTGAGGATCGCGCGGCGCTTGCGATGGTGGGTGGCCTGCCCGCGGTGGTCGCTTGGAATAAGGCGGACCTGGTCGAGACGCGGACGGCGGGGAAGGGCGACGGCGAGACGCGGACGGGCGACGGCGCTGCGTGGAGCAGTCTCGAGTCGGCGAATGCGGGAGCCGCCGGGGGTGGAGTGTCGGTCCCTTCCACGGCGATCGCCACCGCGGGGCGGCCCGCGATCGGTGTCCCTCGTGATCAGCTCCTCGCCGAGGTTTCCACGGTCGCGGTGCGTCCCGGGGGAGCCGAGCCGCTTCGCGATGCCCTGCGCGGCGCGGTGGGCCGGCTTTCCACCGCCGGAAGCGAGGAGCTTCCCACGACCAGCATGAGGCAGGAGACGCTTCTTTCGGAGACGCTGGAGGCGGTCGACCGCGCGGAGCGATCCCTGCGGGCGGACGCTCCATACGACCTCGTCGCGGTGGATCTCACCGACGCGCGGCGTGCGCTCGGCGAGATCGTGGGCCGGGGCGTCGACCAGAGTGTTGTCGACGCGATCTTCGCGCAGTTCTGCATCGGGAAATGAGCCGCTACCCCCTCGTCGTCGTCGGCGCCGGACATGCCGGGTGCGAAGCCGCCTGCATCGCGGCCGCGATGGGCGTCGAGACCGCGCTCGTCACGATGAGCTTCGATGCGATCGCGCAAATGTCCTGCAACCCTGCGATCGGGGGGCTTGCGAAGGGGCACCTGGTCCGCGAGATCGATGTTCTGGGCGGAATCATGGCGAAGATGGCGGACCGCGCCGGGATTCAGTTCAAGATGCTGAATCGCGCACGGGGTCCAGCCGTGTGGTCGCCGCGCGCACAAGAGGACAAGACGCTCTATCGCGAGGTGGTCCGCGCGCATCTTGAGCGGACGCCAGGGGTGACGCTGGTTCAGGCGCAGGTCGTCGGGTTCCTGGTCTGGAAGGGTCGCGTGCACGGCGTGGCGCTCGCGGACGGAGGCTCGATCGAGTCCGATGCGGTGGTCGTCACGCCTGGAACATTCATGAATGGCCTGATGCACATCGGCGATCGCACCGTCGCGGGCGGCCGGGTCGGTGAGAGCCCCTCACGCGGACTCTCGGAATGCCTCGCCGAGCTGGGTTTTCGCGTGCTGCGGCTCAAGACCGGCACGCCGCCGCGAATCCATCGCGATACGATCGATTTTTCGCGCATGCTCGAGCAGCCGGGAGACGATCCGCCCCGCGCGTTCTCCCATTTCACGCCCGCGCTCGAGGTGGACCAGATCCTCTGCCATCTGACCCACACGACATCCGAGACCCACGCGCTCATTCGCGCGAATCTGGACCGCTCTCCGCTCTATACGGGGAAGATCCGGGGCATCGGACCGCGTTACTGCCCTTCGATCGAGGACAAGGTGGTTCGGTTCGCCGAGAAGCCGGCCCACCAGATCTTCATCGAGCCGGAAGGTCGAGAGACGCACGAGTACTACATCAACGGCCTGTCCACGAGCCTGCCCGAGGTGGTCCAGCTCGCGACGCTCCACACGATCCCAGGGCTCGAGGAGGTCGAGATGATCCGCCCGGGATACGCGGTCGAATACGACTTCGTTCCACCGGACCAGCTCAGGCCGACACTCGAGACTCGCACCATCCAAGGGCTCTACCTCGCGGGACAGATCAACGGAACTTCGGGGTACGAGGAGGCGGCCGCGCAGGGACTCTACGCGGGCATCAACGCGGCGCTGCAAATCCAGGGGCGTCCGGCGTTCCGGCTGGGGCGCGAAGAGGCGTATCTTGCTGTACTCATTGATGATCTAGTAACCAAAGGTACCGAGGAGCCGTATCGCATGTTCACCTCAAGCGCTGAGTATCGCTTGCTCCTGCGCCAGGATAACGCGATCGACCGGCTCCTCCCCCACGCCCGCGAGCTCGGGACCTTGAGCGCGGATGAGGCAGCCGTTTGCGAGAAATGGATCCAGGATCGTGGAGTCGCGGCCGAGCGTTTGCGGCGGGTGCCGTCAACGGTGGCGGGCGAAGAGCCGTCGAAGGTGTTGAGCCAAAGGACGTCGAATGGGTCGGAGACTTCGGTCCCAGGGTTGGCGCCGAAGGGTGAGTCGCTCGCCCAGCTCCTCCGGAGTGGAGAGCTTTCACTCGAGGAGGCGATTCAGCACGGTGAGCTTGCCGGGCTATCGCGCGAAACCGTAGAGTCGGCCTGCATCGAAGTGCGCTACGAGGGATACATCCGAAGGCAGCTTCGGGAGGTCGAGAGGACGGCGCGCTACGAGGACCTGCATCTCGAGGATTCCGTCTGGGAAGAGGCGCTGAGTGAGCTGTCGAGAGAGGGACGTGAGAAGCTCAGGAAGATCCGCCCCAGCACGGTGGCTCAGGCAGCCCGCGTGCCTGGAGTCTCGCCCGCGGATGCGGCGGTCCTCGTAATCTATGCGGAACGGGAGCGCAGGCGTGCAGATCTCTCTCCAGCTGCCTCGTGACCTCGAGCCGGATTTCCGCGAGTTCAAGTACCGCGTCGCCGGGAGGGTCGAGGCGGGGGCGCTGTCCGGCGATGCCGTGCAGCTGCTCGCGCGCTTCGGGCAGCTCGTCTACACGCAGGTCGCCCAGCTCTCGCTGGTCGCCCGCGGCGACCGAACGGTGCTGTATACCCGGCACATTCTCGATTCGCTGAATCCGATCGACATTCAGTCGCCCCCGCCGTCGTCCGCGCTCGACATTGGAAGCGGTGGAGGATTCCCCGGCATCCCGCTTGCGATCGTATGGCCCGGGACACGGTTCACGATTCTCGAATCGCGGGAGAAGAAGGCGGGCTTCCTGGAGCGCGCCGTGCGTGAGCTCGGGATCCGGAATGTGACCGTTGCATGCGGGCGGCTCGAGGAGTACGGACGCAGCTGGACGGCAGAGCCTCATCGGTCGGTCTATGTCAGGGCCCTGGGTGAACTGCCCGCCGTGTTGCGCTCGGCGGAGCGGGTCGCGATCCCAGGGGCTGAGTGGATCTATTTCCTCGGGGCTGAATCTTCGTCTGAGTCCCTGACCCAGCAGCTGGGACCCCATGGCAAATGGGCGTCGGTTCTGCCGGGCGCCTTTGGGGGCCGGCTCCTACGTGGGTACTTCCCCCCGGGACCGCAAGCAGGGAGTCGCTAGAAGCTCGCACCATCGCAAAGGCGGCATCGTCGCCTGCGCCTTCATCGCACTTCTCGTATGCTCCAGATTCCCCCCCGGCGCCAGTGTTTCACGTGAAACATTGAAATAACCGCCTGCGAATGCGTGAATTGTTCATGTCGCTTGGGCTGCAGGTCGTCTTTCGGCTCATCCTAAGACCGACGCAGCTAGGGTCGATCAGGACCAGCGCCAAATGTTCCTCCCTGGATCGGCGGATCGGGACCGCCCGTCACAGGCTGCGGGGCGCCTGGATCTGGGCTGCATGCGGGATCGAGGACCCGGATGGTGATCGGCTCGCCGGTGTCGGCGCAAACCAGGCGGGGCTCGTTGTGAGCCGACTGCACGCAGGAGGCCGCCAGGAAGTAGACGGTCGTGGGACCCACTCGACAGAATGGGGTGTCATCGGGCGTCTGGAGCCTCGCACTATTTGAGCGCCCATGTCGGCGACTGATGGGGATCGGAGGCCGAGGAGCGTGTCGGGCGGGCCCTGCGCCCCTCAGCCGGGCCGCAAGCCTCGCTAATGGGGTCGCCGACCCGGCGGACCCTGGTCCAGAGAGGATCGCCCTCGGCGCTGTCCACCACTACGCTCCTCTCCCCCTCTTGAGCCATCTCCTGCGCACCCCCGGTCGTTCAAGAATCTCCAGAAACCAGACGGTCAAGGCTCAATGTTTGTCAGGTCACCGACTTATCCCAACGTTTCACGTGAAACATTTTTCTTTGGCTTTTCCCTTCTCCTTGCTTATCCTGCCCACTGGCCCCCGGCAAGGATGCGGGATGGGCGCGAGCCATCTCGCGGGGTGATTGATGGGAGAGGGCGGATGTCCAGGACGGTGGCAATCGCGAATCAGAAAGGTGGCGTTGGCAAGACCACGACGGCTGTGAACCTGTCGGCCGCGCTGGCGCTGAACAACAAGACGGTCCTCCTCGTTGATCTCGACCCCCAGGGAAACGCAGGCAGCGGTCTCGGCTTTCCAAATCTCAAGAACACGAATCGCGGAATCTACGAGATCCTGACCGGCGGTCTGCAGGCGGAGCAGGCTGTCGTGGATTCGGGCATCGCGGGGCTGGGGTTCATTCCATCCGGGCAGCGCTTGGCGGGTGCAGAAGTGGAGCTGGTCGACGCGGAGCGGAGGGAGTACCGCCTCAAGGACGCGCTCGCTCCCTTGACCGAGCGCTACGATTACATCCTCATCGACGCCCCTCCATCCCTGGGTCTCCTTACGGTGAACGCGCCCACCGCTGCCAACTCAGTCCTGGTCCCGGTGCAGTGCGAGTACTACGCACTCGAGGGGCTGAGCCACCTTCTGGGGGCGATTCGCCTGGTGCAGCAGGGGCTGAATCCCTCGCTCATGATCGAGGGCGTGCTCCTCACGATGTACGACAACCGACTGAACCTGTCTCAACAGGTGATGGACGAAACGCGGCGCTACTTCGCGGAGCGCGTCTACCACACCGTCATTCCACGAAACGTCCGACTGAGCGAGGCGCCGAGTTTTGGCAAGCCGGTCGTCGTTTACGATCCCGCATGCGCGGGCTCGGTGAGCTACATGAACCTTGCGAGCGAGGTGCTCAATCATGGCCAGAAAGGCATTGGGACGCGGCCTGGCGTCCCTCATTCCATCGGCGGCTAATCGCGAAGTCGCGGTCGCCCCCGAGCTGCGCCCGGTCGAGCCTCGCCAGGGCGAGATCCAATACGTCCCGCTGGACAAGATCGTCCGTAATCCGGCACAGCCAAGGACGCACTTCGACCCGAACACGATTCGCGACCTGGCCTCATCGATCCGCGAGCGAGGCGTGCTTCAGCCCGTCCTGCTCCGACCCTCCGGTGGCGCCTTTCAGATCGTCGCCGGCGAGCGCCGATATCTGGCCGCAAAGGAGGTTGCGCTCGAGACGATCCCGGCGATTGTCCGGCAGTTCACAGACCGCGAGGCGCTCCTCATTGCCCTCATCGAGAACGTCCAGAGGGAAAACCTGAACCCCATGGACGAAGCGCGGGCATATTACAGACTCGCAATGGAATACGGGCTTCCTCACGAGGAAATCGGGCAGCGCGTCGGAAAAGACCGGTCGACTGTTTCTAATATATTACGATTCAATAACTTACCTCAAGAGATACAGTCCTTTCTCGAGACGGGAAGCATCACAGCGGGCCACGCACGGGCCCTCCTCGCTCTCACCAGCGAGAAAGCTCAGGTCGACCTGGCGAAGTCCGCCTCCGCCCACGGGTGGTCCGTCCGGGAGCTGGAAGAGCGCGTGCGTCGGTTCACCGCCGGGAAGGATGCCCGCCCGCGAAAGACCCCCAAACGAGCCTTCTCTTCGGAACTAATGGGAATCGAAGACGATCTTATGAGAGCCTTAGGCACTCGGGTTCGGATCACACGCCGGCGAGGGGGCACCGGTTCGATCTTCATCGACTACCACTCCGAAGACGAGCTCGGCCGCCTCGTGAATGTGCTTCGATCCTTGGCCGCGGAGGCGCGATGATCGAGAATACCCGCGCCAAAGCTCACGCCCGCCGGTAGCAAATAGCCGGTAGCAATCGAGGGATCGGGGCCGACTGCCCGTAGCGCCATCAAGCCGAAAAAGCCGATGTCTGTGGATAACTCGCTGGGTGTGGTGGATAACCGGGTAACGCTCACCGCGTCAGTCTCTTCGGTGAATTTTACCGATGCAGAAGCCGCACTTATGCACATGAATGGGAGCGAAACCGCATACGCTCGCTCCATTTCCGGAACGCCCCGCGGGGGCGGCCGCGGAGAATGACCTCATGACGCAGGCAGTCCCGAAGGACGACCTCAGACTCCTCGAGGATCTGAAGGAGGCGCGCGCCGCGATTCTGGAGGAGCTTCGCAAGGTCATCGTCGGCCAAGATCAGGTGGTCGAGCAGCTCCTGACGGTGCTCTTCGCGAACGGTCACTGCCTCCTCGTTGGCGTGCCCGGGCTCGCGAAGACGCTGTTGGTCTCGACGCTCTCGAAGATCCTCGATCTCAAGTTCAGCCGGATCCAGTTCACGCCGGACCTCATGCCGTCGGACATCACCGGAACCGAGATCCTCGAGGATGATCCGGTCACCGGCCGGCGCGCGTTCAAATTCATCCATGGCCCGATCTTCGCGAACATGATCCTCGCGGACGAGATCAACCGCACTCCGCCCAAGACGCAAGCGGCGCTCCTGCAGGCGATGCAGGAATATCGCGTCACGGCGGGGGGCGAGACCTATCCACTCTCGCTTCCGTTCTTCGTCCTCGCGACCCAGAATCCGATCGAGTTCGAGGGCACCTATCCGCTGCCCGAGGCGCAGCTGGACCGCTTCATGTTCCACATCTCGGTCGGATATCCGAGCAATCAGGAGGAGGAGCGCATCGTCGCGACGACCACGAGCGCGTACGAAGCCGAGCCCAGCACCGTGCTCGGCGTGGAGCAGATCCTCGATCTTCAGAAGCTGGTGCGACGGATTCCGGTCGCCGAGCACGTCGTGAGCTACGCGGTGAGGCTGGCCCGCGCTTCGCGACCCGGGCCGGACAGCGCCCCCTTCGTTCGCGACTGGGTGAGCTGGGGGGCCGGACCTCGAGCAGCGCAGTTCATCGTGCTGGGCGCGAAGGCCGCCGCCGGCCCCCAAGGGCCCCCCACTTCGGACGGCGAGGACGGCAAGGCGGCCGGCGCCCCGGTTCCCC
>JACXTT010011619.1_pt1 | contig 11769 bp, 8 predicted proteins | sample 9270951 | NCBI WGS metagenome assembly JACXTT01 (sample SAMN15532306, study PRJNA645909) | rock metagenome | isolation source: weathered quartz diorite | place: Puerto Rico | collected 2017-06-21 | reverse complement strand
GAGGATGTGCTCGCTGGCCGCGACTGGGCCGGTGGCCGTATTCTCGAGGTCGGTCCGAAGTACGGCGTCCACTCGCTGTGGATCGACGAGCATCTCGCCCCGTCCGAGCTCGTCTTCTCCGACTTCGCCGCCGACCGGCATCTGCATGAGCAGTGGGAGCGAAAGCTGCAGTGCCCGCACCGCTGGGTCTACGGTGATCTCCGTTTCGCGCGCGAGCTCGTCGAGATGGAGCCCGTCGACGCCGTGTTCTTTCTCGGCGTGCTGTACCACAGCGCGTTTCACCTGCCGCTGCTCGGCATGCTCAACCGGGTGACCAGGCTCGGTGGCGAGATGTTGGTCGAGACGACGATCGACGATCGCCCTGACGCCACTGTTCGGCTGCGCTGGAAGGGCCACTCCGGCAAGGCGAAGGCGGTGCCGACGCTGGATGCCTTGCGGATCCTGCTCGCGTGGACCGGTTGGCGCGACGTCACGCTCTTCACCGACTACCGGCCGGGCTCGAACGAGGTCGTCGTCCTCTGTCGGAAGACAGACGAGCTGGCGGAAGGCGCCGACCTGATCGACCTCGTCCGGCCGCACCGCTTCGAGCCCGACGATCCGCGGGCCGCCGTTCGGGCGGGCTCGACCGGATAGATGGTGGACGGCGCCGCGGGCGCCCGCCGCAGGCCACTCAGCGACGTGCTCCGACGCGCCGAGGCGGGGATCGGCACCAGACGCGGCGGTGCCACGGTCTTCGCTGCCGCAGTCGCCGTGTTCGCCGTCGAGAGCATCGGAACGCCGGCGATTCCCGGACGCGACTTCGGCACCTATCTACGCTTCTACCTGCAGCTCGGCGACTGGCATTCGGTGTTTCCGATGTCGATGCTGTTCCGGACGCCGCTCGCGCCCATCGTCGTCGGTACTCCACTCGACATCGGCGGCGGCTGGGCGGCCCAGATCGTCTTCACGGTGTTGTTCGGCCTTTCGGTGCTCGCCTGGACCCGGGTCGGGCTGGCGTTCGGCAGCCGCGCCGCTCTGCTGACAGCGGTGGCGCTGATCCTCTATCCCGGCTACGGAATCCTCTTCCATGGTGTGGCGAGCGACGCCGTTGCCGCGGCGGCATTCGCCGCCTGGGCGCTCGCGCTGACCCGTGCGGTGACACGGCCCAGCGTTCTCGGGTTCGCCGTGGTGGGCCTGACGGTTGCAGTGGCCGCGCTCTCCCGCCCCGGCAACCAGGGGCTGATCGTCATCGCCCTCGTGCCGCTGGCGCTGGCGCTGCCGTGGCGGCAGCGCCTCGTCTGTGCCTTCGCCTGCGTGGCGGTCGCCGCCGTCGTGCTGGGCGCCTGGGCCGTCAACAACGGGCTGCGCTACGGGGACTACACGGTTGCGCGCGGAGGCAAGGCGTATCTCCCCTTCTTTCGCGCGTACACCTCCGATCACATCGTCGAGCCCGGGAATGGCCCTGCGTCACGTGCGCTTGCCGATGCCGTACAGAAGGATCTTCTGACGCAGGAGCCGTATCGCTCCTACGGCGTCACCCTGCACGACTTCTTCGCCCGGGGAAGCGACAGGGAATTCGAGGACCTGATCGGGTTGTCGGACCGGGTGTGGGGCTGGAACAGCAACTACTCGGAGTTGCGCAAGGCCGGCATCGAGGCCGTGCGCGCACATCCGGGCACCTACACGCGGGGTGTGGCGAAGACGGTGCTGCGCGAGCTCTGGCACCCGCTCTACGTCTCCCTCCCCACGAAAAGCGCACCGGCGCCTGCGTCGACGGTCGCGTCAGGCTCGTCCGGCGGGCGGCTGCCGCGACCATCCGGCGGCGACATGATCCCGGCTGCCCATCAAGGTTTCTACTCCACGACGCCGCACGGGACGATTCGCGAGGTCTGGACGTCCCCAACCGCCCACACCGTCGTCCTCACCACACCCGCCGCGCAGCACCGCTTCGACGCGATCGACCGCGACGTCGGGCGTCTCGGCTCGCGGCTTCCTGCCTACGCCGGCAGCACCTTCCTGACGCGACAGTTCAGCCGCTCGTCGAAGCTCTTCCCGCCGCCGCTGCTCTGGCTTGTCGCCGGCGTTGCAGGCTTCGCGATCAGGAGGCCGAAGGGTGCTGTGCTCGCGTCCGCCCTGGCGCTGGGCGCGCTCGTCCTGACCGTGTTCAACGCGCTGATGATCTACTCGGTCATCGCGTTCGTCATTCCACTTGCGCCGGCATTCGTCGTGTTCGGCGCGGCCGGGCTCGTGGGTGAGCGAAGAGCGGCCGGAACCTGACGCTAACGTCTGCGCCGTGACGAGCAGTCCCGTGTTGACCCTGATCCCGCGAACCGACTTCGACCGCGTCCGCAGCCGCAGCGGGGGCGACGACCTGCTCGCCGTGCTCGCCGACATGTGCCGTGCGAACGCACTGACGGCGGTGAAGCGGGCAGGTTCCGGTCACCTCGGCTCGAGCTTCAGCGCGCTCGATCTGGTCGTGCACCTGCTGCTCGCCGAGCTGAACGTCGCCCAGGTCGGCTGGGACGATCCAAATCGCGACGTCTTCTTCTCGTCGAAGGGTCACGACGTTCCCGGGCTCTACGCCGCGCTGCACGCGCTTGGCGTCATCCCGACCGAGCGCCTGCTGCGGTTGCGTCGCCTGGGTGGGCTCGACGGTCATCCGGACGTCGGGGTCCCGGGGATCGAGGCGAACTCGGGGTCGCTCGGGATGGGGATCTCCAAGGGTCGGGGCATCGCCTGGGCGAAGCGCTTTCTCGACCGCGGTGGACGGGTCGTGGTCATGGTCGGCGACGGCGAGCTCCAGGAGGGGCAGAACTTCGAGGCGCTCCAGGCTGCCGTCCACCAGGAGGTCGGCCGCCTGTGGGTCATCGTCGACCGCAACGAGCTCCAGTCGGACAGACCGACGGAGGAGATACTCGCGCTCGGAGGATTGACGGACAAGCTCGCCGCCTTCGGTTGGCTGGTCGAGAGCTGCGACGGGCACGACCACGCAGAGCTGCGACGCGTGTTCGAGAAGTTCCGGGCCGATCCAGGCGTCCCGTGTGCGCTGGTCGCCCGCACGATCAAGGGGAAGGGCGTGTCGTTCATGGAGCACCCCCGCGCGCTCGCGGACGGGGCAGGCACCTACCGCTGGCACGCCGGTGCGCCGGGCGACGAGGACTTTGCGCGCGCACACGCCGAGATCGTCGAGCGTGTCGATGCACGGCTCGCGGAGCTCGGCCTCGATCCGCTCCGGCTCGAGCCCGTGCCGGCGCTCGACGAGTCCCCGGCGGTCTCGCTGCAGGGCGAGCCCGAGTCGGGGGCGGGTGCGCCGGCCGTGCGTCCGACGGTCACGGACGAGTACGTCGCGCAGGCCTACGGCGAAGCCCTGCTCGAGCTGGCCGAGACGCATGCGGAGCTCGTCGTCCTGGACGGCGACCTCGCCTCCGACTGCCGGGTGCGCGCATTCGAGCTCTCGCACCCCGCCCGCTTCATCGAGAACGGCATTGCCGAGCAGGACATGGTGTCGATGGCGGGAGGGCTCGCCCGGCACGGGCTCCTGCCCGTGGTGAATTCGTTTGCGAGCTTCCTCGCCTCGCGCGCGAACGAGCAGATCTACAACAACGCGAGCGAGCGCAGCCGGATCATCTACGCGCTCCACTACGCCGGTCTGATCCCGGCGGGACCGGGCAAGTCGCATCAGAGCCTGCGCGACATCTCCCTCCTCGGCGCGCTGCCGAACTGCGTCGTTGTGCAGCCGGGGAACGCCGAGGAGACGCGCGCTCTCGTCCGCTGGGCCGTCGCGGAGTCGACCGAGAACGTGGCGATCAGGCTCGCGATCGGCCCGTCCCCGCGGCGGCTCGAGCTGCCCGCCGGCTGGCGCCTCGAGCGAGGCCGTGGGACGACTCTGGCCGCGGGCGACTCGGCGGTGCTCTTCGCGTACGGGCCCGTGATGCTGCACGAGGCGCTCGTCGCCGCCGAGACGCTGCGCGCCGCGGGGACGCGGCTGACCGTGATCGACCTGCCGTGGCTCAACCGCATCGACCGGGACTGGCTCGCGGATGCTGTTGCCGCCCACGGTGACGTCTTCGTGCTCGAGGATCACGCGCCCGTCGGTGGTCTCGGCGACGCGCTCCGCCGGGAGCTGGCGGAAGCTGGCCTCGCCGACGGCAGGTCGCTCACCGTGTTCGGCGTCGACGGCTGGCCGGCATGCGGCACGCCGGTCGAGGCGCTTCGCTTCCATCGCCTCGACGGCGGCTCGATCGCGCAGCGCATCGCCGAACGCCTCGGTGTCCGGTCGGTCACGTGAACGGGCAAGAGCACGGGTCGGCGTCTTCGGTCTGGCTCGTCTTGCCGGAGCCACTGTCGAGCCGGGTCCTGTTCGACTGCGGCATCGTCGACGGGCTGCGCGAACGGGTGGGTCGGGGTCTGCGGCTCGTCTCGTTGATGTCCCCGGAGCAGGCGGCGGAGTGGATGGGGCGCGTCGACGGGGTCGACGTCAGCTACCGGGAGGAGCTGCTGCCGGTCGACGTCGGAGCGACGGAGAAGGCGTTCCGGCGGGTCGACCGCTGGCTCGACCGGAGAATCGGCTTCTATCCGCTGGCGATCAGGCTCAACCTCCGCCACGGCTTCCACCTCGAACGCATGCAGCCCGGGCACCGGAACTTCGGGCTCGACAGCGCTCGTGTGGGGCCGCTGCCGCGACACCCGGCAATCGACGAGCGCATGCTGCGCTGGCACTACAGCCCGCGCCGGTGGGTGCCGAGCGCGGTGCTCGAGCCGATGCGCGCGGAATGCCGCGCGGTCGTCTTCTCGAACGTCCAGACCGAGCGCGTCGTGCCGTTCCTGCTCGCGGCGAGAAGGCTTCGGCTGCCGACGGTGGGGTACGTCGCGAGCTGGGATCACACGGTCGGCAAGGGGGTCATCTCCCCGCACCTCGACCGCTACATCGTCCAGAACGAGATCATGCGCGACGACCTCGTCCGCTATCACGGCATCGACGCCGTCCGCATCGTCGCCACCGGCTGGCCGCAGACGGACATGTACAAGCGGCAGCGGCCGCGGGAGGACTTCGACGCGCTCGTTCACGGCCTCGGGCTCGACCCGGGCCGCGACGTCGTCGTCGTGATGGGCAACACGCCCACGAACACCCCGTACGAGAGCAGCTTCGTCGAGCGCACCGTGCGCTGGTGGGAGGAGAGCGGCAAGCGGGCGCGGTTCTCGCTCCTCTTCCGTCCGCACCCTCGCGACCGGGAGTGGAAGACGCGCTTCGCCGCGGCGCTCGGACGCGACGATGTCGTCGTCCAGACACCCAGCTTCACCGACCTGGAGGTGCTCGCCACCCTGCTCCAGCACGCGAGCTGCGTCGTCGCCAACGCGGGCACGATCCTGCTGGACAGCGTCGTCAACGACCGCCCGGTCGTCTGCGTGCTGTACGACGAGGGTGCGCCGCCGGGGGAGAGCTGGGCGGCGAAGAATGCGATGGGTGAGCACTACCGCCAGCTGATGGAGTCGGGCGCGTTCTACCGCGCCGCCGGCTTCGACGAGGTCGCGGCCGGCATCGAGCGGGCGCTCGCGCACCCGGACGAGCTCGCAGACGAGCGGCGACGCGTCGCGCTGGAGGTTGTCGGGGAGGTCGACGGCAGGGCGGGTGCCCGCGTCGTCGAGGCGATCGTCGCCGCGACTGGGGACGCGGCATGAAGCGCGGCGCAACTGAATGGCTGTTTTTCGCCACCGTGTTCACCGTCACCTTCGCCAAGGTGCACTGGTCGATCGGCGGCGATCTGTCGCTGTCGGACGTGCTCACGGCGCTGTTTCTAGTCGCGTTCGTGCTGCGGCGACTCGAGCGCTGGGACGGACGATTCGCCCGGCCGGCGGGCGCGATGTTCGCGTTCTTCGTCGCGTTCCTCCTCGTCTACCTGCTCGGCTTCTTCAACCTCGGCACGACGGAGGCGCTCGATCAGTGGGGGAAGGGGATGGTCAAGTTCCTGCTCCACTTCCTGTTCCTCGTCACCGGCACGGCGCTCGTGATCAGGCGTGGCGACCGGTTCTACTGGGAGACGCTGGGCACGTTCCTCGCCGGCATCGCTGCCAGCGCCGTGTACGGCCTGCTCCAGCTCGGGCTGGCGGTCGCGACGGGCGGGAACCTCGATGCGGCAGTGCTCTCCCCGCTCACCGGAGGCCAGAGCCAGATCAACATCTACGGCGCCGTCTCCGGCCAGAGCGTGTACCGGCCGAACGCGCTGACCGGCGACCCGAACCACTTCGGCATCGAGCTGACCATCCCGCTCCTCGTCCTGCTGCCGATCTACCTGCGCCTCGGCAAGAACAGCCGCTGGCGTACACCGTCCATGGCCGTGCTCGCGTTCCTGCTCGTGATGGAGCTCGCGACGCTTTCGCGCAGCGGGCTTCTCGGGCTCGCGTGCGGACTGCTCGTGCTGGCGATCCCGTACCGGCGCCACCTCGTCTCGACGAGAGTCCTCGTCCCGCTCGTGAGTGTCGGGCTCCTCCTGCTCTTGATCGTCTCGCGGCGCCGGCACTTCTTCGAGACCGTCTTCCGCTCCCGCGTGCAGACGAACGCCAATGGGACGTCGACCCACCTCGCCGTCTACGACTTCGTGCCGCAGATTCTCCACTCGCACCCGCTGCTCGGGCTCGGGCTGAACAACTTCTCGGTCTACTACGAGTTCGTCACGGGGAGGACGAACTTCGGCCCGCACTCCTTCTACGTCGCCACGATCGTCGAGACCGGCCTCGTCGGGACGATCCTGTTTGCCGCCTTCGTCTGGTACCTGTTCCGACGGCTGCGCTCGACACGCGCGATCGGGCGTGGCCTCCAGGCTCTGCGCGACCCCCTCGCCGCGCGGGTGCGCCCGCTCGCGTGGGGTCTCACCGCAGCCCTGGTGTCGACGCTCGCGGCGAATGCCTTCTACCTGACGATGTCCTTCTACTACTTCTTCGTCTTCGCGCTGCTCGTCGTCGCGGCACCGGCGGTGTTCGCCACGAGGCTGAGAGCGCCGTGAAGGTCGTCGTCCTGACGACGTCGTACCCGCGCAGCCCGGGCGACGTCGCCGGAGCGTTCGTTCGTGACGCGGTCGAGGCGGTCCGTCGCGCGGGAGCAGACGTGGAGGTCGTCTCACCGGCATCGTTCCGGCACTTCGGCATCGCCTACGGGGACGGCGTCGCCGGCAATCTACGGCGCGCGCCCTGGAAGCTGGCGCTGCTGCCGCTTTTCCTGGCGGCGTTCGTTCGGGCCGCACGGCGTGCGGCGCACGACGCAGACCTTGTCCATGCGCACTGGCTTCCCACCGGTCTCGTCGGGCTGGCGGCGCGAAAGCCGCTCGTCGTGCAGCTGTGGGGCACCGATGCAGAGCTCGCTCGCCGTGCTCCCTGGTTGTTCCGGCCGCTGCTCCGCCGCGCGAGGCTCGTGATCGGCGCGTCGGAGGCCCTCGCCGAGGCCGCACGCGCGCTCGGAGCGCGGGCGGTTCGGGTTGTTCCTGCGGGCGTCGAGATCCCGGCCGAGGTCGGCGCGCCCGAGGAACCGCCCCACGTGGTCTACGTCGGCAGGCTCTCGGAGGAGAAGGGCGTGCTCGAGCTGCTCGAGGCGGGCGCCGGTCTCCCGGTCGTCTTCGTCGGCGACGGGCCACTGCGCGACCAGGTCCCCGGTGCCGTCGGCTTCGTTCCGCCCGGGGACGTGGGCGGCTACCTCGAGCGTGCCGCCGTGGTGGCGTGCCCGTCGCGCCGTGAGGGATACGGCGTCGTCGCCCGCCAGGCGATGGCCTATGGGCGTCCTGTCGTGGCGACGCCCGTCGGCGGGCTCACAGATGCCGTGGTCGACGGCGAGACGGGCGTGTTGGTGCCGCCGAACGACCCGGCGGCGCTACGTGTCGCGATCGAGCGGCTGCTCGGCGACCCCGAGTTGCGTGGCAGGCTCGGTGCTGCCGGCCGCGCGCGCGCGCGCGAACTCTTCGGTCTGGAGGCCGCCGCTCGCGCGACGGTGGCTGCCTACGAGTCCGTGCTGTCATAGCCTTCCGCCATGCGGCTTGTGATGACTGTCTGTGTGAAGGACGAAGGCGACGTGCTCGATGCCCAGCTCGCCTTTCATCTCAACGCGGGCGTCGACTTCGTGGTCGCAACCGACACGGGATCGAGCGACGAGACGCTGGCGATCCTCGAGCGCTACCGCGAGGCCGGTGCTCTCGACCTCCGCATCGACCACGAGCAGCCATTTCGGCTCGGCGACCAGCGGACGAAGATGGCGCGCGCCGCGGCGACGGAGTTCGGCGCCGACTGGGTGATCAACAGCGACGCCGACGAGTTCTGGTGGCCGCGCGGCCACGATCTGAAGAGCGTCCTCGGCGCGCTGCCGGTGCGCTACGGCGTCGTCACGGGTCTCTGGCGGCCGTTCGTGCCGGTCCGCGATGACGGCGCGCCGTTCTACGAGCGCATGACGGCACGCTTTGCGCCGGCCCATCCCGTCAACGACCCGACCAGCAAGTTCCGCCCCAACACCAAGGTGGCGCACCGCGCCGATCCCGACGTCACCGTGGGCCGGGGGAACCACACCTCGGTCGACTCGCGCCACCATCTGCTGCCCGGGTGGTACCCGATCGAGGTGCTCCACTTCCCGTTTCGCAGCTCCGCGCAGCTCGCGCTCAAGTCCGTCAAGTCGGAGACGCATGCCGGCCCAAAGCGCGGCGGCTACCTGCGACGGCTCGCGTCGGAGGCCGAGGCACAGAGCGGGGAGGACGTGTTCGAGGCGCACGTCGTCGAGCCGGAGGAGGTCGCGCGCGGTCTCGAGAGCGGCGTGCTCGTCCGCGACGAGCGGTTGCGTGATGCGCTGCGGTCGCTGATCGACCCCGCCACAGGGCGGTTTGGCCTGCCGTCGGGCGGCGGCGGCGGTCTCACCCTCGACCCGCCGTCGATCGTCGACGATGGGCATTTCGCGGCCGAGGTGGCCGTGCTGGGCGAGGCGAATCTCGTGCGCTCACAACGCCGGCTGGACGATTTCGAGCGCCGTTTGCAGGCGCTCGAGAAAGGCCCCCTCGCCCGTCTCGGGCGGCGCCTGCGGAAGCCCTGACCTCCGGTGCCCGCGGGCGGGGCGGCTAGCATCGTTCTGGTGACGGACACAGATCTGCAGGTCAGCGAGCCCGTCGCGACGCCGCTTTCGCCACCGGCCGAGGCCGATCCACGGCGATCGTCGAGGCTCGTCGTGATCGAGCCGCCGCACCGCTGGCCGCGTCTCGACATCGCGGAGCTCGTGCACTACCGCGAGCTGCTACTCACCTTCGTCTGGCGCGACATCAAGGTCCGCTACAAGCAGACGCTGGTCGGGGTGGCGTGGGCCTTGCTCGTGCCTCTGTTCACACTCATCGTGTACGTGATCGTGTATGGGCGCTTCGCCAAGTTCCCGGCGGGCAAGCTCCAGTACCCGGTGCTGGTCGTCGGCGGTCTGCTGCCGATGCAGTACTTCATCTCGTCGCTCACCGGCTCGGGCATGAGCATCGTCGGCGGGTCGTCGCTGGTCTCGAAGGTGTACTTCCCGCGCGTGCTCCTGCCGCTGGCGGCGGTGGTCACCCCGGTCGTCGACTTCGCCATGTCGTTCACGGTGATGCTCGGCGTGATGGCGTGGTACGGGGCGTGGCCGCACAGTGTGGTGGCGTTCGCCGCGCCGGCGTTTCTCGTGATCGCGTCGCTGACGGCGTTCGGCCTCGGTCTCTTCCTGTCGGCCCTCAACGTGCGCTTTCGCGACGTCCAGTACGCGGTGCCCGTGTTCGTCCAGGTGCTGCCGCTCCTGTCCGGTGTGCCGTTCGCGATCGACCGCATCCCGCAGAAATGGCAGTGGATCCTCGCCCTTAATCCGATGAGCACGGCGATCACCGGCTGGCGGTGGACGCTGCTGGGCGGGCATTCACCCGACGTGGACAAGGCGGCCGTGAGCCTCGGCATCGTCGTCCTGATCTTCATCGGCGGTCTTGCCTACTTCCGCCGCTCCGAGCCCCGGTTCGCGGACAACCTCTGATGGCCACGGCGATCGCAGTCGAAGGGCTCTCCAAGCGCTACCGCATCGGGCAGTTTCGGGCCGCCTACGGGACGTTGCGGGACTCGCTGGCGCGGAGTGCGAAGCGGCTCGCGTCTGGCCACGTCCACGAGCCCGACGCCGACATCTGGGCGCTCGACGACGTCTCCTTCAGCGTCAAGGAGGGCGAGGTGGTGGGCGTCATCGGCAGAAACGGTGCCGGCAAGTCGACGCTGCTCAAGATCCTCACCAGGATCACGTACCCGACGAAAGGCAGGGCGGAGATCCGCGGGCGGGTCGGCAGCCTGCTCGAGGTGGGAACGGGCTTCCACCCGGAGCTGACCGGTCGCGAGAACGTCTTCCTCAACGGCGCCGTGCTGGGGATGAAACGCCGCGAGCTCGCCAAGAACTTCGATGCCATCGTCGAGTTTGCGGGTGTCGAGAAGTTCATCGACACGCCCGTCAAGCGCTACTCGAGCGGCATGTACGTCCGGCTGGCCTTCTCCGTCGCCGCCCACCTCGAGCCCGAGATCCTGCTCGTGGACGAGGTGCTGGCGGTCGGCGACGCCGACTTCCAGCGACGGTGTCTCGGCCGGATGGAGGAGTACGGCTCGTCGGGCCGCACCATTCTCTTCGTCTCGCACAACATGCCGGCCATCTCCCGGCTGTGCGACCGGGCGATCCTGCTCAAGGGCGGCCGGATGATGCTCGACGGCGATGCCGGCCCTGTGGTCGCGCACTACCTGCAGCACGAGACCGGTGCGGGGTCCGTGCGCGAGTGGGCCGATCCGGCGACGGCGCCCGGGAAAGGCGCCGTCAGGCTCCGTTCGGTTCGTGTCGTCGACGACGACGGCGATCTGCTCGACGCGGTCGACGTCCGCCGGCCGGTCGGTGTCGAGATCGGCTTCGACGTGCTCCGCCGCACCGATCCGCTGTTCCCCAAGATCAAGGTCATGGACAGCCGCGGCGACGTCGCCTTCAACGCGCTCGACACGCGCGAGCGCTGGCACGACGTCTCCCCACCGGGTCAGTACACGGCGACGGCGTGGATTCCCGGCAACCTTCTCTGCGAGGGGCTGCACACGGTCGACGTCGCGGTCTGCTCGTTCGGCGCCGAGAAGCTGAACTCACATGTCCAGGTGCGCGAGGCGGTCGCCTTCGACGTGCAGGACCCCTTCGAGGGCGACAGCGCACGCGGCCAGTACACGGGCAACCTCAGCGGCGTCGTCCGCCCCCTGCTCGAGTGGAGCTGAGTGCCGATCAGGTGGCGGCGAACCGTGCCGCGGGCGACAGGCCGCTGAGCGCATCGGGAACCGCAACGAAGTTCCGTCTGCTCAGCGCTCTGAGCGAGGCAGGCGAGCAGTAGGTCGCGGTCGCCAGCACCCGGGGCTTCGCCGTGCTGAAGCCGCCGCGGTGCAGACCGCTCGTGTTGCAGAGGATCAGCGTCCCACGCAGCGCGGTGAAGGTCTTGATCCCGTCTGCGGGGACCTGCGACCGCACCTGCTCGTCGGGGATCCGCCCGGTGCGCATCGGCGACCAGTGCCAGATCGCGTCGTAGCGGCCGCGCGCCTGGCTGCCCGGGACGTATTCGAACGGGCCGGCCGCCGCGTCGACGTCGTTCAGGTACAGGAAGGCCTTGAGCAGGTGCTTGTCGTCGAAGTCGAGATGCCAGAGCTGCGAGGCGGCGCGCTCCGATCCCTCCTCCTGGGGCACCGTGTACCAGAGGTCGACGTAGGAGAGCTTCGCCCACATCCGCAGGTACGCGTCGGCGAGGTCGAGCATCCTGGCGGAGA
>JACXTT010011618.1_pt1 | contig 11769 bp, 11 predicted proteins | sample 9270951 | NCBI WGS metagenome assembly JACXTT01 (sample SAMN15532306, study PRJNA645909) | rock metagenome | isolation source: weathered quartz diorite | place: Puerto Rico | collected 2017-06-21 | reverse complement strand
AGAGTATCCGCACCACACTTCGGCTACGCGGCCGCTTGACCGCTGAGCTTGAAGAACGCGAGTAACTCCGCGTTTACCTGGTCCTTCAGGGTCGAGCACATGCCGTGCGGCGCACCCGGAAGGATTTTCAGTGTGGCTCCCTTAACGATCTTCGATGAGATCATCGCCGAGGCGCCGATGGGTACGATCTGGTCATCGTCGCCATGCAGGATGAGCGTCGGCACGTCGAACTTCTTCAGATCTTCGGTAAAGTCCGTCTCGGAAAATGCCTTGATGCAATCGAAGACGGCTTTGTGGCCGGCCACCATCCCCTGCAGCCAGAAGGAGTCGCGCAGGCCTTGTGAAACCTTGGCACCCGGCCGGTTGGCGCCATAGAACGCGCCGCTGAGGTCCTTGAAGAATTGCGCTCGGTCGTTGAGCACGCCAGTGCGGATCTGGTCGAACGCCTCGATCGGGAGCCCGCCGGGATTGGCGGGGGTTTTCAGCATCAGTGGCGGCACCGCGCCGATCAGCACCGCCTTGGCGACACGTTTGGTGCCGTGGCGGCCGATATAGCGAGCGACTTCGCCACCGCCGGTGGAGTGGCCGACGTGGATCGCGTTCTTCACATCTAGCTTTTCGGCCAGCGTCGCGAGGTCGTCGGCGTAGGTGTTCATTTCGTTGCCGGTCCAGGGCTGGCTCGATCGGCCATGGCCACGGCGGTCATGGGCGATACAGCGGTAGCCGCGGGAAGCAAGAAATAGCATTTGGTCTTCAAAGGCATCAGCGCTGAGTGGCCAGCCGTGGCTGAAGACCACAGGTTGTCCGGTGCCCCAGTCCTTGTAATAAATCTCTGTGCCGTCTTTTGTCGTAATCGTGCTCATAAGGATGCTCCTTAGGTTGCGATCTGTGGATGTCTTAGCTGCGGCCAGTCTATTGGCGGCAGCCGTTGACCGAGGGTTCTTTCTCACCACACTCAACAAGACGAAGTACGGCGGTCAGGCCGTGCAGGCCGATTGGTTGCTGAATCTTTTCGCAGAGACAATGGTAAGCACAACGAACAGCGCCAAAACTACGACCTGCGCAACCAGGAAGGGCAGCTCGGATTGCGTGGGAGCCATCGCTCTCAGGGCCGGGACCTTCTCGAATGCCTGCACCTTAACCACCTGTGCTGAGCCCCGAGGCGGCGCGCAATAAACGCGCCACGTTGTCCTCGAGAACGACAAAGCGCTGATATTCACCGCCCTTAAGGGTTCCCATTGAAATATTCTCGTTCATGTAGCGCATCGCACTCGCGATGGGCGTTCTCAAGCCGACATGGATCTCCCGGATACCGGTTTTCTCCACAATCACCCGGACATTCTGATCGTCGATTCCGCCACAGGCCATGATGATGACCCGTCCGCCCGCCGCCTGGGCCAGATTTCGTAGCATTGCGGCCCCTTCAAGCGCGGTTTGCGCCCCGCCAGAAGTCAGAATGCGGTCGGCGCCGGTCTCCACTACCCGTTCTAACGACCGGGCAAGATCGGCAGACATGTCAAAAGCCCGATGATAAGTAGTCTCAAGCGGCCTCGCAAGATCGACCAGTTGGCGCGTCCTTTGAATGTCAATTTTTCCATCCGCGTCGAGAAGGCCCAATACCACACCATCAGCGCCCAGTTGTTTAGCCATCAGCACGTCACGCTGCATGGCGCTGTACTCGTCGGCCGTGTAGCAGAAATCGCCGGCGCGGGGACGAATCATTACGTGCACGCCAATCGAAATTTTCTGTCGTGCCGTCGCAATCAGGCCGGCACTGGGTGTGATCCCCCCTTCCAGGAGGCTGCTGCACAATTCGACCCGTTGCGCTCCCCCTCGCTCGGATGCGATCGCAGACTCCAGCGAGTCGACACATACTTCGACGATGAGTTCATCGTTCATTGTTCATTGGGACTGGAGCATCGACTTGATTCCGAACATTTTACGGCGCCGTCATTCTGCGATTTGCTCGGGCCGTTTCTCCTGCAACACAGTCTTGGTGGCTACACCATTCCTCGCCTCAACTCCTCCAAAGGATAAAACGTCCCTCGCCACGTGATGCCGCCTCGCGCCAAGGTTAAGAATGTGGAACGCAGCATAGTGTAAACAAACAGTGCCGTGCTGACGGGATGCAGGACAAAGTAATAAGGCGGGATATCCGACTTCGTCGACATCCCCACGTAGATGGAAAACATCGAGAACAAAGCCACTGCATACCCCAGGCGGGCCCACCCGTGCGCTAGCAGAACTCCGGCAAACGGCATCAGGTTCAGAAACGCAAGCGCGAAGCTAGAGGCCAGCGCCCGCGGCCATTGGAATGACATAATGGCGAAGAAATTCTTGGTGAGGTTGTCCACCACTCCCATGGCGCCTTTGGCCCAGCGGATGGAGATCAAGTCAGCTCCGAAAACGTTGCGTTGCGCGTAGCCGGCATTCTTAACCACTTTGCCCAGTTTCATATCGTCGAGCACTTCGAAGCGCAGCGCCCGAAATGTGCCGATGGCTTCGTACACCTGCCGGCGAACCAGGTTGAATGCGCCCACACCGATGTTATCTTTGGTCTTCGGATCCGCAACCTTCCACGGACGGTGGCCGAAAACAAATAACGTCTGGAAAAAAGCAATCATCATCTTTTCGCCCGCCCGCTTCATGATCATGCGGGGAAACAAGACCAGGTGGTCGGCAGCTTCAGATTCGGCATACGCCATGGCACGCCGGAGAGCGTCGGGCTTGAACAACACGTCGGCATCTGTAAACAACAACCAGTCACCGCTGGCGTGATTGGCGGCGTTCCACATGGCATGCGGCTTGCCCATCCAGCCCTCTGGCAAATCAGCTACCCGGACTACCTTGAGCCGCCCAAGCGGCGCAGCAGCGGCAATTCTTTCCATGATCTCGCCGGTTCGATCAGTGGATCGGTCGTCTACCGCGATCACTTCGGAGTTGTCGTAGTCGAGAGAAAGCAGTCGAGTCAGCGTGGCCTCGATGTCCCCTTCTTCGTTGCAGGCTGGAACAACGATGCTGACCCGCGGGTTGCCATGCGGCCTGCGGTCCCACTCCGTTCGGGAGATGTCGGCAATCGTCGGTACGCCCCGCGCGGCATCTACCAGTCGCCAAATCCAGGCCAGCCCCAGCGTGCAACCTGCAATCCAGTGGAAATAACTCATTCCGCCGGAACTCCGGCGGCGCCGGGTTCATACCCGGTTCGGACTGCTGGAGCGAAGCGCATGCCGTAAAACAGTATGGCAGAAGAAATCGCCATCGCGACGACCGGCAGGATGAAGGCCGCTTGGAGCGAATGCCGGTCGGCAACATATCCCATGAGCGTTGGAGAGGGAACGTCGCCCAGAAGATGGAACAGGAAAATATTCACCGCAATGGCGGTGGCACGAATGTGGGAACCGACCGAGTTCACTAGCGCCGTGTTGAGGGGCGACGTGTTTAACAAAAGCAGAAACGCTGCTAGCGCGATGGCCGGCACCATCAGAGGACCCTGATGGAACAAAGCGATGATCATCACCGGCACGCCCAGGCCCATGCTGACCGCGGAAACAAAATAGTACGAGCCCTTCATCCGGGGCAGCAAGCGGTCGCCAAGCCAGCCTCCCGCCAGCGACGCCAGAATGCCATCGATCACAACGATCTGGCCAAAGATCAGGTTGGCCGATTCCAGGCTGTATCCACGGGCGCGCGACAGAAAGGTCGGCATCCACACCTGGATTCCTCCCAGCGAAAACGTACCCGCGGCCATGCCTAGTGTGACCATCCAGAAGGCCGGGTTGCGCGCCAGGCCCAGGAGTGTTCCACGCTCCGGGGTTTCCTTCAGGGAATCGAACTGGCCACGTGGCGGCTCTGGAAGGAACCAAACCGCCAGCGCCAGCAGGAAGCCGGGAAACGCGGCGATGTAAAACGGAAAGCGCCATCCCATCGAAGGTCCGAGCTTGCCGCCCAGCAAATAGCCCGCGGCTGTACCCACGGGAATCGCCAGATAGAAGATCCCGAAAATGCGTCCGCGTTTGCTTTCCGGAAAAAGATCGGCAACAAACGTGGGAGCAATGGTCACAAACGTCGCCTCGCCGACACCCACCAGGGTGTGGCGGAGGAGCAATTCTCCGTAAGTGTGGGTGACCGCCGTCAGTAAAGTTAGCCCGCTCCAGAACACCGCGCCCAACACGATAATCAGCTTGCGCGAGTAACGATCGGCCAGAGGACCGACAAAAGGCGCAGCCACCATGTAGAACAAGAGAAAGGCGCTGGTCAGGTATCCAACCTGGGCATTGGTGAGCCGGAATTCGCTCTGCACCAGCGGCTGCACCGCAAACAGCACCGACCGGTCGATGTAGTTGAGAAAATTCAGCGTCGTCAGGATGACGAGCGCGGTCCAGGGATAAAGTTTGCGTTGAGTCACTTGGCGAAGGAATATACCACGCCCGCAAATAGTCTCCGGGATAATATCGATTGACGTTATTAACGGGACTCGTTATCATCGACGGGTGATCAAGAGTTTCGCCACAAAGGAAACGGCGGAAATCTGGAGAACAGGCAAGACCCGAGGATCGCCGCCTGCTGGGGTTACAAAACGAAAACTTGCGATTTTGGATGCAGCAGAGAGCCTGGAAGACCTGAGGGTTCCTCCCGGGAATCGCCTAGAAAAACTTAGAGGCGATCGCCAGGGACAATACAGCATTCGCATCAATGACCAGTATCGAGTCTGTTTTCTCTGGCGAGATCACGATGCATACGACATCGAAATAACGGACTACCACTGAGTGGAGGCCACTATGGGCGTGGCGCGAAAAGGTACACCAAATTGGAGAATTCACCCCGGCCAGATTCTTCGGGAAGAGTTCTTGAAGCCGATGGGATTGTCAGCCTATGAGTTGGCGAAACGTTTGCTGGTTCCGGCGCCTCGCATCAACGACATTGTTCTGGAGAGGCGCGGTATCACGGCCGACACCGCAGTCCGCCTTTCCCGATTCTTCCGAACCACGGAACAGTTCTGGCTGAATCTGCAAGGCGCCTACGAAGTCAGTCGTGTGAAGGCCGAGCGCGGAGCTGAATTGGAACGCATCGAGCCGCTGAAGTCTGGGGAAGCACGGGTTTGATCGAAGCGGGCAACTGTGGAACTTCGCTCCGCTGCGGCGGTGGTGCACCCCCCTACGTGGTTCGCTGTGGCCGCGGCCACCGCGCCACCACCACCGTTGAGATCCCGCCGCGCGGACGAAAATCGCCCTTCACTTCCGCCCACACCGGCTTCGCCCAGCTCACCACGTCCTCTAGTACCCGGTTCACGATGTTCTCCTGAAAGATTCCCAGATTGCGGTAGCACTGCAGATACTCCTTCAACGACTTCAACTCTAAACAGCGCTTATCAGGCATGTAGCGGATCGTAACTGTTCCGAAATCAGGCAGCCCAGTTTTGGGGCAAACTGAAGTGAACTCGGGGTCGTCCACCACGATCTCGTAGCCGGGAAACTGATTCGGCCAGGTTTCAATCTCCGGGAGCTTCGATTTAAGGCCGGCTTCAGCATGTCCCCGGGTATAGCGCGCTTTAGGCATAGGCCATTGTAACCAGTACCGCAAAACGAAAAGCTCAGAATTGGAGCTTCCCTGCCGGAATTCGCGCATCTAATCAGACAAGAGTGGCCGGGCGGCATTGTCTTGCCGTCCGGTGGTACATTACTTGGCGGAATCTGTCACAACGTGGCATTTACAGCATGGCATTGAGGACGAACCAAACCGCCTTTCTTAGCCGGAAGGGATGGCTGTTATGGGCCGCGGGCATCGCGGTGGCCGTCGTGCTGCTTGCTTCGTTCATGTCGCGGGGTGACGTCGTCCCCGTGCGTGTTGCCACAGTCGAGCGCGGCCTCATCCGCAGCATTGTCTCCACCAATGGAAAAGTTGAGCCGCTGCAGAGCTTCGAATCCCATGCCCCCGTTGGAACCACGGTAAAGAAGTTACTGGTAAGCGAAGGACAACACGTAAAGAAGGGACAACTCCTGGCGCAATTGGACGACGCCGACGCCAGCAGCCAGGCAGCGCGCGCGCTGGCTCAAGTGCGCGCTGCGCAGGCCGAGATGAGTGCCGTGCAGAGCGGCGGCAATCGTGAAGAAGTCCTGACTCTTGAATCTCAACTGGCGAAAACTCGCACCCAGCGCGATACAGCACAGCGCAATCTCGAAGCCTTGCAGCGTTTGCAGCAGAATGGCGCGGCTTCCCCCGGTGAAGTGAAGCAGGCGCAAGATCAGCTGGCGGCTGCGGAGGCAGATCTGCAGATGCTCCAGCAGAAGCAAGGGGCGCGCTATTCTGCGCCTGAGGTCGCTCGTGTTGAGGCTCAGAAGAGCGAAGCCCAGAGCGCTTATGCCGCGGCCGGGAATGTTCTCCGCCAGCTGAATATCCGCGCGCCCTTTGACGGTATTGTCTATTCCCTGCCGGTTCATCAGGGCTCTTACGTCAACCCCGGCGATCTGGTACTGGAAGAGGCCGATCTTTCCAAAGTTCTGGTGCGGGCTTTCGTGGACGAGCCTGACGTAGGCCGCCTCGCCCCTGGACAGCCCATTGAGCTCACCTGGGATGCCGTGCCCGGCCGCACCTGGCACGGCAAGGTCAGCACCATCCCTTCCACGGTCAAACTGCTGGGCACGCGCAACGTGGGCGAAACCACCTGCGTCGTGGACAATCAGGATCTCAAGCTTCTGCCCAACATCAACGTAGGGGTCACGATTGTTACCGCCGAACATCACGATGCCCTGACGGTGCCGCGCGAGGCGGTTCGTCTGGACGACAACAAGAAATTCGTTTACCAGATCGTGAACGATGAACTGCAGCGGCGCGACATCCAGACCTCAATTTCGAATTTGACCGAGGTGGAAGTAACCGGTGGAGTGGCGGAGAAAGCCCTGCTGGCGCTGGCTTCTACCAATTCCAAGCCTCTGCATGATGGACTGGCAATCAAGGTGATTCGCTGAAAGTGGTTAATTTGAAGATGAAATTGCGCACAACCATTCTATTGCTGACATCTCTCGTCATTGCTACTTTAACCATGACGGCTCTGGCCGCCGCGGATGAATCTGCTCCCGCCCTGCTGGCTGCGGGCCGAGCGGACGACGCCATCACCAGCCTGCGCTCAAAGATCAACTCTTCGCCCAATGACGGCGAAGCCTACAACCTGCTTTGCCGCGCATACTTTTCCATGGGCGACTGGGATCGCGGCATTTCGGCCTGTGAAAAGGCGATCGCGATTGCGCCCCGCAACAGCCGCTACCATATGTGGCTGGGCCGGATTTACGGCGAGAAGGCGAACGAAGTCATTTTCTGGAGAGCTGCCTCCCTCGCGGGCAAAGTGCGAGATGAGTTCGAGGCGGCAGTAACGCTCGACCCAAACAACGTAGACGCGCGCAGCGATCTGGGTGAGTTCTATCTGGAAGCGCCCGGAATCGTAGGTGGCGGGCGCGACAAGGCTGAAGCCCAGGCCAAGGCCTTGAGGGCCCTCGATGCCGCCAAAGCGCACTATCTCAACGGCCGGATTGCGGAGAAGAAGAAGGACCTGGAAACTGCCGAGAAAGAGTATCGCGCCGCCATTGAAGCCAGTCACGGCAGCGCTCTGACCTGGTTCAATCTGGCCCTCTACTACCGCCACCAGCAGCGCTGGGATGGCATGGAAGACGCCATCAACCACGCCGTCTCGGCCCAACTGGATCGCCCGGAAATTCTCATGGAGTCGGGAGAAGTCCTGCTACGCAGCGGGCGCAACTTCCCGGCCGCCGTCCAGTTTTTGCGCCGCTACCTGGCGCTGAATTCCAAGGTGGAAGAAGCTCCGGCCTTCAAGGCTCACTACCTGCTGGGGACGGCGCTGGAGAAGCAGGGCGACAAGCAGGCAGCGGCCCAGGAATATCGGGCGGCACTCTCCCTGGCCAAGGGCTTCTCGCGTGCCCAGGAAGCTCTGGACCGGCTGAATCGGTAATTTCCGAGTTGCCGCCGGCGAATTCAGGCCACGAAGGATCGAGTCTATCCGGCTTCAAGTTGAGGTTGGCAAACTGCCCACTACCCTGTCTCTGCACGTGTTTACAATCACCCTTTCTGTCCAGACGATTTTTCTCGAAGGTGAACAGCGATGAAAGTCTTCTCTTGTCGTGCGTCCGCGTCTTGCGCTCTCCTGCTCGGAACTTTTGTTATCTCGACGCTGCCTCAGCTCTTCGCCGAGCCCTTGCCGCTCAAGCGCGCCGTCGAACTGGCCTTGGCTCACAGCACCACGACAGCCGCCGCCAACGCCGATGAGCAGCGCGTCTTTGCATCCTATCGCGAGGCCCGGAACCAATATATTCCGCAACTGGTGGTGGGTTCAGGACTAGGCAAGTCGTGGGGCTTCCCGCTCAGCTTGGAGGGCGCGGCGCCTTCGATTCTTAACGTGAACTCTCAATCCACGATTTTCAATCCGGCAACGCGGGATTTTGTACGCGCCGCCCAGACAGACTGGAATGCAGCCACCGCCCAGACAAAAGACCAAAGGAATCAGGTCATACAGGACACAGTGCTGAGTTACGCCGAACTGGCGAAGTGGGAAAAGTTAGTCGCTCACCTGCAGGAAGAACACGCGAGTGCGCTCAAGACAGAACAACTGGTTGGCGACCGTATCAAAGAGGGAGTGGACAATCCGCTGATGCAGAACAAGGCGCATCTCAGCACCGCGCGCTTGCGCTTAAGGCTTGCGGAAGCGCAAGGCGCCATCGACGTGATTCGCCATCGGCTTTCGCACTTGACAGGGTTGACAGCCACCTCCATCGAGACCGATCCAGACTCCATGCCGGCGCTGCCAGATATTAAGCAAGAGGACGATCTTGCCAGCCAGGCAGTACGGTCCAGTCCCGCCGTGCAAGCGGCGGAGAGTCGCGCCACGGCCGATAGTTTCCGCGCTCGTGGCGAGCATCGCGCCATGCTGCCTTCCGCGGATTTCGCAGCGCAGTACGGTCTGCTGGCCGAATACAATAATTACGATTTGTTTTTCAAGACGTTTCAGCGCCAACACGCCAGGGTCGGAGTCGGGCTTTGCTTCCCGTTTTTTAGCCCCACGCAAAGCGCTCGAGCGGAGGCCGCGGACGCCACCGCCTTAAAGGCGAAAAAAGATGCTGAAGCTGCCAGGAATCAGGTGTCTGAAGAAACCCTCAGACTGCAGCGCTCGGTCGAGCAGATGGCCGCCGCACAGGAGGTTGCCGATCTCGAATACCGGGTGGCGCAATCGGACCTCCAGTCTCTGCAGGTGCGACTGGACGCAGGAAGCGCGAACTGGCACGACCTACAGGATGCGCGCGAGCAAGCCAGCGAGCGCTACAATTCCTTGCAGGACGCGAACTTTCAACTGGAACGAGCCTGTATCACTCTGCTGCGGGCCACAGGAGATCTGGAAAGCTGGATCGGAGTCGGCAAATAGCACCGCCACGGGTATAAACGCCGAGGTCCGGATTTTCCCTACCCAGGGCATTGAATCGGCTGTTCGATCCAAAATCATTGAGCCTGTGGCAGAACCCAGGTAGTCTAGTCGGGGAGTAGAGATAAGTGCTTGTATGGATGGGAGTTGACTGCTCCTGCGGTTCGGGCTGGACCCGCCGGAATGTACCCGACTTATACCTGGGTTACACCCGCAAAATCCGTGCTGGAATGTTAGTATAAGTTATTCACAATTATGCCTTTAAAAACACTTTTCTTTAACCCGACGTCGTTCGAAAACTTTGACGGTGGAGCCGGTTCGCGGTGGCCCGCCACTCGCGAGATTGAGTCTTACTGGTATCCGGTTTGGTTAGCGTACCCCGCCGGGATGCTCGAGGGCGCGCGCCTGCTGGATGCTCCCGCCCACCACGTCTCGGCGGAAGAGACCATCAAGATCGCGCAGGATTACGAATTTCTGGTGCTTTACACCAGCACCCCAGGCTTCCCCGGCGATATCCAGCTCGCGGGCAAGATCAAGGAAGTCAACCCAGGGATCAAGATCGCATTCGTCGGACCTCATGTAACCGTGCTGCCGGAACGAACCTTGAAGGATTGCCCAGCCATTGATTTTGTGTGCCGCAAGGAATTTGACCATTCCGTATTCGAGTTCGCGCAGGGCAATCCGATCGAAGGAATTCTCGGTATCTCCTACCGCAAGGACGGAGCGGTGGTCCACAACCCCGACCGGCCGCAGATTCAGGATCTGGACGCGCTGCCGCACGTCACCGACGTTTACTACCGGGATCTCGATCCCCGGCGCTACAACGTCCCGTTTCTGCTCCATCCGTTCGTTTCGCTGTACACCACACGAGGCTGCCCGGCACAGTGTACTTTCTGTCTCTGGCCTCAGACCACTAGCGGCCATGCCTGGCGCAAGCGCTCCACCGACGATGTCGCCCGCGAAATGGCCAAAGCCAAGGAATACTGGCCATGGGTGAGGGAATTCTTCTTTGACGACGACACTTTCAACATTCAGAAGGCGCGCACGGTTGAACTATGCGCCAAACTGAAGCCGCTCAATCTGACTTGGTCCTGCACTTCGCGCGTCACCACCGACTACGAGACTCTGAAGGCCATGAAGGAAGCAGGCTGCCGGCTCTTGATTGTCGGCTACGAGTCCGGCGACCAGCAGATTCTCAAGAACATCAAGAAGGGCGCCACGCTTGAGCGCGCCCGCCAGTTCACCAAGGATTGCCACAAGCTTGGCCTGGTCATCCATGGCGACTTCATCATGGGCCTCCCCGGTGAGACCCACGAAACCATCAGCAACACCATTGCCTTCGCCAAGGAACTGGATGTTGAAACCATCCAGGTCTCAGTAGCTCACGCCTATCCTGGCACTGAGCTTTACGACTACGCAGTGAAGAACGGCTTCATGGTGGCAGACACCAAGATGGTCGATGAGGGCGGGCACCAGCTTGCCCAGATTCAATATCCGGGTTTGGCTGCCGATGAAATCATGTCCGCCGTGCATCGCTTCTACGACGAATACTATTTCCGGCCCAAAGCGGTCTATCGCATTCTGCGGAAGGCAGCATTCGATGGCGTCGAGCGCAGGCGGCTGTACAAAGAAGCCAAGAGCTTCCTCAAACTGCGCGCGTCGCGCAATAAATGGGTGAAGGAGAAGCGCGAGAAAGCAGAGTCCGCGACGGTGGCGGAGCCAGCCAAGGCCTAGAGCTTGGCGCGTGAGGCGTTGTCCGTAGAGACGTAGCTTGCTACGTCTGGGCTCGTGGCGGAGACCTAGCAAGCGACGTCTCTACAGCGAACTCGAGTTCTTCCGCATTTGTCCCAAGCCTGTTCTGGAAAGACAGTGTGAGCTTTCGTAAGTATCTGGTGCTAGCCGGCGTGACCTTGTTTGCCGCGATCGGCGATTCTCTTCTCGCCCGGGGCATGCAGCAAGTCGGCAATATCTCTTTGCAGCGCCTCCCTGACCTCGTGCTGAGCATCCTGAATCCCTGGGTCACCTTGGGGATTTTATTTTTGCTGGGATTCTTTGCCGCCTACATGACTGCCCTCTCCTGGGCTGACCTGACCTATGTCCTGCCGGCAACCTCTCTGGGATACGTCCTGCTGGCGCTGATCGCGAAGTTTCTGCTGCACGAGCAGGTGAGCCCCACGCGCTGGCTGGGCATTGCGATGATCTCCGCGGGGGTGGGTTTTGTCACCCGGGGCCCGGCCCTGACTCAGCATTCGGCTCATGAACACGCCGCGTGTGTGCCGGAGCCTGTCGGCTCGAGGACGGAGCCATGAAGCACGTGTACACCTGGGGAGCGATTCTGGCCGTCGTCC
>JACXTT010011617.1_pt1 | contig 11770 bp, 11 predicted proteins | sample 9270951 | NCBI WGS metagenome assembly JACXTT01 (sample SAMN15532306, study PRJNA645909) | rock metagenome | isolation source: weathered quartz diorite | place: Puerto Rico | collected 2017-06-21 | reverse complement strand
ATAAGGATTTAAAATTAACCAGAAACCGTTTTACGGCAGGAGATTATTTTTCGCCCAAAACAGGTTACTAAAAAACCTATAAGGTCTATGAATTTATGCCGCCTTTTTTGATCGCTGCTGAAGACCTTATAGGTTTTGGGAGGATGAAAATTTTATTTAATCATTGCCCAGGATATGAAGGCGAATGCCCAGGCTGGCATATACATTATTGGTGTACATAAAATACTGGTTTGAATCGGAGTTATTGGTAGAAATATTGAAAACGCGGTTATAACCCCCTTCCAGTTTTATGCCCCATTTTTGCGTGATATTGTAAATAGCTCCCAGGCCGCCCTTGATACCTATACTGATACTTTCTTCGGCGGGCGATTTGTCGAGGTTGTAATACGCGGCATAAATATTATCCAGCGAAGCCTGTTGTGGCCGCCCCGCCAAAACGATATTAAACCCGGTGGGTATATACAGGTTGAATTTGGACTCGGCATCATGATTAATCAGGTAAATGCCGATATTATACCCGTAAATCCATACGTTTCTCGATTTGCCGGAAATGGTGGCCTGCGTTTCGCTATTGGAACCGGATATGGTGGCATTGGTATTGTACGAAAACTTATAAGCAGGGATAAGGGTAAGATCATACCATGCAAACACGCGTTTATCCGGGTTGTCCCCGCCGGCGCTGAAGGTAATTCCCACGGGAGAGTCCTTGCCATCGCCCATGGCAAAAAGGGAGGTGCTGAGGGCATAGGTTCTTCCGTCGCGCGTAAAATAACCTGCTTTTTTGTATTGGGCTTTCAATTGTACGGATATTGCCGCAAGGGCAAATAGAAATAATACTTTTTTCATTCAGGGTTTTTTAGTTTTTGGGTTTCAGGAGTATATATTTAAAGGAGCTGTTATAGGCCTCATCAATAAAGGCCAGCACGTTTTTCCAGTCTTCTTTTGGTATATACCGCTTTTTATATGTTTTTGTGATCTTAATGGTAATCGCGTCGTTTTCTGTTTTTGCTTCGCAGCTGAATTTGCCGGTTTCATTCTCCACGTTGGTATTCATTTCCTTTAATCCTTCGGCAGTATACCCATCGGGTATTTTAAAGCTGATATTCCATACCAGGGTACGGGGGTAGGCCATACTGATATCCAGTTTTCTTTCGCGCTCTTCTTTTTTTATCTGCAACTGGCTACCGGCAAGCCCGGCCAGGTTGAGCAGGTATTTTTTGCCGGCCTTTCTTGTTTTATCGGGCAGCTCAAATGTTTCGGTAAATTCCAGCGACTTGTTTTTCAGCGAGCGCCCGTCGCTGGCTATCTTATAGTCGGTAAACACTACTTTTTGCCGGAACTCCGATTGCAGCTGTTCTTTGGCAAACTCCGGTTTGGCTTCCTTGAATTCATCTTTCAGCGCCTTGGTAGATTTCTGGTACTCGTCTGCCTGCGCGGCTTTCATATTATCCATCGGCTGTTCGCCCCCGTGGTATTTATAATCGTCCAGCATATAGGGAATGAATTTCATGGCTTCATCAATTTCCCTGGCTTTGCAAAGACCGGTAAGGGTACTGGTTCTTTTTATCTGCAGGTTGTTCATGCCCGCATCCAGCGCGGCGGTGATAGTGTAGGTGCAGGTATTGTCATCAGCAGTTGCATCGGGCAGGGTAATGGGTTTTATTTCCTGCCCGGTTTTGGTGGGCTTGTAAATAATATAAGCCTCGTTGCCCAGTAATGATTCAACCAGGTCGCCGGGGTTGGAATGGTCGGTACAGTTAAAATACAGCTTGTCTTTTAATTTGATGGCATATTTTACCTCCTGGTCAAACAATACGTCTTTCAGCTTTCCTACCTTGTTGGAGATGCTGATTACCAGCTCCGACTGTATATCGCGCTGGAACAGGAGAGAGCCGAAAATATAGGCGAATTCCTTGTCGGATAAATACGTGTCCCGGTACACCACCATGTGACGCACATAGTAATAGCATCTTTCAACGTATTGTTTTTCGGGCCAGTCTTTTGCTCCCAGCTTTTTGAGGTCGGCCCAGATGCTGTTAATGACTGCCTGGAGACTAACATAACCGTTACCAGCCGAATAGGGCAGATTGCCGGCCGACTCATAATCTTCCCAGGCTTTTTGGGCCAGCTCTTCTTTGGGGAAACCTTTTTTCAGTTCTCCTTTATCGCCAATCAGCAGGCCTTTTACCTTGGTGCTGTTGGCATAAATGACCTGGAATTTTACTACCGGGTATACGGTGAGCTCGTTTACAAAATTGATGTCTTTCTGGGTTTCCCGGTTATTGTCGAGAAATACATACTTGAAAAAATCCTTGTCGTCCGTAGGCTCCTTTTTAAACTCAGGTGCACCGTTGAGCGATAAAGATTTGAAAAACGATTTATTATCTGTTTCAATAATGATTTCGTTGTGGGCAACCGGGTATTTCTTGCTGCAGATTTCATACTGCGGGCTAAACTCCACGTAGCCCGCGCCGGTTACATTTAATTTGCTCTTGGTATTGGCCACGTATTCCAGGATATCGCCCGGCTCCAGGTTGGGAATGGCCACTTTGTAATACCGCCTTGCGGTACTGTAACTCTGGTCAAAAAAACTTTTAAAGAATTCCGGTACATCGCTGGTAGATTCTACGCCAATAGCATCCTTTAAATCCACGGGTTGCACTTCTCCGCCCGCTTTGATAATATGAGCGCTGAAGCCATCCTGCTTGTCGCCATAACGGAAATAAATTTCGGAAAAAAGGTCTACGGAGTTTTTATCCTGCACCTTTACCTTAAAGCGGATTTTTTCAAAAAAATACACGCTGTTTTCCCTTGCTGAAAAGAACCCGCCGCTTGATTTTTTATCAAACAGGATGCTTCTTTTATAGCCCATAACGATGGCCGATTCGTTTTTCCAGGCGTCAGGGGTAGTGTTTGCGGTAAAGGCCGGGGCCGGTTCATCCCAGATGGGCTGGGCGTTTTTACCGATATTGTCCAGGAAGTCATCGTCAATATAGGTCTGCGCCGAAAGCACATAACCCGCCAGCAGGCCAATACAAAGCAAAAAGCATTTCGGCATACCGGTAAGAAAATATTTTTTCATGTTACTAAGCATTTTTGGTAACGGTTAGAAAGTATTTATTGAATTCTTTTATCGATTCGAGGAATTTTTTCCAGTTGGCGAAGTCGCTTACTTTGATAATATTGTTTTTGATGGTAAGCGTTTTCCTAAGAGTGATTTTATTGTTGGTTACAATGTACTCGCCCTTAAAACTATAGCCATCGTTATTCAATTCCAGTTTCTGGGGTATGTCGGTAAACTTCATATTTTTTGGAACCGTTAGCGAAATATCATCATCATAGGTCAGCACATAATCAAAATCGTACGCGGTAGTTCTTTTTTCATCCGGGGTATAACGTTCCAGCGATTTGGGGAAGAAATCGATGCTGATGTATTTATCGCCTGAAATCGTGTTAACATTATTTACCAGGCTAACCTGGCCTTCCACGGTTACCGGGATTTCACGGTTGGCAAGATCACTGGTTTTTATATCGGTAGCTTGCATATTGTCATTGCCAAACTCCAGCATGCCGTTCAGGAAATCCTTTTGCGAGGTTACCGGCAGTTGCTGGTATTCCTGCTGGAAATCCGTTCGTTCGTTGCCGGTAAGCGTAATTTTTACGGCGCCGGTCAATACATTGTCGCTTAAGCTGAAATCGGCCCTGGTCTGAACCTTATGCTCACTACCGGTGGTCAGCGGCACTTCTTTTATTTCAAACTGGTCGCCTTTTGCAATCATCGCTTCCTTGCCCTGTATGCGGAAGGCGTTTTCACCAAACGGCGCATACTTTTCCGTAGCGTCCAGGAAATACTCTTTGCCGTTGAAATAGATGGTACAGATGGCATGGTTGTTTACACAAAGTGCGGGCAGGGATTGCGGGTAGGGAATGGCGCGGGTGCCAATCCAGGTAAAATGGGCATCGTAGCCCGCCAGTTTCAGGAATTCGGTCAGCAGGTTGGCCATGCCCTTGCAATCGCCATATTTTTTTGCCAGCACATCCTGTGCAGACGAAGGGATATAACCGGAATACCCGTCTTCATAGGCTATGTAACGTATATTGTCCTGCACCCAGTAATAAATGGCTTTGATCTTATCAGCATCCGCGGTCTTGCCCTGTACTATTTTGGCCAGTACCGGTTTTAGTTTATCGGGTTCGTTGCCGGCCATTTTATACAGCCGGTTATTCCAGTTATAGGTATCGTCTACCTTGTCAAATCCTTTCAGCGATTCGCCTTTGGCTTCAAAGGATTTTATCTGGATGATAATATGCGGGTCGCGCGAGGCCCTGCCTATGCTTTTAAACTCGCTGGCATAGGCCGGCACATCCTTCATGGTAAACACATAATCGGTATAGCCGCCTTTTTTTGTTTCCTTCTTATCAATTTTATACCCGTCGAAGTTGATGGGTTTAAAATCTACCGTCAGCCATTCAGGCACTTTAAATTCAAATACCTGTTCTTTTACCGGGTAGGGCTGGTGAAAAAACAGGCGGGTAAGGTATTTGCCGTCGGAGTAGTCTTTTTTAACGGTTATGCGCGCCATGGCCCCTTTCTGGTTAAAGCGGAGAGGGTAAAATTGCACCCGGCTGTCGTCAAAAAATACGCCGTCTTCGGTTACCGCATGGTCAATACCCGCCTTGTCGGAGGTAACGTATTTGGAACCTACTTTAACGGCTTTTTTGAACGTTTTCAGCTGTATAAACTTATTGTAGAACTCCGGGTAGGTAAGCGCCGCAAATTTCTTGAGGGAGATGAATTCCAGCTCGGCGTCTTCCTCTACCGACACTACTTTATCGCCCAGCGAGTTTTTGCCCTTGTCGAACGTAAAATAGCTGTGCGAGCTCAGGCAGGCAACATCGTCCTTTTTGTATTTCCTGGAAAGCTCGGCAGCCGTTTGTTCGTCTTCGGGCGACTGGCAAAAAGCGTATGAGCTGATGCACAACAAAAGCAGGGTTTTTGAAAAACACTTTAATAGCATAAGGAAGCATTAAAAAATGAGTGAAATATAGAGGCGTTCATGAAACAAATAAAGGTTACAATAATTAAGGGCAAAGAGCAAAACAGCCGCCTGTTTAAACGTGAAGAGGTAAAAAGCAGTTCGTGTATCGTAGTAAAATAAGATTGATGCTTCGAAACTGCGGGTTATTTTATACCGTCCAGGATAAACAGGGTATAGGGTTCCGGGTTTTAATGAACGAAGTGGCGCATCTTTTATTATTTGCCTGTGCGTCAAAATATTAACAGCCTGTAGTAAGCGGTTTATGACATTAAAAAGTCATTAAGCCGCCCTTGCTTTTTGGGGGCGGCAAAGCCGTTCAGGCCGGCCGATGGCCCTCGCGGGGCAGGGTAAAATGGCCGGCTGGCCTGGCTTTTCTGTAGCCAGTAAAAAAAACGGTCAAAATATTTATTGACTATCAATTAATTACAAAGGTACCCTTAAAAATAGTTCCCGTTTTTCTTGGTTGGTGGCAGTAGTTCTCCCTACCTTCGCAGTCCTTAAAAAATTATGGCAGCCGGGATAGCGGTGCCTTCAAGTAAAACAGAAAACAAATGAGCAAATTACATTTCACTACCAAACATGCGAACGCGGCTACCGTACAACGCAACTGGTATGTTGTGGACGGTACTAATCAAACCGTAGGACGTATGAGCGCAAGAATCGCAGCGGTTCTGCGCGGTAAAAACAAAGCATCTTATACGCCGCACGTAGATACCGGCGATTTTGTGATTGTCATCAATGCCGATAAGGTAGTATTTACCGGCAACAAGGCAGAAGACAAAATGTACCAGAATTTCAGCGGTTACCCCGGTGGCTTAAAAGAAGAAGCAGCCAAGGATTTACTGAAACGCCGTCCCGAAGCCGTGGTGGAAAGAGCAGTAAAAGGCATGCTTCCCAAAAACCGCCTGGGTCGCAAAATGTACAAAAAACTGTTTGTATATGCAGGAAGCGCTCACCCGCATACTGCGCAAAAACCGGCCGAACTGAAATATTAATTCATCAAACAACCGTCCCGCTGTACCGGCGGGATTCCAAACACATATAAATGGAAAAGCAAAAAAATGCCGTAGGTCGTCGTAAAGAGGCTGTGACCCGTGTGTTCCTCAGCAAGGGTGATGGCAAGATTGTTGTGAACGACAAAGACTACAAAGTATATTTTCCCCTCGTTTACCTGCAAAACCAGGTAGAGCTCCCGTTAAAAACGATTGAGCAATCCGACAAATGGGATGTAAAAATAAATGCTACCGGCGGTGGTGTAAAAGGACAGGCAGAAGCTGCCAAGCTGGGCATTGCCCGTGCGCTGCTGGAAGTCAACCCCGATTACCGTCCCGCTTTAAAAGCGGCCGGTTTATTACGCCGTGACCCCCGTGGTGTGGAGCGTAAAAAACCAGGTAAGAAGAAAGCCCGTCGCAGCTACCAGTTCAGTAAACGTTAATAGCTGCAGGCTACAAGCCGCAAGCTGCAAGCAATCGTACTTGCAGCTTGCAGCTTGAGACTTAAAGCTTCAAAAAAATAATTCATCTTAATAATACTATACAATGGAAAATAACACTTCATTACAACAGCAGTTACTGGACGCGGGGGTACATTTTGGTCACCTGCGTAAGAAGTGGAATCCCAAGATGTTGCCTTACATCTTTGCTGAGAAAAAAGGCATCCATATCATTGATCTCAACAAGACTACCGAAGGATTGCAGGAAGCGGCAGCCGTTATGAAACAGATTGCGCGCAGCGGCAAAAAGATCATGTTTGTGGGTACCAAAAAACAGGCTAAAGAAATCGTTACCGAATGCGCCCGTAAAGTAAACATGCCCTTCGTTACCGACCGCTGGCTGGGTGGTATGCTCACCAACTTCAATACCGTTCGTAAGAGCGTAAAAAGAATGCAGAGCATTGAAAAAATGCTGGGCGACGGTACACTCGAAAGCATCACCAAAAAGGAGCGTCTTACCCTGAGCCGCACTAAGGATAAGCTGGAAAAAGTACTGGGTGGTATTGCACAGCTGGGTCGTGTACCCGCAGCCCTCTTTATCATCGATATCGGCCATGAGCATATTGCGCTTTCAGAAGCAAAACGCCTTGGCATCACTACTTTCGGTATGGTAGATACCAATTGCGACCCCAACAAGGTTGACTTTGCTATCCCCGCCAATGATGACGCTACCAAATCAATCGCCATCATTGCCAACTATATTACCGCAGCCATCGCTGAAGGCCTTGCAGAACGCCAGGCAGCCAAAGATGAAGATGTGGAAGAGCTGACCGACGACGAAAAAGAACGCAAGGCAGCCCGCCTGCAGGCAGAAGCCGAAGCAGAAGGCGGTCGTGGTGGCAGAGGTGGTCGTGGCCCCGGCGGACCTGGTGGTCCCGGTGGTGCTGGTGGTCACCAGGCAAAACGTCGTGTACCGGGCGGAGCCAACCGCAGACCGGCCGGCAGATAATTATTATTGATAAACAACTATATTAATTATGTCAACAGTAACAATAAGCGCGCAGGACATCAACAAGCTGCGCCAGATGACCGGGGCCGGCATGATGGATTGCCGGAAAGCATTAACGGAAACAAACGGCAATTTTGAAGAAGCAATCGACTGGCTGCGCAAGCAGGGACAAAAAGTAGCTGCCAAACGCAGCGACCGTGAAGCAAAAGAAGGCGTGGTGATTGCCAAAACAACGGCCGACAACAAAACAGGTATTGTATTGTGCGTAAGCTGCGAAACCGATTTTGTGAGCAAGAACGCCGATTTTGTTGCCTTTGCACAAAGCATCGCCGATGCTGCCGTCAGCAACAATGTAAAAAGCGCGGAAGAACTGAACGAAGTAACCATCAACGGTACCAAAATAGCCGAACTGATTAACGACAAACTGGCGTCTATAGGCGAAAAGATTGGCGTTAATAAGTTTGAACGTGTAGACGCTCCCTATGTAGCGGCCTATATTCATGGCGCTTACCGTCTTGGTGTGCTGGTTGGGTTAACCAAAGCGGCTCCCGAAGCCGGCAAAGACCTGGCTATGCAGATTGCCGCTATGAACCCCGTAGCAGTAGATGCGGAGTCCGTTCCCGCCGACGTTATTGCCCGTGAAAAGAACATTATCATGGAGCTGATGCAGCAGGACCCCAAAATGGCCGGCAAACCGCAGGAGATGCTGTCTAAGATTGCCGAAGGCAAAATGGGCGCTTTCTTTAAAGAACAAACTCTCACTGCCCAGGCTTTTGTAAAGGATGCCGGCAAAACCGTTGCCGAGTACCTCAAGAGCGTAGACGGCGGCCTGAAAATAACCGAATTCAAGCGCGTAGCACTCGGGTAATTCACGCATTAAAATAAGTAAAAAGGGGAGCCGCCGGGCTCCCCTTTTTTATTGCCGGAAAAAAATTAACTCTATCTTCGCGTCGATCAATTTAATCTATACTCATGCAGTCCTACAAGCGCATCCTGTTAAAACTTTCCGGCGAATCATTGATGGGCGACAGAAGTTTTGGACTCGACCCCGCCATGATTTCGTATTACGCCAAAGAGATCAAGACGATCACCGATATGAAAATGGAGGTGGCCATCGTTATCGGCGGCGGCAATATCTACCGGGGTATGAATGAAGCCGAAACAGGTATCGAACGCGCGCAGGGCGATTATATGGGCATGCTGGCCACCGTTATCAACGGCATGGCATTGCAGGCAGGGCTGGAAAAAGAAGGCGTATACACGCGCCTGCAAAGCGCCATCAAAATGGAGCAGATAGCCGAGCCCTACATACGCCGCAGGGCCATCCGCCACCTGGAAAAATACCGCGTAGTTATCTTTGGCGCGGGCACCGGCAATCCCTATTTTACCACCGATACCGCAGGCTCGCTCAGGGCCATCGAAATAAAGGCAGATGTTATTTTAAAAGGCACAAGGGTAGACGGTATCTATAGCGCCGACCCCGAAAAAGACCCCACGGCCACCCGCTTCAGCACCATTACGTTTGCTGAATGTATTTCCCGCAACCTGAAAGTGATGGACATGACGGCGTTTACGCTGTGCATGGAAAACCAGTTACCGATTATTGTATTCGATATGAACAAGCCCGGCAACCTGCTCAAAGTGGTGATGGGCGAGCAGGTAGGCACATTGGTAAAAGGATAATACCAATAGTTTCCTTACATTTAGTGAAACTATTTCTATGAACCTTGTTGAGCGTGCGAGGAATATATTATTTACCCCTAAAACGGAGTGGAATGTAATAGCGGGCGAATCCGCCACCGTAGGATCATTGTTTACCTCCTACGTTATCCCGCTTTCTCTTGTCCCCGTTCTGGCTACGCTTTTGGCCGAGCTGTTGCGTTCGGGCAGTTTTATCGGCCTGCACTTTTTTATCATAAAAGCCATCGGCGCTTTTTTACAATCCATTCTTTCGTATGTTATCACGGCCTGGGTGGTAGATCTGCTGGCCGTTAATTTCGGTTCCGAAAAAAACATTAACCGCTCTGCCCAGCTGGTAGCCTATTCGCTAACGGGTTACTGGGTGGCAAGCATACTGGGCATTATTCCTTACCTGGGCTGGGTGGCTATCATAGCCGGCGCCAGCTATTCGGTTTTCCTGATGTACCTTGGCGTAGGCCCCCTGAAAAAGACGCCCGAAGACCAGCGCATCGTGTACGTTATTATCGCCATCGTTATCATGCTGGTGGCCATGTTTATCATAGACAGTATTTATAACGCCGTGTTTTTTGCCGGTCCTGTTTCCGGCGCTTTCTGGCACAGGGTATAACCGGCAATGGTGTAACTTTGCGGCTCCAACCATTATATCATGACTACCATCGCCGACATACGCAAAGACTACCAGCAGCAATCGCTTACCGAAAAAGACGTGCAGCAAAACCCGTTCAACCAGTTCGATTCCTGGTGGAACGAGGCTGTGCATGCCGCTATTGATGAAGTAAATGCCATGACGCTGGCTACCGCATCGCCCGATGGCATACCCGCCGCCCGGATTGTGCTCCTGAAAGGCTTTGACCCCCGGGGCTTCGTGTTTTTTACCAATTATGAGAGTTTTAAAGGACAGCAGCTGGCCGCCAACCCCCGCGCCTGCCTGGTATTTTTCTGGAAAGAGCTGGAACGCCAGGTGCGCATTACCGGGCTGGTAGAAAAAACCAGTGCGGCGGAAAGCGATGCCTATTTCAACAGCCGCCCCGAAAGCAGCCGCATTGGCGCATGGGCCTCACCGCAAAGCAGGATCATTGCGGGCCGCGAACAACTGGAAGAAAATGAAAAAAGCGTTACCCGCATCTTCGAAGGTAAACCCGTGAACCGCCCGCCGCATTGGGGAGGTTACCGCGTTAGGCCCGGTACCATTGAATTCTGGCAGGGCCGCCCGAGCCGCCTGCATGATCGTATACAGTATTCGCTGCAGGATGATGGTAGCTGGCTGATAGAAAGATTAGCTCCTTAAGTGTAAGGTGAGCCGCTTCTGCCACGCCCAATGCCCGGGCTAAAAGCGACCCACCTTGAGCGAGGTGGGTCGCTTTTAGCATAGCCCTGCGCGCAGCAGAAGCGGCTCACCTTATATCACAGAAGTAAACTGCCGCAAAAACCGCACATCGTTTTCGCTAAACAACCGGATATCATTAATGCCGTATTTAAGCAGGGTAGGGCGTTCAATACCCATACCAAAGGCAAAGCCGGTATATTTTTCGGGGTCGATATTACAATTCTTCAGCACATTGGGATGCACCATACCGCAACCCAGTATTTCCAGCCAACCGCTGTGTTTACATACGCTGCAACCTGCTCCATGGCAAAGCTGGCATTCAATATCCATTTCGGCGCTGGGCTCGGTAAAAGGGAAATAGCTGGGGCGGAAACGGATTTTGATATTCTTACCGTACATCTCCTGTACAAAGAAGTAAAGGGTTTGCTTTAAGTCGGCAAACGATACATTCTCGTCTATATAGAGTCCTTCAATCTGGTGAAAAAAGCAATGGCTTCTGGCGCTGACCGTTTCGTTGCGGTACACGCGGCCCGGCATTACAATGCGCAGGGGCAGCTGGCCTTTTTCCATTTCGCGTATCTGTACATTACTGGTATGGGTGCGCAGCAGCCAGTCGGGGTTCTGCTGGATATAAAAGGTATCCTGCATATCGCGGGCGGGGTGGTGCTCCGGCAGGTTCAGCGCGGTAAAATTGTGAAAATCGTCTTCTATCTCCGGCCCGTCGGCTACGGCAAACCCCAGGCGACTGAATATTTCAATCATCTTGTTGCGCATAAGGCTAATGGGGTGACGGCTGCCCAGCGGCAGGGGGTCGCCGGGAAGGGTGATATCGATAGTGCCGGCGGCATCGGTTTGCCCGTTGCCGGTGGCGGCTTTCCAATGCTCGTATTTGGCTTCGGCAAATTGCTTGAACTCGTTCATGACCTGGCCAAACGCCTTCTTCTGGTCGTTGGGCACATTTTTCATCTCACCCATCAGGGCCTTTACCAGTCCCTTGGTGCCCAGGTACTTAATGCGGTATTCTTCCAGTGCTTTGGCATCGGCCACCTGCAACTGGTCGATTTCCTGCTTGTGATTTTCTATCTGTTGAACGATTGGTTCCATAGGCGGCAAAGATAAGGAATGCCGGGGAGTTGGGGGATGGGCGCGCCTTCGGTGCGGGCGCAAGCATCCCGTCTATTCTATTACATGCCTCAATCTTCCAACCGAAAGCGGACCGCAACGTTTGCGGAGCAAACCCTCTGTGTTCCCTTAAAAGGTAG
>JACXTT010011616.1_pt1 | contig 11770 bp, 9 predicted proteins | sample 9270951 | NCBI WGS metagenome assembly JACXTT01 (sample SAMN15532306, study PRJNA645909) | rock metagenome | isolation source: weathered quartz diorite | place: Puerto Rico | collected 2017-06-21 | reverse complement strand
CAATGCGCTAGCGGCCACCGGCCACCAGCGGGGCCAGCGTGCAATCGGCGCAGGCGGATCTTCCTCGACAACGGCTTCAGCCAGTACTTCGTAGCCCGCCTTGACGATGGCATCGATCAGCGCCTGGTCGGGAACACCGGCATCGACACTGATCGCCACTTTTTCAGTGGCCAGGTTGACGCTCGCCGCGCGTACGCCGGGCACCTTGCGCAACGCACGTTCGACCCGCGCCGAGCAAGATGCGCAGGTCATGCCGCCGACGATCATCGTGATTGGCGGCGGCCCCGCGGTCAGGTTGGTGGTTTCCTTGAACAGTTGTCGCTCCATGCAATCTCGCAGTCGGCCCCCGGGCTGGGCGCCGCCTGCTGGAAGCTTACACCGGTTGCGCCGGTTGCATCGGCCGACGCTCGCCTTGCACCTTGATCGTGTACCATTTCGCTTCGCACTCTGCCAATCCTCCTTCTTTCAAGGACCACCATGCCGGACCAGCCAGCCCTCTCTCCCGCCGCCCTGCAAGCGGCAGCGCGCGTGCACGCCATCGAACCCTTCCACGTCATGGAAGTGGTGAAAGCGGCCGCCGAACTTGCGCGCGGCGGGCATGACGTCATCAGCATGAGCGTGGGCGAACCGGATTTCACGGCGACCGGCAAGGTGGCCGACGCCGCCGTCGCTGCCATCCGCGCTGGCGCCACCCAATATACCGATGCCCTGGGACTGGGCCCGCTACGCGACGCCATCGCCGGCCACTACGCCGCCACTTACGGTCTGACCATCCCGCGAGAGCGCATCGTCGTCACCGCCGGCGCCTCCGCCGGCCTGTTGCTGGCCTGCGCCGCGCTGGTCGGCGAAGGCGACGAAATCCTCATGCCAGATCCCTGCTATCCCTGCAACCGCCATTTCGTCAGCGCTTTCGGCGGCGTGCCGGTACTGGCGCCGGCCGGACCCGAACAGCGGTATCAACTCGACGCGGACGATGTCGAACGCCTGTGGAGTGAACATACCCGCGGCGTGATGGTGGCGTCGCCGTCGAACCCCACCGGCACGGCGATGACGTCCACCCAGCTCGAGCAGATGCTGGCGGCGGTCCGCGCGCGCGGCGGCGTCGCCATCGTCGACGAGATCTACCAGGGCCTGTCCTTCGACGCCCCACCCGACACCGCCCTGCGTTTCGACCAGGACGTCGTTACTGTCAACAGTTTTTCGAAGTATTTCAACATGACGGGCTGGCGCCTCGGCTGGCTGGTGGTGCCTGAATCGCTGGTCTCCACCTTTGAAAAACTGGCGCAAAACCTGTTCATCTGCCCTTCCACCATCGCCCAGCACGCCGCCCTGGCCTGCTTCGACACGGAGTCGCTGGCGATCTACGAGGCGCGCCGCCTCGAATTCAAACGCCGCCGCGACTACCTTGTGCCCGCCCTGCGCGAACTGGGCTTCATCATCCCCGTCATGCCCGACGGCGCGTTTTACGTCTACGCCGACATCAGCCAGCTGAAGCACCCGGCCGCCCGCGACAGCGCCGCCTTCTGCATGGCCGTCCTGCGCGACACCGCCGTCGCCATCGTCCCCGGCGCAGATTTCGGCCACGCCGCCCCGGAAAAGCATGTACGATTTTCTTACGCCACAAGCTTGCACCGCATCGAAGAAGCAGTCGGCCGTCTCAGAAAATTTTTAACGCCTTAAAAGCAATCCCACCAACACCCCTTGCCCCCGAGGCGACGAAAGCTCAGAATCGGGTTTGCGTAAACCCCAGTTTTCCCCGGCTCAGCCGGGTAAAATTGCCGACCCCAAACAAAAGTAGGGGTCCACTTTTGTTTGACAACATGTGCGCCAACTACACCCCCACCAAACTCGACGCCATCAGCCAGCACCGCGTGCTCGAACGCGCGCTGTTCAATACGGCCTTCGACTATCCCGCGGAAGCCTTTCCCGGCTACCTGGCGCCGATCCTGCGCGAAGCCCACGATGCCGATGCGGCCGGCATGATCGAAGTGGTGCCTGCCATGTTCGGCATGGTGCCGCACTGGGCCGACCCGAAGCTGGCCCGCCAGACTTATAACGCCCGCACGGAAACGGTGGCCACCAAGCCGTCGTTTCGCAACGCCTGGAAACGCAACCAGTTTTGCATCGTGCCGGCCGATAATTTTTTCGAACCCTGCTACGAAACCGGCAAGCCGGTACGCTGGCGCATCGCCGGCGCCGACCAGGCACCTCTCGGCATCGCCGGTATCTGGGAGTGGAAGGCAGCCGGTCCCGACGGCATGCCCCTGCTGTCGTTCACCATGCTGACGATCAATGCCGACGGCCACCCGCTGATGCAGCGCTTTCACAAGCCGGAAGATGAAAAGCGCATGCTGGTATTGCTCGACCCGGCCCAATACCAGGGCTGGCTGGAGGGCGCCCTGGTCAACGACCCGGACGTATATCAACCCTGGGACGCCGAGCGCCTGGTCGCATTTGCCGATCCGCTGCCGCCGCGCGGCAAGAAAATCGCCACCACCGCCGCCTTGTTCTGACCATCGAAAAGATTGTCGGAGATGCAGCAAGTCGGCCTCGCTGCGCCACTTTCCTGGCTAAAGCAATAACATTCTTACGTTAAATCTTTATTTCCAATTGGAATTCTCACGAATTCTCACCGAACTACGGTAGCATACGCTTGCGCTCCAGCTGCGCATGTTCTTTACCTTCCCGCCATTTATTTGCCGCTACGCCCCTTACCACCCGCCATGACGAAGGTCAGGACCACGCCCGCCATCACGCCTCCCGGCCGTCGACGCCGCTCGCCCGCTCGTCTCGCCGCCCTGTTCCTGGTGCTGGTGTGCGTTTCCCTGTCGGCCGTGCAGGGTTGGAGCATCTACAGTTCGCGCAAGGCTTCTCTGACCGAAGCCCATGTGGCCACCCAGAACATGGCGCGCGCCATGGCCGACCATGCCGATGGCGTGTTCGACCAGGTCGACAGCGTGCTGACCGGGGTTGCCGAGCAAATCGCCCACGGCGGACTGGAGCAAGATAAAGTCCGCCTGCACGACTATCTGGCCCTGATGGCGGCCCGCACCGCGCCCGTGCTGGGCCTGTTCATCTACGATGCCGACGGCCGCTGGGTGATGACCTCGCTCAAGCGCACGCCGGCGTCGCCGCCGCTGAACAATGCCGACCGCGAATATTTTAATTATCACCGCCTGCATGCCGATCCCGGCACCCGGGTCGGCACGCCGGTGCGCAGCCGTTCCAGCGGCATGTGGATCATTCCCGTGTCGCGCCGCCTGCAGCATGCCGACGGCAGTTTCGCCGGCGTGCTGCTGGCCACCGTCAAGCACGATTTCTTCCGCAATTATTACGAGCGCTTCGATATCGGCAGCGAAGGAGTGATCGCGCTGGCCAACGATGATGGCCGCCTGATCATGCGGCGCCCTTTCGAAGCGGGCGATATCGAGGCGGGGGCGACGGCCGACACCCTGTTTTCACGCTGGCAAAAGCAAGGCGGCGCGGGCAACCTGGACGGCATCGCCGACATCGACAAGGACGGCATCGAACGCCGCTATTCCTACGAGCACCTGCGCAGCTATCCCCTGCTGGTCGGGGTCGGCCTGTCGCGCCGCGAGGTGCTGGAACGCTGGCGCCATTCGGCCTGGGTCGGCGCGCTGGGCACCGGCGCCCTGCTGGCGGCGCTGCTACTGCTCGGCTCGGCCATGATCCGCCAGCTGCTGCTGCGCGACCGCCTGCAGCGCGAATTGCGCGCGGCCAAGAGCGATCTGGAAGCGAGCAATCTGTCGCTGCAGGAAATGGCGCTGTCGGACGGCCTCACCGGGCTGCCGAACCGCCGCCACTTCGACCAGCGGCTCGAGCTGGAATTCAAGCGCGCCATCCGCGACGGCACCTCGCTGGCCCTGATCATGGTCGACGTCGATTACTTCAAGCGCTACAACGACCACCACGGCCACGTCGAAGGCGATGCCTGCCTGCAAGCGGTGGCCGGCGCCTTGGGCGGCAGCTTGCGCCGGGCGGCCGACATGGCGGCCCGCTTCGGCGGCGAAGAGTTTACTATTTTGCTGCCGGACACCGAGAACGAAGGCGCCCTCGCCGTGGCCGAATCCGCGCGCCAGGCGCTGGCAACGCTGGCCGTCGGCCACCAGGGCAGCCCGTTCCGCAAGGTGACGATGAGCGCCGGCGTCGCCGTCATGCGCCCGCAGCGCGAGCAAAGCGCGAAGTTGCTGGTCGAAGCGGCTGACCAGGCCTTGTATCAAGCCAAGGCACAGGGGCGCAACCGGGTGGTGGCGTCGACGGCCGCCGAATCCTGATCAGCGCACGCGCAGCCGCATCGGCGCCAGCCGCCGCCACAGGCGCTTCACCTGTTTCGCCTCCGCTTCCTTGCCGGCGCTGAGAAAACCCTGCACGAAGCCGGCGCCGGCCGCCAGCGTCGGCGTACCGGCCAGGGGCGTCAACAGCTCGCGCGCCACCACCGCGTCGTTCAGCGCGCCCAATAAATCCTGCATGTCGGCAAGGCGGTGCAGATAACGGCGCCAGCGCTTGCAATCGTGCAAGGATAAAAAGAACTCGGTGTCGTAGCGGCATTTCTTGGCAGCGATGCGCACCCGGTGGCGCGCCGCCGCATCGGCCTGCGGCAAGCGACGCGCCCGCTTGGCCAGGCGCTTGCGGTCGCGCCGGATGGCGTCGCGGGCGAATTCGGCGATCGGCTGCTCGCCCGATGCCAGCCCATCGGCCCAGGCGCCCAGATCGCCGATCAGGGTGGCATAACGGGGCGAGGACACCGCCGTGGCGGCCGCCTCGAAGCGCTGGCGGGCGGTCTCCTGGGCCGCTTCGCGCAATTCGGTCAGCGGCGCAAGATCGGCGCGGTCGCCCGTCTCGATGCCGCGCGCCACCGCCGGCAAGGTGCCGTTGGCCAGTACATCCCAGTCGCGCGCCGGCCCCAGTTCGCCGGCCAGCCAGGCGATGTCTGCCTGCAATTCGGGCGGCAACACCGCCACCTCGCGGAACAGGCGGCAGGCCGACTTCCACCGGCGCAAGGCCACCCGCATCTGGTGCACGCTCTCGCCATCGAGGGCGGCCACCCCTTCGCGGTTGCCCGCGATGTGTCCGATACAATTATTGGCGACGGCCCTGAAGGCATCGCCCACTCGCATGCTGCGCGTCAATTGCGGCGCGGCGGCCCTGACCGCCATTGCATTCGTGTTGTTCATGGCTGCACTCCTTCCGCCACCAGTGTAGTCCCGCCGGACGGCGCGCGCGATTGGACAGCTAAAATCGAATCGATGGGACCAGCCGGCGCTTACGGCGGCGCAGAGAGCGCGCCGGATACGGGCGCACACTGGTAACATGATGCGCACCGACAGCAGTCCCCGAAGCCTGAACCGAGTGAGAACCGCCATGCACCCAGTTACCGTTTTCCCGACCCGCCGTCCCGCCGAATGGCGCGGCCCCGCCCTGCTGGCCGCGGCCGGCCTGGCCGCCACCGTCTTGTATCTGCTGCGCCGCCAGGCCTTGCAAGTACCGCGCTCGGGGCCGCAGACCCGCCTGCGTTTGCCGGCGCTGGCCAGCTGGCGCTCGCGCCGCGCCTGATTTACAGCAGTCCCGGCGAACCGGCCGGCGCCGCGGCAAGTAGAATGATGACATCATCGTCCACCTTGCCAGGAGCCCGACCTTGCCCCAGCCCTCCGCGCCACCCGCCGGCGCCGTCAGCCTCAGTTCCGACATCGATTCATTGCGACCCGCCGGCAGCGCCGCGCGGCCCGGCTGCCGCGTGCTGGTGCTGTATGCGCACCCGTCGCCGCGCACCTCGCGGGTCAACATCCGGCTGGCGGACGCCGCCCGCCTGATCGACGGCGTCGGCGTCAACGACCTGTACGAGACCTATCCGGATTTTTATGTCGACGTCGCCCGCGAACGCGCCCTGGTGTCCGGCGCCGATGCCCTGGTGCTGGTGTTTCCCCTCCAGTGGTACGCCTGCCCGGCCCTGCTCAAGGAATGGTTCGACACGGTGCTGTACGACGCCTGGCAAGTCGACCGCGTCAAGGCCAGACCAGGCGGCATCGCCCGCTGCTGCTGGATCGTCACCAGCACCGGCAGCGCCGCCGCCGATTTCGCAGCGGGTCAGCGCCACGGGCGGCCGCTTGCCGACTTCCTGGCGCCGCTGGAACAGACCGCGCGCGTGTGCGGCATGCGCTGGCTCGAGCCCCTGGTGCTGCACAGCGCCCACGATGTCGGCAGCGCCGCCGTCGACGCGCACGTGGCGCGGTTTGCGGACGGCCTGCGTCAGCTGACGCGGGCGGCGGCCGCGATCGGAGGCGCCGATGGAACATAGTCTGCTGCTCAATGCCGTGGTCTACCTGGGCGCCGCCGTGCTGGCGGTGCCGATCGCCAAGCGCTTCGGCCTGGGCGCCGTGCTCGGCTACCTGATCGCCGGCATCGCCATCGGTCCCTGGGGTTTCAGACTGATCAGCGAAGTCGAGGACATCCTGCACTTCTCCGAATTCGGCGTGGTGCTGCTGCTGTTCATGATCGGCCTCGAACTGGAACCGAAACGCCTGTGGGCCATGCGCCGGCCCATCTTCGGCTGGGGCGGCGCCCAGGTGGGCGGCGTCACCGCGGTGCTGGCCGGCGCCGCCCTGCTGCTCGGGGTCGACTGGAAGGTGGCGCTGATCGCCGCCCTCGGCCTGTCCCTGTCGTCGACCGCCATCGCCCTGGCCACCCTGGACGAGCGCAACATGACGGCCACGCCCACCGGTTCGGCCTCGTTCTCCATCCTGCTGTTCCAGGACGTCGCAGCGATTCCCATGATCGCCCTGGTGCCGGTGCTGGGCGTGGCTGCCGCCGAAGGCAGCGAAAAAGGTCTGTTGGGCGGCCTGCGCGTGGTGCTGGTGCTGGCCGCCCTGGTGCTTGGCGGACGCTACCTGGTGCGCCCGGTGCTGCGCTACATCGCCGCCACCGGCATGCGCGAGATTTTCACCGCGTTCTCGCTGCTGCTGGTGATCTCGATCGCCCTGGTGATGCAATGGGTGGGCATGTCGATGGCGCTGGGCGCCTTCATTTCCGGCGTGCTGCTGGCCGATTCCGAATACCGCCACGCGCTCGAGACCGACCTCGAACCGTTCAAGGGCCTGTTGCTCGGCCTGTTTTTCACCGCGGTCGGCATGTCGGTCGACTTCGGCGTGTTCGCCGCCCAGCCGGGCCTGATCCTGGGGCTGGTGGCAGGCTTTTTGATCATCAAGACGGGCGTGCTGTATTTTCTGAGCAAGGCGTTCGGCGTGCCACGCAGCCAGCAGGCGCTGTTCGCGTTCATCCTGTCGCAAGGCGGAGAATTCGCCTTCGTGGTGTTCGGCGCGGCGGAAACAGCCAAGGTATTTTCATCGAACGTCGCCTCCATCCTGGTGGTGGTGGTGACCCTGTCGATGGTGGCGACGCCCTTGCTGTTGCTGCTGCACGACCGCGTGCTGGCGCCGCGCTGGCGCGAGATGAAAGCGAAAAAGGCGCGGCCGGCCGACATCATCGAAACCCAGGAAGACCACGTCATCATCGCCGGCTTCGGCCGTTTCGGCCAGATCATCGGCCGCCTTCTGCGCGCCAACCAGATCAACCTGACGGTGCTGGACCACGATCCCGACCAGATCGAACTGCTGCGCAAGTTCGGCATGAAGGTGTTTTATGGCGACGCCACCCGCATCGACCTGTTGAAAGCGGCCGGCGCCGGCAAGGCGCGCGCGCTGGTGGTGGCGATCGACGGCATCGACGACAGCCTGGCAATGGTCGATGCCGTGCGGGCGAATTTCCCCGAGCTGACCATCATGGCCCGCGCACGCAACGTCACCCACCTGTACGACCTGATGGACCGCGGCGTCACCATCATCGAGCGCGAAACCTTCGAATCGGCCCTGCAGCTGGGCCAGAGCGTGCTGCGCCACCTGGGCTTCGGCGCCTGGCACGCCCGGCAGGCGGCGCAGAAATTCAAGCGGCACAACATCAAGTCGCTGCAGGATGTCTATCCGTATTACAAGGACCAGGACCAGTACATCTCGATGGCGCGGCAGTCGAGAGAGGAACTGGACGCGATGTTTGCGCGCGATCTGGAGGCGATCAAGGTGGAACAAGACAGCTGGAGCGATAGCGACAAACTCGAGTAATTCAATGCGGCCGCCCCCGCTTGTAACCCACTTCGCTTTCACTATGATGAAAAGAATGACTGCGACAGCGACGAGGAGGCAAGCGATGGACACCGTGACCCAGGAACAAATCAGCGATTTCCGCGCGCGCCTGCGCGGCAGCGTCATCACGCCGGATCAGGCCGGGTACGATGAAGCGCGGCAAATCTGGAATGCCATGATCGACAAGCGGCCGGCGCTGATCGTGCGCTGCGCCGGCGCCGCCGATGTGCTGGCGGCCGTCGGCCAGGCGCGCGAGCAAGGCTTGCCGCTGGCGGTGCGCGGCGGCGGCCACAATATCGCCGGCAGTGCGCTGTGCGACAACGGCCTGGTGATCGACCTGACGGCGATGCGCTCGGTGCAGATCGATGCGGCCAGAAAGCGCGCCTACGTCGAGGGCGGCGCCACCTTGCGCGACTTCGACCACGAGGCGCAGGCCTACGGCCTGGCGACGCCGCTGGGCATCAATTCGACCACCGGTGTGGCCGGGCTGACCCTGGGCGGCGGCTTCGGCTGGCTGAGCCGCAAATACGGCCTGGCCATCGACAACCTGGTCTCGGCCGACATCGTCACCGCCGACGGCCGCCGCCTGCACGCCGACGCCAGCCACGAGCCTGATCTGTTCTGGGCGCTGCGCGGCGGCGGCGGCAATTTCGGCGCAGTGACGAACTTCGAATTCGAGCTGCACGAGGCGGGGCCGGAAGTGACGGCCGGGCTGATCGTGTTCCCGCTGGCCGACGCCCGCTCCGTGCTGACCCAGTACCGCGACCTGGTGGCCGGCATGAGCGACGATGTCTCGGTGTGGGCCGTGCTGCGCCAGGCGCCGCCGCTGCCCTTCCTGCCCGGCGACTGGCACGGCCGCGAGATCCTGGCGCTGGCGCTGTTTTCGCCCCTGCCCGAGAGCGCGGTGCACGATGTTCTCAACAAGGTGCGCGGCTTTGCGCGGCCGGTCGGCGAGCACGTCGGCCCGGTGCCCTACACCGCCTGGCAGCAAGCCTTCGATCCCCTGCTGGCGCCGGGCGCGCGCAATTACTGGAAGTCGCACAATTTCGACCGGCTGGCCGACCAGGCCATCGACATCGTGCTCGAGTACGCCAACAAGCTGCCGACGCCCCACTGCGAGATTTTCCTGGGACTGCTGGGCGGCGAAGCGAGCCGCCACTCTCCCACCTCCACCGCCTATCCCAGCCGCAGCGCGCTGTGGGCGATGAATGTGCACACCCGCTGGGAAGATCCGGCCCAGGACGCCGCCTGCATCGGCTGGGCCCGCGAATTTTTCGCCAAGGCGGCGCCGTTCGCATCAAGCGGGGTGTACATCAATTTCCTGACGGCGGACGAGTCGGACCGGATTGCGGATGCGTACGGGCCGAATTATGCGAGATTACGGGCGATCAAGGCGCGCTTCGATCCGCAAAACCTGTTCCGCTCGAACCAGAATATCGCTCCGGCGTGATGGAGGGGGACTGGCGCCGTCAGGTGCCTGTCCCATCTGTGTTCAGAAGCGGTTTGCGCATCTGCTTATGAATTGGGACAGGCATCTGCGGCTGTCCCCCCTGCCAAACCGGGCGTATTTCACCCAAGCTGTTCCAGCGCCGCGCCAAAAATCTGCAAGGTCCGCTCGCCATGATGTAACTTGTCGAGCCCGAACAAACCGATCCTGAAGGTTTTGAAATCGGCCGGCTCATCGCACTGCAGCGGCACGCCGGCACCGATCTGCACTCCCGCATCGACGAATTTCTTGGTCGAGGCGATGGCATCATCGGTGGTGTAGCTCACGACCACGCCGGGCGCCTCGAACCCCGGCGCGGCGACGCTTTTGAAACCGCGCGCGGCCAGCAGCTTGCGCACGCCATCGCCCAGCGCCTGCTGCTCCGCCTTGACCTTGTCGAAGCCGTAAGCCGCCGTCTCCAGCATCACCGCCCGCAAGGTGGTCAGCGCGTCGGTCGGCAAAGTGGCGTGATAGGCAAAGCCGCCTTTCTCGTACGCTTCCATGATCTGCAGCCATTTTTTCAGGTCGCAGGCAAAGCTGGTGCTGGTCGTCGCTTCGATGCGCTGGCGCGCCAGTTCGCTCAGCATCACCAGCGCGCAGCAGGGCGAACCGCTCCAGCCCTTCTGCGGTGCGCTGATCAGGATGTCGACGCCGCAGGCCTGCATGTCGACCCAGATGGCGCCCGAGGCGATGCAGTCGAGGACGAACAAGCCGCCCACCGCGTGCACGGCTTCGCCCACCTGGCGCAGATAGTCGTCCGGCAGGATGATGCCGGCCGCCGTTTCCACGTGCGGGGCGAACACCACCGCCGGGCGCTTTTCATGAATGGCCGCTACCACTTCGGCGATCGGCGCCGGCGCAAATGCGGCTTGCGAGCCGCTGGCCACCTGGCGCGCTTTCAACACGGTCGAGGTGGCGGGAATCGCGCCCATGTCGAAAATCTGCGTCCAGCGGTAACTGAACCAGCCGTTGCGGATCACCAGGCAATCGCGGTTGGTGGCGAACTGGCGCGCCACCGCTTCCATGCCGAAGGTGCCGCTGCCCGGCACCACGACGGCGGCGTGGGCGTTGTAGACCGTTTTCAGGGTGGCCGAGATGTCGCGCATGACGCCCTGGAACTGCTGCGACATGTGGTTGAGGGCGCGGTCGGAATAGACCACGGAAAATTCGAGCAATCCGTCGGGATCGACGTCGGGCAGCAAGCCTGGCATGGGGTGTCTCCGTTATTGTTGATGTTGGTCCGGTGGTGAAACTGAAAACGCTATCGTCGCTCGTCCAGGGCGATATCGACCATCAGATCGCTGGCCAGCGTCCCCAGTTCGGCGCGCAGTTCTACCAGCGCCAGCCCCGCCGGCGCCAGCAGGTGCGCGCCGATTTTAAAGGTCTGCTTGCCCGATACGCCGTTGCGCAGCACGTCGGTGTGAATGCTCTCGATGGAAACGCCGCGCTCGGCCAGCATGCCGGTCAGGCGGCTGACGATGCCGACCCGGTCTTCGCCGACCAGCTCCAGTTCGAACGAGCGCAGGGTCGGCGGCACCGTCGCGCTGCCGCGGCTGGCGATCACCACTTGCAGGCCGGACGAGGCCAGCTGGTGCAACGCCGCCATCAGGGCGTCGACGTGTTCGGGCGGGACGTCGAAGTGGACGGTGCCGGAAAATTCGCCGGACAGGCGGGTCATGCGGCTGGCCGCCCAGTTGGCGCCGTAGCGCTGCGCGCGCTCGGCCAGCATGCTGACGATGCCGTGGCGGTCCGGCCCCACCACCGTGACCACCAGCGGCACCGTCTCCGGCGCGCTTTCTTCGGTCAGCACGACGGCGCGGCGGATCATCTTGGCCTGGGTGGCGAATCTCTGGTCTTGCGGGAAGGCGGGGACGACGCCCTCGGTGCGAGCGTGATGCACGACTTTGGCCAGCAGGGCGATGCCCATCGGCGCCAGCGCGCGCTCCCACAACTGGCGGGCGTTCTCTCCCTTCAGCACGAAACACCAGTCCTGGGCGGCGATCGCGCCGGCGTCCCAGCCATCGGCCAGGTGGTAGACCGAGCCGCCAGCGATCGGGTCGCCTTCGAGGATGGTCCATTCGACGGCGGCGATGCCGCGGTGGCGCGGCAGCAGAGAGGGGTGATAGCCGAC
>JACXTT010011615.1_pt1 | contig 11770 bp, 4 predicted proteins | sample 9270951 | NCBI WGS metagenome assembly JACXTT01 (sample SAMN15532306, study PRJNA645909) | rock metagenome | isolation source: weathered quartz diorite | place: Puerto Rico | collected 2017-06-21 | reverse complement strand
TTGCTGTTCGTGCGTGTCGGGCGCGGCCCATTCCGGTGCGGAGACGTCCTCGCCGTCGCGCTCCGATGTCATCTCGGAAAAGAACCGCCAGCGTGCCCGGTAGCGCGACAGATGATTCAAGCATAAGTTCCGTGTGACGGTTTTCAGCCAGCCGCCAACCGTGGGGCTGTCCTTCAATTCGGCATAACGTTCGTAGGCCTTCAAGAAGACTTCCTGCGACACGTCTTCGGCCTCGGCCTCGTTGCCAAGCAATCGAACTGCCGTCGTAAACACCATGTTCTGGTAGGCCTTCATGAACGCCTCGAACTGTTGCGAGTCTATCATCGTTTGCCCTATACCAGCGTAGGGTCATCTTGTGGGCAGGACACGGTTGACGGCGCGAAAGTCGCAGAAAAATGCGGGAAAAGCCCGCCTATTCGTGAGCGCGGCAACCAGCCAATTCCCTTCCTCGCTCCAACCCGTTCGCGCTTCAGCGCTTTGATGACTCGACCCTTCCATCGGCCAAAATCACCGCCGCTGCATTGTGGCCGGGAGCGCCGGTCACTTCGCCGCCCGGATGCGTCCCGGCGCCGCACAGGTATAGATTCCCAATGGGCGTCCGATAATGCGACCAACCCAAGACGGGCCGCTGTGCGAGAAACTGGCTGGGAACCATGTCGAGATGGCGGATGTTGCCATCGGTCATCGCCATTCGTTGTTCGATATCGGCCGGCGTAAACACAGACCAATCGACCAGAGTGTTCCGCAGATTCGGCGCGTAGGGCGCCAGCGTGTCAATCAGCCGCTCCCCGACTTCGCGCCGCCGATCGTTCCAGGAGCCCTCGCCCAGTCGCGCGGGGGCATAGAGGGCCCAAATCGAGAGCACATGATGACCCGGAGGAGCCATCGTGGGATCGTAAGCCGAGGGCATCTGCACTTCCATGACCGGCGCGCGTGAGGGGAAGCCGTTTCGGGCGTCCGCCCAAGCCTGGGAGAAATAATCAATCGACGGACAGATTTTGACTTCCGCCAAAAAGCGCGGATCGAACGCGGGGTGGCCGTCCGAGAAGTACGCGGAAAAGTCGGGAACGCCTTTGAGCGCGGCGTGAAATTTGAAATAAGCGGCTTCCGTCTTCAGCGATTTGATTCGCTGCGCAAATTTCACGTCCAGATGCCGGGCGTCCACCAGTTTGAGAAACGTCCGCTTCGGATCGGCGTTGGACACCACCACGCGGCTGCGGATTTCCGTTCCGTCACCCAGAGCGACCCCGATTGCTTTGCCGTTTTCGATCAGGACGTTCTTCACGGCCGTGCCCGTTTGCAGGGTCGCGCCGCGCGCCCGCGCCGACGCCGCCAGCGCCTGCGTGATCCCACCCATCCCGCCCCGGACCAGTCCGACATTTTCCGGGGCGCTGAATACGGTGCACTTGATGTAGGCGTAACACCACGCGCTTCCCGGAGCCGTCGGATCGCCCACGTCATGGGCGTGAATAAAGGCGGCGCGCACCGGTTCGGACTCGAAGAATTCGCAGACCACATCGTTCATGCTCGCCAGCAACAGCCGCTCGAAGAATTCCTCGTCATCCGTGCCGGCCAGCCGGTCAGCGACTTCCGCGAGGGTCGGCGGTGGCGTTAAGAAGTAAGGGTAAATCAGCCCCGCCGCGCGTTCCCAAAACGCGTTCCACCTTGGATAATTCGACGCATCGCGTTTGGAGAATCGCGCGATCTCCTCCTGCGTTTGCTCGACCCCTTCCCACAGCAAGAGCCGGCCTCCTTCCGGCAACGGCAGAAATCGCCACGGATCGATGGGATAGACCTCGAAGCCATGCTTCCGCAGTTCGAGGTCGTCGATAACCTTCGTCTGGAGGAGATAGCAGAGATACGAGCAAGCCGAGAAACGATAGCCGGGGAATAGTTCCTCCGTCACGCATGCGCCGCCGAGAACGTCGCGCCGCTCGAGCAAGAGCACTTTCAACCCGGCACGCGCCAGATACCCGGCGGCCACCAACCCATTGTGCCCACCGCCGAGAATAATGGCGTCGTAGTCAGCTGTTGTCACGGTGAGGTTTGCTGGGGAAATGAGTGTGCTTTTGGACCTTATCGGGCGTTTGCCTTGAGGTCGGTCGCGGAAGTTTAAACGCATTTCCTTCCCCGACAAGAAGGAATGCCCTGTATCGAGCGCATCTGGATGCAAGCGACGGAATCTTCTCCCTCGCCCCGCGAGGAACGAGTGGGGCGAGGGTACGGGGCGAGCGGCACTCAATAAAATCGATGCCAGTTGCTGATCCTTTTTCTTCCCAAATCTCGCTTTAGTTGTTAAAGCCATTACGCAACAACCATGAACGAGCCGCGCGGCGAGGAGACCTGTTCGCCGAGGCACTGCGGCTGCCGCCGGAACAGCGCGCCGCCTACCTCGATCGGTCCACCCACGGTGACGCCGCGCTCCGACAGCGCGTCGCAGCGCTGCTCAAGAGCTACGAGGAGGGAGTTTTTCTCGAGCGAGCCGCCTCGCCGCTCGACGAGACAATCACCGCTCCGGTTCCGACAACAAGCGCCGCGTTAAAATGAGCGAAGTCACCCAAATTCTTGAAGCGATCAAGCGCGGCGAAGAGAAAGCCGCGGAGGATTTGTTGCCGCTTGTTTACACCGAATTGCGCCGGTTGGCGGCGCACAAGATGGCCGGCGAAGACACGAACCAAACACTGCAACCCACCGCCTTGGTTCACGAAGCCTGGCTGCGCCTGGCGGGCAAGGACGATCGCAAATGGAATGATCGCACGCATTTCTTCGCCGCCGCCGCCGAAGCCATGCGCCGCATCCTGGTGGATAATGCCCGCCGCAAGCGCCGTCAGCGTCACGGCGGCGGTCATCGGCGGGTCGAGCTCTCGGACATTCCGCAAGCCGCCGTGCCCAACGATGACCAGCTCCTGGCCGTGAGCGAGGCGCTGGAAAAATTCGCCGCGCGGGACAAGCAGAAAGCCGAACTAGTCAAGCTGCGCTACTTTGTCGGAATGACAATTGAGGAAGCCGCTCAAGTGCTGGGCATCTCGGAGCCGACGGCCAAACGCCAATGGGCCTACGCCCGCGCGTGGCTGGCCGAAGAAATCAAGGCGCAGCAAGCAAAGTAGGCAAAGCCAGTTGATACAACCATGAACGAGTCGCACGGCGAGGAGACCCTGTTTGCCGAGGCACTGCGCTTGCCGCCGGACCAGCGCGCAGCCTATCTCGAGCAATCGACCCGCGGCGACGCCGCGCTGCGCCAGCGCGTTCAAGCGTTGCTCAAGAGCTACGAGGAGGGAGCTTTTCTCGAGCGCGCTGCCTCGCCGCTCGACGCACCGACAATCACCGTTACGGTTCCGCTCACCGAAAAGCCCGGAGACAAAATCGGCCGCTACAAACTGCTCCAACAAATCGGCGAGGGCGGTTGCGGAGTGGTGTACATGGCGCAGCAGCAGGAGCCGGTCCAGCGACGGGTCGCGCTCAAGGTGATCAAGCTGGGCATGGATACCAAGCAGGTCATCGCCCGGTTCGAGGCGGAGCGGCAGGCGCTGGCGCTGATGGACCATCCCAACATCGCCAAGGTCCTGGATGCCGGCGCGACCGAAACAGGCCGGCCGTACTTTGTCATGGAGCTGGTGCGCGGGGTCAAGATCACCACCTACTGCGACCAGCAAAAGCTTTCGACCCGTGAACGCCTCGGCATTTTCATTCCGGTCTGCCAGGCCATTCAACACGCGCACCAAAAGGGCATCATCCATCGCGACATCAAACCCTCGAACATCCTCGTCACCGAACAGGACGGCGAGCCGATGGCCAAGATCATCGACTTCGGCATCGCCAAGGCCACCACCGACCAGCGGCTCACGGACAAAACCGTCTTCACGGCTTTCGAGCAGTTCATCGGCACGCCCGCCTACATGAGCCCGGAACAAGCCGGCCTCGGCGGACTGGACATCGACACCCGCAGCGACATCTACAGCCTCGGCGTGCTGCTCTATGAATTGCTGACCGGCCGGCCGCCGTTCGACGCGGAGAAATTCGCCCGATCGGCGTTCGACGAAGTCCTTCGCGTGATCCGAGAACAGGAACCGCCTGCTCCCTCGGCCCGCCTGACGACGCTGACGCAAGAGGAACTGACCACGCTGGCGCAGCGCCGCCAGACCGAAGCCGCCAAACTGCCCTCTCTGCTCCGAGGTGATCTGGACTGGATCGTGATGAAGGCGCTCGAGAAGGACCGTCGTCGCCGTTACGAAACGGCCAACGGCCTGGCGCGCGACCTCGAACGTTATCTCGGCAACGAACCCGTCGCGGCCCGGCCGCCGAGCAAGTTTTACCAACTCCGAAAATTTGCCCGACGCAACAAGGTCGCTTTCGCGGCGGCGTCAGCGGTGACGTTGGCGCTGGCCATCGGCTTGGGACTCTCGACCTGGTCGTTCATCAACGAGCGCAAGGCCCGCCGGCGCGCCGCGACTGAAGCGGCCAAAGCCACCGCCCAGGCGCACATTGCCGAGGAGCAACGCGGGGTGGCCGACCAGATGCGCCGCGAATCACAGCACCTGGCCGACACGCTCAAATCCACGCTCACCCGCGCCGATTTCATTGCCGGGAGCGAGCAATTGGAGGCCGGCAAAATCAGCCGCGCCCTCAGTTTCCTGGCAAGGTCGATGCGGACCGATCCCGCTTACGCGCCTGCCGCCTTCCAGACCATCCAGGCCCTCACGGAACACCCGCTGCCGCTCGAGCCGCCCGTTCTGTTGGAGCAGGACAAGCCCATCCAGTCGTGGGCCATGAACGAAACCAAGGACGTGATCTGGACGGCGGATATCGAAAACCGCGGTTTCCTCTGGAACGTGGCCACGGCTCAAAAGATCGCGCCGCTGGCGGACGGCAAACAGGTGCAGCGCGTCCAATTCACTCGCGACGGCAAGGTCGTCTTCGCCGCCACGCCCGAGGACGGCGCCCTGCGTGGCTGGGATGCGCACACGGGCGCGCCTACGACTCCGGTCATGAAGCTCGGGTACGGTCTTGGCGATTACTCTGTCAGTGCGCCCACCAACAGCGGCTACCGTCTCGTCGTTCAGAACGGCGACGGGAGCTTGCAGATCTGGGATGCCATCCGAGGCGAAGCAACATCGCCCCGGCTCAAAACGCAGGGCAAAGCCGTGCGCTTCGGCTTCAGCCCGGATGGAGCCCTTGTCTATGGCGACTTTGATGATCGGGTGCTCGGCCTATGGAAGGCGTCCACGGGCGAGCCTTTGGTCGAGCCGATCCGTCACGACCTGACGGTGGACATAATCAAGCTCTCGCCCAACTCGCGGTTCATGGTGTTGAGCTGCCGGGCGGCGAAGCTCCTCCAATGGTGGGATGTCTCGGCCGCAGGCTTCCCGTCACGCAAGGCCCAGCTCGAGCATCCCATCCGCGACTTCAAATTCAACCGCGCGGGAGACCGCGTGGTGGTCACGACTTGGGACGATGCGCGCGAGACGTTGGACCTCTTTCTCCCGGTGATCGACCTGGAGAACGGTCAGGAAGTGGCGCGCGTCCACGAGCCAAAGCTGACCAGCCCGCCGGGACTTCTCTGGGCAGGATGGGATCGGGAACAAAGCACCCTCAATTTCTGGATCGTCGGCGGTGTGATGGACCAGCGGACGTTTAAAGTATGGGACCTGCACACCGGCAAGGTCATGACCGAATTACCGCTGCAGGAAAGGCGCATCTTTGCGGCCGAATTCAGTCCCGATGGTGGCCGCGTCGCACTCTGGCTCGAAAACAGTCTGTTTCGATTATGGGACCTCTTCACCGCCAAGCCCCTGGGGGACACCTTCGAGAACAAGAGCTATGTCCAGACGCTTTTCTTCAGTCCGGAGGGGGAGAAGCTGTTCCTGACCATCAACGACCAGGGGACTTGGGTTTAAACGTATGACGCGCATACCGGCCGCCCGCTGATCGAACCATTCAAGCTGACGGAGGCGTTCCTCAACAACCGGAGCCCGACGGGGGATCGAGCGCGCATGGCGGCCTTGACTCAGATAATTACTCGATCCACCGACGGCCGGAGCGTCCAGACCGCTGGAGCGATCGCGTTATGGAGATCCGAGCCCGGAGCCGCCTTGGAGAACCAACTTACCGTACCCGGCTATCTCGCGCATGCGGAGTTCAGCCCGGATGGGAGAAAGCTTCTCGCCGTCAATGATGCGGGCTATCCCTCCTATGTTTTCGTTTGGGAAACGGCCACTCGCAAACTGGTCACCAAACTGAAACATCCCGACAGCATTGAGCAGGCGAGTTTCAGTCCAAATGGCCGGCAGATTATCACCGCGGGCGTTGATCGCGTCGCGCGGTTGTGGGACCTGGAGAGCGGGCAGTTGCTGCGAAAGTTTCCACAGGACCAGTACGTTTGGCGGACTTACTTCAGCCCCGACGGCCGGGTGGTCTTGACACTGACCGGTGATGGGAAGCTCCAACTTTGGGATGGGCAAACCGGGTTCGCATTGTCCGACCTGGTAAAGCTGGCGAGCCGGATTCAAACTGCACGATTTAGCGCCGACGGGAACCGTTTCGTTGTGACGCCGCTGGATAAGGCGATCCGGGTTTTTGATACGAAAACCAGCACGAATGCCCTCCCGCCGCTGGTGCTCGAGGCAAACGCCACCTGGGCCGATTACAGTCCGGACGGCAAGACCATTATCGGCGTGGGCTTTCACGCGAAGCCTCGCGTGTGGGATGCTCAATCTGGGGAATTGTTACGCGAGTTACCGCTGTCCACCTCCTATCACACCGCGGCCTTTCATCCGAAGGCAGAGGTGTTGGCCACCGGCTCCGGTAACGCCCCCGAGCAAACCGGAGCGGTGCATCTATGGAAATGGAGGGAAGGGCGCCTGGCCTTGGAACCGCTGGTGATTCCGGGTCAGGTCACCAAGGTATGTTTCAGTCCCGTTGGGTCCGAGGTCGCCGCGCTCTCGAACACGGGCAGGCTGCGGGTCTGGGACGCAGGCACGGGCAGACTTCTGCTGGAACGTTCGAACCATTCCACCTACGGGGCCGCCCTTGCCTTCCGCCCGGATGGCAGGCAACTCCTGGTTGCTTACGGCGACGGCAGCCTCGATCTACTGGACCTGCCCTCGACCCTCGAGCGAGCTCCCGAGTGGCTTGGAGTCCTGGCCGAATCCGTTGCCGGTTCGCGACTCAACGCCGAAGGCGGACTCGAGTCGGTCGAACTGGAAAAACTGGCTTCGCTCCGACAATCCCTCCGCAATTCGAAGGATACGGACAACGCGTCGCGCTGGGCCAAATGGTTCCTGGCGGATCGACAGTCGCGCGTGATTACGCCGGGGTCGGACCTCAGCGTGGACGATTATGCATTGAATTTGACGCAGAGACCCGGGCCGTTGACCAACCGATTCAAAGCCCTGCAGCTCGCACCGAACAACGGCCTGTTGTACGCGCGTCTCGCGTTTGACCTGGCCAGTTCGCCCGCCCGCACGAACGTGGTTGCGCAAGCCACGAACCAGTGGAATGGGATGGTTGAATGGTACGTCAACCAGGCGACCAACCTCGCGCCGGGCTCCGCCGAAGTCTGGGCCTTACGGGCCGCCACGCTGCTGGCCATCGGGCGAAAAACTGAAGTCAGCGCGGCCGCAGACCGGGCCGTGAACCTCGACGCTCAGAATCCGAATGGATGGTATGCCAAAGCGTTGTCCCTGGCCGCGACAGGAGCGAAGAACGAGGCCTATGCGGCGTTTCTCAAAGCGCTCGATTTCCTTCCTCGGAAGACCTCCGACATCGAGTGGCAGAACCAGCGACTCAGACCATTTCTGCTGGGCGCTTTGCAGGAGTGGATCGAGCTCGAGCGCCTCAATCCGATCGAGATGGCCCGGCTCGGTCGCGGACGACTCGACGACACCGACCCGACCGAGCGAAAGTTCTGGGAAGCGCACTGGCTTACCAAGCGCGCGACCGAGCTGGCGCCGGACGACCCGGAAGTCTGGCGTTTGCGTGCCGTGACGTCGCTTGGGGCTGACGAAGAGAAGGAAGCCCTGGCGGCGATCAAACGAGCGGTTGACGTGGACGAACAGGGCAATCCCGACCCTCGCCAATTCGGCGCGTTCCTGCGGGAACGGAGCGAACTGCTCGACAAGGCCGGACGGTCTGATGAGTCGCGAGCCTTCGTCCTCAAGTACGGCATACCGCCGCGACCGGCCAACGCCACGAGCCTGCAGCTCGACCTGTCCCGGTATTACAACGTGGCCCTGCGCGAAGACCTGCATCGTTCGAAAGGGGCGGCGAACTCGTCGGGAACATGGTTCGCGAACCTCCCGAGTGGTCTGGTGAAACTTGCCGGCGTGGAGTTTGACGTTCGCGGACACGTTCATTTGAACGGTCAGCGGCTGGCACAGGGGTTTCAAAGCTCGAGCGGCGTCTATGCGGTGGCCTATCCCGACCAAGTCCGCGGAATTCCGGTCAATCAAAAGGCCCAATGGCTCCACTTTCTCCATATCAGCACTTGGGACGGCGGCATGAAAAACGGAACGATCATCGGCCGCTACCGGGTTCACTACGCGGACGGTCAGACGCATGATTTTCCCATTGCCCTCGGCCGTGACGTGCACGACTGGTGGGGACTCTCAGCCTCAACTACAACGCACTCCCAAATCGCCTGGCGGGAGCGAAGCGCTGGCTCTTACAAAACACTTTTCGCCAGCACTTGGGAAAACCCGCATCCAGACACGCCAATTCGAGAGCTGGATATGATCTCGGACATGACGCTCGCCGCGCCATCCATTCTTGCCGTGACTCTGGAAAACCCAAAGCTGGACGACGTCCTGGCTCAAATGGGTCCGGCTTCTTTGGCGGAAGAAGCCATGGCGAAGCTGACCCTCCCTCAGGGATTGGACGCCGCCGGAAAAGCCTACGCCGACAAACTCACCCGGCTTGCGCTGAGCAAGGCCCCGGAGGAGAAGAGCATCCGGCGCGCACGCGCCGAAGCGCTCGTGCGGATCGGCCGATTGAGTGACGCCAAAACGCTAATCGACGCGCTCCTGGGCGACGACCCAAATGCCGCCGAAGCCTGGCATTTAAAGGCAAGTCTGTTGGCAAACACCGGCCAGACGGACGACGCTATCGCAGCCTGGCGAAAATCGCTCGAATTGCTGCCCGCCACAGACGAAGCGAGCAAGAAGCGCCGTCAAATTTACATCCAAACTGCCGTCGATGTCCTGAGCGCCGAAGGCAGGATCGGGGAGGCGCGGAAATTTTTCGTGCAAGCCAACATCCCCCCACGCGATCCGAGCGCGACGCTGTCCCAGGTCGATCTTGGAGCGCACTACAATGCTGCCTTCAGTGAGGTCTGGTTCCAGCGTCCCGACATAGCCACGCTTCCGCCAGTGCTGCAGACCTTCCCGGCCGGCCCGGTCACTTTCCAGGGCATAGTTTTCGACGCGCGCGGTGTTGTCCAATTGAACGATCGGGCTCGGCGTTTTGTGCATGAGTTTCCCAACGAAGTCTCCGGCATCAGGCTAGGTGCCAAAGGCAACCAGATTCATTTCGTCCACGCCACGAGCATGGACGATCGTTTCGGGACGGTGGTTATCCGCTATCGAATGCACTATGCGAACGGCGAGGTGCGCGAGTTTCCGATCAGCGCTGACCGCGATATCGGTAATTTCTATTTGAATTCGAATCCCGAAGGAAATTTGATCTGGAAGGCGGAGAAGGTGACAGATAGCTTTGGCGACGTCGGGCTCTTTCTCAGCACCTGGGATAACCCCCTCCCGGACGTTGAAATCACCAGCATCGATCTGGTCTCGGCGCTGTCGGAAGCGCAGCCCTTCGTCGTGGCCATCACGGTCGAGCGGTTCAAGACCGACGCCGAATTTGCCGCACTGCCTCCGAAGCAATTGGCCGAACTAGCGTTCCACAAAGTGAACCCCAAGGTGCGCCCGGGAAAACCCGCCGTCGAGTACGCCCATCGGCTGAGCCAAAAGGCCCTCGAGTTGGGGGCGAACGATCCCGAAGTGCGGCGCTGGCGCGCGGAGATGCTGCATCGGCTGGGCGAGGATGAACCGGCTCTGGCAGAAGTCCAAAAGTCGTTGGAGCTTGCGCCGGACAGCACGGAGGCCTGGCAGCTCAAAGTGGAGTTGCTTTCGAAACGGAAGCAATTTGACGCCTTGCCCGCCGCGCAGACCGAACTGCGCCGCCACGAGTTGAAGCAGAAGATTCCACCGCGCGATCCGAACGCCAGGCCGAACCTGGTAGACCTGTCCGCGCACTACACCGTGGCGCTGACCGAGGAACCTCACGCCAGGGTCGGCTTCCCCGAAGGCCACAATTTGTCCGGCCTGCCGCGAGGATTACAACGGCTTGGCGGCATCGAATTCGATATGCGTGGCCTGGTTCATGTCAGCGGCGCGTACCTCGAAGCGGTTGCCAACCGGCTCAGCTTCCCGCGCGCGGTGAACCACATCGCAGTCGGACAGCGCGGGCGAAAGCTTCACTTCCTGCAAGGGGCGGGTTGGGGATTATACGATCCGGATGGCACCGTTATCGGAAAGTACCTCGTCCATTTCGCCAACGGCGAACAGCGCGAAGTCCCAATCTTCTTCGGGGCTGATGTGTACGATTGGCTCCTCTCCGAGGCGAGGAGAAACCAGCCCTCGGCAGCCCAATCGAAGCTCGCCTGGCGCGGTCCCGCTGTGGACGATGACGATGACCGAGAGGTCCACTTGTATCTGAAGACCTGGGAGAATCCGTTGCCGGACGTGGAGATCAGCCACATCGACTTGATCTCCGAGATGCACGAGGCGGCGCCGTTCCTCGTCGCGCTCACTGTGGAGTGAGCTTCTGCCCCCTTGAGCTTCGGAAAGCCGCTTAGGGTCCGTGCAAGAATAAGTACTGGAAAGGAGGCGTATTACCAACAAAATGGCCCTCACCCTGACCCTCTCCCGTCCGACGGGAGAGGGAACAGCCAGACTCCTCTTTCGCAGTTTCCAAAGCAGTTGGATTCGCCTCCCGATGGAGGACGATTCTCCCTCTCCCATCCAATGGGAGAGGGCCGGGTGAGGCTGAGCGTACGTCAAAATCCGAAGTTGGTTTTGTACGAGTCCTTACCTTGACAGGGCGGGTCGCGCTGCGCTTTCCCGCACTCCACACGCCGGCCCAGTGTGACACCGTCAGCACAGCCCCGCGAAGTCGTGCCTCTTCTAATCCGGTCCTCGTCTTAAAAACATTCCCTTCACTGATCCGTTTTGGCCCGAAATCTCGCTTACGGGGTGGAATGCCGATAGCAGCGATACCTAACTGAAGAAGGCCCAAGCACCCAATGAAAACATCCATACTGCGCACCATTTGCTTCGCTCAATTCGCCAAGCTAGCACTGTTCACGGTCACGGCTGCTGCCCAGACGTGGCAAACGGTGGATAACTTTCAATACGCCTCGGGCCAAGGCGCAAGCTGCGCCGCTCTGACCGTGCTGCCGAACGGTACGCTGCTGGCCGCCGGGGACGGTTACGACGCATCCAGCCTCGACCACGCTTTGATCATGTCCAGCGCCGACGCCGGAGCGACGTGGTCGGCTCCGCTGGACGATTTCACGGGGCCGGTCTCGGGCAGCTATCCGCGGTACTTGGCAGTGGGTTCGGACCCGGCTGGCAACCTGTATGCCGCGGGCACTTACTTTGATGAAACGGACCGAGACGGGGCCGATCACTGGTTCGTTCGCCGCAGCACCAACGGTGGAGCGAACTGGTCCACCGTGGATGATGTCGCGCCTGAGATTTTTTTTAATCAAGCCAAC
>JACXTT010011614.1_pt1 | contig 11770 bp, 14 predicted proteins | sample 9270951 | NCBI WGS metagenome assembly JACXTT01 (sample SAMN15532306, study PRJNA645909) | rock metagenome | isolation source: weathered quartz diorite | place: Puerto Rico | collected 2017-06-21 | reverse complement strand
TATTCCGATCTTAACGAGAGGGCCGGCGTTACGCCAAAAAAGCCCGCGCGAACTGTTGTTTACACTCTTTATCTAAGTGAAGGATGCACGTTAACAAGTTGGACGGACGTGAAGAGCTGTTCGATCGGAATAACTACGTGAATCCATAGCGCACTCCACGTTCTTCTCTTTCCGAAAAGTTCAAAAAAGGCTCCGTGTCCCGCGATGTGTCTGCTCGCCCCATTTGCAATGGCAGATTGCAAAGAGTGGTGCCGCGTGCAGTGGTGTCACGCTCCGCGTGGGACTCTCGCGACGGTCGGTGTATGAGACTCTAAAGGGATGAATGCCAACTTCCACGGGCAAGCGCTAGATTTTATTCGATCGACGGTGTTCTGCCGGAATGCGCCGAGATCAACGTCCATACAAATAAGGACACCGATACACAATTCGCCAAATTCATAGACAGGCGTCGGCTGTGACTCATCGCCGAGGCGCTTTGTTCTGCCATCATAGCCAATCTTCCGGTAGTCAATCCGGTTGAGTCCCCCGTGGAGCAACACGCTGTGCATATAGCCATCTTCTTCGACTGCACCTACGATGACTGCGCGGTGATGGTGTGCAGCGGCAGTATAGATTTCATTGGATGAAATGCCTTCGGGGAAGACGATCAGGTCCGGCGAATCCGATGGAATTTCATCGGCGCTCAATACAACTGAAACCACCACAGTTGATGAATCACTCATTATGGCATCGTAGCACTGCGCCGTTGCGAATCGCTGATCGGCAACGGGACTGTGGTGGCGTCTACTTCTTCGCAATCGCTTTGATCCGATCAAGTTCCAGCGTGGTTAGAACATTCTCAACGGTCCTCTCCACAGCGATCCCACCATTCGTTCACGGACAGCGTGACAGAATACCAATGGCTTTCGAGACGACGAACGATATCGACGTTACATGGAATGCCTCGGAACTTGCCGGATGAATTGTTCTCCGCCGCCGTCGAAAGAAAATCCGTTGGGTCGAATACAACATAGGCTGTCCAATCGCCCACCGGGGCGCCACCCCAACCATCCCACTCGACATGCTTCAGCTCTCCGTTTGCCGGAACCGGCTGTGCTAAAACCTGAGTTTTGAATTGGCGCGAGAACAGTAACCATCTCAGCGTAGGCCGAAAGCTTCCTTCATTCTTGAGCAGTGCTGCTGAGACCAAGAGAAAAAGTGTCAAGGTCAACAGCATCGATAAACTGCGCCGCAGTTCCTTGCGGATGGCAGAGGCGATGAGGAGGATGAGCCAGACGAAGCAAGCGATTGGGCCAACGATGAAAATATAGAGTAGGTCAGCATCTACGCTATAGACGAATAACAGCAGTAGTAAAACACTGCCGCCTCCAACCGCATATATCGGTAACCTCCAATTGAACTCGTCCCGCTGAGCCGTTTGCTCATTCATGCCCGGTATTCTCGCGACTTTCGCTAACTACAGTGATAAGAGACGAGCGCCGATTCCCTCAGAAGTATATAAAGGAATGTATGGTGTACTCGCTCGGTACTCCATTGATCGTCGCCACTACTGAGCTGCTCGGCAATGCTTTCAAAGATGCTGTGTACTCATGGTAGCCGGTGTGCAAGTCTTTGGCGACGATGACGCCTGGAAATATCGTTAGCTCTTGCGAAACTTGGATTGAGTAGTCCGTCGTGGCGCCAGCATTTAATCTGTAAGCCACGACCTTGGAGTGTTCTAGTTCGATGCTATCCAGAACCTCATATCCGACGATAGGTCCACCAGCAACCAAACTCAACAACATCAACAACGAAAAAAGTGCAGCACCTAGAAAGAAAGGAATCGATCCAACCGCTCGGAGCCATTTTCGTACTGGAAGGCAGGCAGTACCAAAGCCAAAACTCACGAGCACACTCCAAAATAAAATGATATCGATGAGTTGATTCACCTCGGGCTGTTTGATCCGGAGTGGCAGTAGTAGCCAGGCGGCCCCAATCACACCCACTCCAAAACCAATCCGTCGCATTCGTTTTGAATCTGCTCCGCCGTTCATAGCGCCCACTGCGACGTCTCAAGCGCCGCGGTCATTATTGATAGCATCAGGCCGTTAGACCTCAAAGTCATACCGGATCGGTACGTGAAACAATCAATGAACCTATTACCTCGTACGACTCGGTCAACTCTTTCACAAGGCCGCCTGGGACAGCGAATTATGACTACTCCATCGGAGTCATACATGACCTTAACCTTACAACCACAATCGCATTGCCATACAACCACGGACAGCATGTGATGCGCACCTCAAATCACGCGCTGTTGGGATGGTAGCGTTCACTGAAGATGAAAGATGTAGGCCCTTCGGCGCAGGCGTGTCATTCATGCGGCTACGTCGTTATTTCATGGCTTGTGCGCGTTACGGCGCAGGTGTGAGGCACATGAATCGGGCATCCCTTATCTCTATACACGGCCCAGTCGGCCCAAAACGTCGCGAGCATAGGCCGTGCGGCGCCCCACCTAATCGCATGTCCCGGTCGTATCATTCAACGCGTTGTCACACATCCGATGTAGGGTCTAAGAAATGAGAGTACACGTTTCAGTTGTCGCGTTTTTATGCTTCACAGTAGTTGCCTGTCATCTTATCCCCGAGAAAGTGACGAGTGACGATCCGCGCGTCAAGGCGATGTTTGAAGCGATGGCGAAAGTTGACCGTAAGGCTTTGGGGTTTACGCCGGTCAGCCGAGATGCATCGATTCGTCTGGAACAGGGGCCGCGGAGCGGTTATGACGCGATGCTTCATATTGACGGCAAGACTTCACACACCGTAGCGTTCCGGTCCGTCGATTCCGGGTATGAATGGATCGGTGAGCAGGAAAACCTTGAAGGCCCGCGAGTATACCAGACAGTCGATGGCGAGGTTCGCGAATCGATCACGCTTACTTACGACAAAGTGCCAATCTCGGGCTTTCCGATCAACGAGCTTTCAGTCAGCTATCATGGAGAAGACCCAGTCCTTGCGCAAGCGCATCAGTTGTCGCTTGAAGCAGTTCGCCCAACCCTGACTAAATGGGGGTACTGACCGTGAACAACGTGCCACGTGGTGTTCCATATACTTCAACTTTGAGGCGCTCCGAAACTCGAAGACGTAGCCGTAAATTATCCAACCAGGCTGTAATTTTTTAGTCGATGATTTGATGGTGATTACGAATGGGAAGTAGCGGCGAGTATCTGCCAGACCTACCCTATGTGTATAAACGCGGCCCAGTCGGCCCAACCGTCCCCTGGACGGCCATGAAGATGAAGCATATTGCCCTCGTCCAGGCGAGAGCGATTGCGCTCTACTGCTGCTATCACGCTTTTATGGCTCTCTTTCCACCGTAAAAAATCGAGACGAGATAGGAAGACAATGTTGGCGCAGAGCGGGGAAAAAATACTTGTCGCATTACTATCGATGTAGGTATTATAACGTACTAATAGGCTACATTAATGAAACTTCCCAAGTTCGGGCATCTTGAATTTCAGATTATGGAGCTGTTTTGGAGGCTCGGCACTTGCTCTGTTCGTGAGATTCAAGAGGCGTTCCCTGAGAGGAATCGACCGGCATACACCACGGTTCAAACGACCGTGTACCGCCTCGAAGAAAAGAAGGCCCTTCGGCTTGTTAAGACCGTCGGCAAAGCGAAAGTATTTGCAGCAGTCATTTCTCGCACGCAGGCGCAAACCGGTTTGATCGATGATTTGTTGCGGCTGTTCGGTGGCGACGTGAAGCCCGTGATGGCGCGACTCGTCGATTCCGGCAAGCTCACCATGGACGACGTTAAAGAAGTTGAACAGATGTTGCGGGAACATCGCGGAAAGGACAAGGCAAAATGATTCCAGAATATTTGTTCCCTTTGGCAAATCATCTTTGGCAGTCGACTCTCGTAGCAGGAGTAGCTGTGTTACTGACACTCCTGTTACGCAAGAACAGTGCTCGTGTTCTGTACTCATTATGGTTCGTCGCTTCGTTAAAGTTTCTAATACCCTTCTCGCTACTAATGAGCTTCGGTCACCGTTTGGAATGGCACACGCCTTCGGCGATTACCCAACAGTCTTTTTGGACCGTGGCCCAGATGAGCATGCCCTTCGAGGCAACGCCTGCGATACCACAGGTTCCAGCAACTGCGACCGCCCGAAATCCAGTACCAGTCATCTTGCTCGCCGTTTGGCTGTGTGGTTTTGGCGTCTCTCTTTTAGGCTGGATGCGTTCATGGCGGCAAGTCCGAACGGCTCTACGTGCAGCGACGCCTGTCGATGTAGATCTCCATTACAGCGATGCTTCGGTCGAGGTCATGTCGTCCCCCATTTTAATGGAACCTGCTGTGTTCGGCATCTTGACACCTGTTTTGTTGCTTCCAGAAGGCATCACGGATCGGCTGACAAAGGAGCAATTGACAGCCGTACTAGTTCACGAACTCTGTCACGTTCGCCGTCGCGACAATCTCGCGACCGGAATATATATGGTTGCGGAAACCATATTCTGGTTCTATCCACTGGTGCGGTGGATCGGGAAGCGGTTGATCAACGAGCGGGAACGGGCGTGTGATGAGGAAGTGCTGCGGCTAGGCTATGAACCGCTTGTTTACGCCGAAGGCATACTTAATGTGTGCAAAAGTTATGTTGAATCACCTTTACATTGTGCGGCGGGAGTCACCGGGTCCGATCTGAAGAGCCGAATAGGGACAATCCTGAATGGCTGCCTTACATACGAGTTGAACTTCGCGAAGAAGGTTACATTAGTTGCCGCCGCGACCTGGGCTGTCGGGATGCCTATAATCTTACGCGTGTTCAATGCTTCTCCAATGTTCAGTCGCCCGCAAAATAATACGCGGGCTGAAAACACGCCAAAATGGGAAGCAGTCTCCATCAAGCCGTGTGTCGGCGGCCAGGACAATGGTGGCAGAGGACGTGGAGGTGGCGCTGGTCCTTCTCCCGGAAGGCTTAACATGCCGTGCTTCCCCGTAAAGTTTTTCATTCAATCGGCGTATGACCTTTTTGCAAGCGGCCACGGATTTAAGGGCGCGATCACTCCCAATTCTCGAACGGTTCCGATTGAAGGCGGTCCTTCCTGGATCAATTCCGATCTTTACGAGATCACTGCCAAAGCAGAAGGCATCCCCACGAATGAGGTCATGCGAGGCCCGATGCTTCAGGTCCTTCTTGAAGACCGCTTTCATTTGAAGATCCACCGGGAAACCAGAGACATGCCCGTATACGCACTAACTGTGGCCAAAGGCGGATCGAAACTCACGCCGTTTGAGGAAGGCAGTTGCTTCACTCCTCAGCCGGGAACATCCCCATCGGGTCCGCCGGGCAAGTTTCACCCATGCGGTGGAGTAATGTTCCTCCGCAACGGAGCCTTACAAACGTTAGAAATGTGGGGCATGAGCCTTGCGGAGATTTCACAAAACCTGGGTTGGAATGTGGTAGACCGGCAGGTGATTGACAAAACCGGAATAGCCGGAACATTTAACATCCATCTGGAATTTGCCCCCGATACCGCCACGCCCGGTGCAGTACCTGGCCGCGATGGCGTGCCAGGGGGAGTTGGAGGTACCGCTGCGTCCGATCCGTCGGGGCCGTCTATATTTACAGCAATCCAGGAACAACTTGGTTTGAAACTAGAAGCAACACGAGGGCTAGGCTACTTCCTCGTTATCGACAGTATCGAGAGGCCAACCGAGAACTGACGCGGCTGACGCTCATTCCTATATTTCTTTTTTTGAGAGAGAAAGAAGTAGAAGAGAAAAAACAATATGCGAGTGGCCGTCAGTGCTGTCAGCGGCGTCAGACGCATACACGGCTCAGTGAGTTACCGTGGCTCGATACAGGAAGTATCTGCCGACAAAGACCGCTGCTCTCACAAACAAGTAGAAGCGCCACCGAGCAAGCAGTTCCTTGTAGTCGGCCACAACTCAATTCCGTGTTGATACAGGCACCGGCGTGTGGCCAGTGGCTTTGTGGTGCACCATCAATCTGTGGCGTGCCGCATCCAAGTCGCTCGCATCTAACAACTCCGATATACGAGCAATGTCCTCATCCGATGCAAACAATCTGGACAGGAATCGTTTCATCTCTTTGACCATTTCGTCGCACTCTGCGCATTGCTTCGGTCGCTCCATGTTCAAATCTCGGTGCATGTTTTCCTGCGTCGCGTTAGGGCAATAAGGCGGTATCCACATGGTGCGCGATTTGGTACACCAAGACGGCTGTCGCCAGAATCAAGGTCCAGAGCAAAAAGGCTCTGGCTGTGCTGTTCAAGTTGCTCTCCATTGTTGGTTCCTTTCTTCGGCCTCATGTTCTCACTGCCGCGAAGAATTTCAAAGCAAGTGAATGTGTACGCGACCGCCCCGAAATGCCTGTTCGCTCGATGTAGCCTCATATCTGAGTCACGCGGATAAATCGATTTCACTTTCCCGCACGCGCATATCGGAGTCACACTGGATTCACGACATTCCGGAGAAAAAATGAGACGCATTGCCCTGGCTCTGATATTGGAAGTGGTCGTGATTGCGATGGTAGTGACGCCTGCGCCATCGCAAACACCAGCGCAGAAGGCTGCGTTTGAAGTCGCGTCTATCAAACCAAACAATTCCGGCTCCGGCAGTTCGCGAACTTCTGCTGATAGCAATAGCGGTTATTTCAAAGCTGCTAATGTCACTTTACGATCACTCATCGTGTCGTCTTACCGCCTTCTGGATTTCCAGCTCGTGGGAGGACCTGACTGGATTAACTCTGCTAGGTTCGACATTGAAGCTAGGGCCGAAGCACCTCCAGCCGCTGGCACGACCAATGCGAGCCGCTCCGATGTGATGGTTGCCATGATGCAGTCACTTTTGGAAGACCGCTTCCAGTTGAAGGTCCACATGGAGACGCGAGAATTGCCAGTGTTCATGCTTGGTGTGACTAAGGATGGATCAAAGCTGCAACCGACTATTGAAGGCCGCGCCGGTCCGGGCGGGCTGAGCGCGGGCTCGTCACGATCAAGTGGAACCGCCGCAGGGACAGAAATAAGCGGAAGCGGCATCAGTATCTCGCGGCTAATGAACATGCTATCCGACCGACTCGATCGCCCAATTATCGACAAGACAAATCTAACCGGAACCTATGACTTTACCTTGAAGTTTGCTCCTTACGCCACGTCGCCTGCTGGACCGGATTCCGCCACAGAACCAATCGGCCCGTCAATCTTCACCGCTATTCAAGAACAGCTTGGTCTTCGGCTAGAGTCCGCAAGGGGTCCTGTCGAGGTGCTCGTCATCGACTCGGTGTCGAAGCCATCGGAGAACTGACATGGGGAACTCGAAGTTCCGTGCGGTCTCTGCCATTACGTTGGTGTCGCTCACAATCGTCGCTGCCGCAGAGAGTCAATCGTTGAAGTTTGAAGTCGCATCGATCAAACCAAGTGGAACAACCCCGGGCGGTTTCCGAGGCGGCGGATGTCGCGGTGCAGACAATCCAAATTTCATGGCGAATGGTCCCATTGTCGTTCCCTTGGGGCGGTGTCGCTTCATAGGTGCGACACTGAAATCGCTAGCCAGCACCGCTTACGGTTTGGATGTTGAGGGCGGCTCAGGATGGATGGATTCTGAATATTTCGACATTCAAGCTGAAGCGGCGAATCCTTCCACCGCGACTCGCGCCGAACTGCATCAAATGCTCCAACAGTTGCTTGCCGACAGGTTCATGCTCAAGGCCCGTCACGAGACGAAGGAAGTTGGCGGGTATGAGTTGGTCGTTGCCAAGACTGGGTTGAAGATGAATGATGCCACGGGCACTGGCCCGCGAGGGGTAGCCACTCGTCCAGGAAATGTGACGGGGCAAGCAGGGATCTCCGTCCTAGCGGCTGTTATTTCACGAGCAGTTGCCGCTCCCGTACTGGACCATACAGGGCTTGAAGGCACATATCAAATCCGTCTTCAATGGGCACCCGATCCGGTCGGCACCAACGTCACCAACCTTCCTTCTGATCCTACTGGCCCCTCGATCTTCACCGCATTGCAAGAGCAGCTCGGCCTGCGGCTACAAGCAACCAAGGTTATGGTTGAAGTGCTCGTGATCGATAGCGGGCAGAAGCCATCGGAGAACTGATTACGGAGAAAACTATGAGACGTGTCAGGTTCGCGTGGACTTTCGCAGCAGTGCTTGTGGCGATCGAAGCTGTGCTAGGAGCGCAAACGTCGCCTGCGCAGAAGGCATCCTTTGAAGTAGCGAGCATCAAACCCAACAAGTCAGGCAGTACTTCAACTTCGACCGGATTTCAGGCGTGTCGGTTTGTTGCCAACAATGCGACGCTGCAAATGATGGTGCTATTTACTTACCGCCTGCCCAACGGCCAAAACATTCCCCCTGATCGTCTCATCGGTGGCCCTAGTTGGATTAATACCGATCGCTTCGATGTCGAGGCAAAACGGGACGACCTGCCGGGTTCGATTGCGCTAGACGATTTTCTTCTTATGGTGCGGTCGTTGTTGGAAGATCGGTTCCAGTTGAAGGTTCACTGGGAGAAGCGAGATTGGCCTGTGTACGATCTCGTGACCGCGAAAAGCGGCCCCAAACTCATCGCATCTGGCATTCCGGTGCCGGCCCTGGCTGAGCGAAATCCCATTGTGCAATGTTCTCGCTTTACCGGTCCACCACCCCTTCCCGCACAGAGAGGTGGGCAGCGAGGCGCTCCATCATCGCCGCGCGGTCCCTTAGCCATTGAGTACGAACCGCCATCAGGAATGGCGATCACCGGCACGGGCGTCACAATTTCAACTCTCGTCAGTGTGCTACAGGGATCTGTCGATCGGCCAATCATCAATAAAACAGGTTTAAATGGCACGTTTGATTTCAAGCTCCGATTCAGCCGCGAGCGTCTCGGTACGCAACAATCCCCGAATGTCGCTGATACGTCTTTGCCGGGTGCCTCCGATCCAACCGGCCCATCAATTTTTACTGCCATTCAGGAACTTGGGTTGAAGCTCGAATCCGCGCGGGCACCAATGGATGTGCTCGTGATCGACAGCGTGCAGAGGCCATCGGAGAATTAAGCATGCACATCATTGCGAAAGCGACAGTCACTGCCGCGGCGCTTCTATCCCTCACAATCCTGACTGCCGCGCAGAATCAGCCATTGGTATTTGAAGTGGCCTCCGTGAAGCCAAACCACAGCGTTGGAGGGTCAATGCTGATCGGCTGCGACGGCAATACTACGGGTGCTAAATATGGCATCTCGCCGGGGACATGCAAAGCCGTGAATGCCTCGTTACAAACGATCATCGCAATCGCTTACGACATTCGCTTCACCTTGGCAGCGCAACACATCTCAGGTGCGCCGGGATGGATTAGTACGGAGCGATATGACATCGAAGCCAAAGCTGCCAGCGCTGCAACGACTGAGGCCGATCTCAAGCTGATGCTGCGTCAACTTCTGGCGGATCGTTTCAAGCTGAAGCTGCATGAAGAGAGTAAGGAAGTCTCTGGCTACGCACTTGTTGTTGCGAAGGGCGGGCCAAAGTTCCCACCGCCGCCGAGCAGTCCGGTAAGCGTTGCTTGCGGCAGCCCGACAACGCAAGCGTTATCGCAATGCCTCGCCGCTCGTCTTGGCCAACCCGTGGTAGACGAGACGAACATCATCGGACGGTGCAACTGTAGCCTGACAATGCAATCGCTCGGTGAAGACCAGCCGGACCCGCCGTCCATCTTTACTGTGTTAGAGGAGCAGCTTGGCCTGAAGCTCGAATCGCGGAAGATCCCATCAAAGATGCTCGTGATCGACCACGTTGAGAAGCCATCGGAGAACTAAGTATGAGCGCATCAATCATCCTCACGATCACTCTTCATGTTCTAGCTGCCCAGGCTCGTGAAGTCGATTCCCGCCCGATACCGGCAACCATCGCTGCGACTGAGCGCGAAGGTGCCGCATTCCCTCGTGAAGCACCACCGTCGTCATTGCCTTATGGCTTCCGGCCCGGTGCTGTGAAAGGTACAGACGAGCGAAAGTGCGTCGCGTTTCCAGATGGCGCAGTGCTCTCCCACACGAATGCGAATGATAACAGCCGCCGCTCCGGCGAATTTGTCGTTGGTGGAGAGATAATACAGGGACTCAAGGCGGGCATCGCGGCGAAGGTGTTTTGGGTTCCACTGCACGATCCATCCAGTCGCCGAGCAATATTGCATGTGCGTAGCATGCGGCTGGATCAACCGCCAATCACTGCACGGTTCAGCAGTACCGATCATGCCTCTTCGCTGAAAGCAGAAAGCGTGTCCGGCGAGACTCGGTACGTGCGCGATGGTGACTCGATTTTCTATCCCAGCGGATTCAGTTTGCCGGACGCGGGCCGGTGGTTGGTTGTTGCAACTTCGGCGAGCGATTGGGGCTGCTTCATCGTCACTGTGCGCTAGAACTTTGCGACAATCAGGTTATCGACCACGCGGAGAAGCCTAGCGAGAATTAGAGCCAGCTATTGTTAAGGGCAATCCTCGAAAGTTGGCAATTTGGTCTCCGCGTCAGTCACAGCAGCCGCCAATTGTGTTCTGCGGACACATCGTGCGCCCGTAAGGTCCGCACCGCTCAGATCCGACATCGTGAAATTGACTTGATTGAGATCCGCACCTTTCAAGTCGGCAGATTGCAGATTGGCGCTGGCAAAGCTGGCGCGGCGTAAGTTTGCGTTCGCGAGCACGGCCCATCGAAGATTTGCCGCATCAAAACGCGTGTCTTCGAGGTTGGCTCGCGTGAAGTCGACATTGCGCAGCTTGGCATCACTGAAGTCCGCTTGCCGTAAATCAACCCCTTTCAGCACAACGCCGCCCACGAGGACTTGTCCCGCTTGGCCCATGACACCTTCCAAATTCGCGCCACGCAGGTCCGCCTTCGCGCCTTGCACTCCATTTGTCCGCAGCCACAGTGCGTGCTGCTGAAGCACATCAGCCATAGCGAGGACCGCAGATGGTGGACTTAGTAGTTGCTGCCGCTGGCCGGGAAGCGCGAGGATCAATACGGAGAGTACGTAAAGAACCATTGTGTACCTCTTATAACAATCTTACCGGAGAGGCAGAGGCGGTCAAGAGAGAGCGGGCGCTGATTGCCCGGCACTCGACAATGGACGAGCGCAACGCACGCGGAGATGCCTTATCTATGGTTGTACATGAATGCAATTGCACGACTATCCGGCTATCGCTGAAGTCGGCAGGCAATTGTGCAAATGGGCTACCGGATTGAACGGCACTTCTAGCCGCTTGATCTAATGACTCCGTGCCTGAGCCGGACACAATGCGCAGATCCTGAGATGTGCCATCACGTAGCACTAAAGACGAGAACCACGCGGCCCTCTTCTCCTCGTCGCGCCGCGTTAGGCATTGCTGAGTACCACTTCGTCCGAACGCTGCGTTAACGCATCGAGATACTTCTCGAAGTTGTAACCATGTGTGTCGGACAGGATGATGGGACCGTTTACCGACAACTGCGGATTCTGCGCTGCGCTTGCGGTGTGTGCTTGCCAGTGGTACGGATGATCGCCGCCTTCGAGTAATTCTTGGGAAGATCGGTCACTTCTACTGCAAGGCGGTTTATCGGGGAGTTGGCAAACGGGTTCGGTCGTTTGACAATATGGCGCATGCACGATATATATGACTCAACTATATGGCAGCCATAGACAGCGACGACCACGCTCGGAAGAAAGGTAGCGCAGAATTGTTGGTACTCGCGCAGCTCGAAGACCGGCCCCGGCACGGGTATGAAATCGGAATGGAGATCGAGCGGAAAAC
>JACXTT010011613.1_pt1 | contig 11771 bp, 8 predicted proteins | sample 9270951 | NCBI WGS metagenome assembly JACXTT01 (sample SAMN15532306, study PRJNA645909) | rock metagenome | isolation source: weathered quartz diorite | place: Puerto Rico | collected 2017-06-21 | reverse complement strand
GGCGCGCTCCTGGTCTGCACCGCCGACGGCCGCACGCTGCCGCTCGCCTCGGCCGAGATCACGCTGCGCGGGAAATAGAAACCGAAACGGTGACAGGTACACTTTTTTGATGAATGAGCAGGGAAAAAGTGTACCTGTCGCCGTTTCGGTCCTCGCCATCGACGCGGGGAACACGCGCGTCAAATGGGGCGTGCACGACGGGAGTTCGTGGCGCGCGACGGGTGCCATCGCGACGGCCGATGCCGGCGCTCTTCTCGAAGCGCTGCGCGGCGCGCCGCCCGCCGATACCGTGATCGCCTCGAACGTCGCGGGACCGGATGTCCAGGCGGCGATCGAATCGGCGTGCAGAGCCGCGCACCTCGCCGTCGCTTTCGTACGCGGTGAGCGCGAACAGCTCGGCGTGACCAACGGCTACCGCGATGCGGCGCAATTGGGTTCCGACCGATGGGTCGCGCTCGTCGCCGCCCATCACGCGCGTGGCGGCCACAAGCTCGTGGTGAATGCGGGCACCGCGCTCACTGTGGACGCGCTCACCGCGGAAGGCCGCTTTCTCGGCGGATTGATCGTCGCGGGTCCCGCGCTCATGCGCCGGTCGCTCGACCGCGGCACCGCGGCGCTTCGCGAGGCGCACGGCTCCGTGCGCGAGTTCCCCGACAACACGCCCGATGCGATCTGGAGCGGCGCCGTGCTCGCGGGCGCCGGTGCCGTCGACCGGCTGGCCGCCGCGATGAAAACGCACGGCAACCCGCCGGGCCTTATCATTGTCTCGGGGGGCGCGGCCGCCGAGGTCGCGCCCTCGCTTTCGCTACCCTTCGAATTGCACGAGAACCTGGTCCTCGACGGACTGCAGCTCATCGCCCGCAGCGCCTGACGTGTCGCGCCTCGCCTTCTTCCTCCTCGCCATCGCCGCCATCGCCTTCGGCGCGCACCTGTGGCTCGCTTCCCCGACCGAGAAGGCCGACTTCTCGACTCGCGAGAAGAATCGCGACGACGTGCGCATCGTGGCGGTGACCTCGGCCGGGGCCGCGGCGCGCAACGCCGAGGAGAGGCGCCGAACGATGCAGTCGCTGGCGGGCTCCCCGTGCGTGGAGTTCTCCGGCATCGGCGGCAACGACATCCCGCGCGCTCGCGAGGCGTTCAACGCGCTGCAGCTGGGTGAGCGCATCTCGGAGCGGCGCGTCGAGGAGATCACGCGCCACTGGGTGTTCATGCCGCCTGCGCGCGACCGGCGCAGCGCCGAGGCGAGCATGGCCGAGCTTCGCCGCCAGGGCGTGACCGACATGTCGATCCGTCCCGACAACGCGATCTCGCTCGGCGTCTTCTCCAGCGAGGAAGCCGCGCGCCGCTTCATGACCGCGCTCGAGGCCAAGGGCGTGAAGGGCGCCGAGTCCGGCCCTTTCGCCAAGGAGACCCGCGAGATCGTGATGCTCATCCGCGAGCCCGACACCGAAACCGTCGCGCGCCTCACCGTCCTGCAGCGCGACTACGCCGGCGCGCAGCTTCGCGCCGTTACTTGCCCCGCCACATGATGAGCCACGTCCTCCTCTTCGCCGCCCTCGCGGCGCTTAGCGCCTGCCAGGCGATCGACCCGCACAACATGATCGGGCGGCAGATGGGCGAGGCGACGGGGCCGCCCACGGAGTTCGTGCCGTCGCCGCCGCCGCCGACGCTGGGAGCCGAAGCGCGCGTGCTGGCGTTCGATTTCGTGTGGTCCACCATCAACGAGCATTACTACGATCCGGCGCTGAACGGCGTCGATTGGAAGGGCGCGAGCGAGCGCTACCGGCCGCTCGCGCTGGCGGCGCCGAACGACGACGAATTCTGGGACGTGCTCGACCGCATGTCGGGCGAGCTCAAGGACGCGCACACGCGGGTCGAATCGCCCAAGAGCGTGGCGCTGCGAGTGCGCGACGAGACCGTGACGCTCGGCTTCCTGTTCGCGCCCATCGACGGAAAGCTCGTCGTCACCGGAGTGAACCCGGATACCGACGCGTGGTGGGCGGGCGTGCGCCCGGGCATGAGCCTCGTCGCGATCGAGGGCGAGCCCGCGGCGCGGGTGTACGAGCGCGCAAAGGCGACGACGCGCTTCGACTCCACCGAGCGCTCGCGCCATTCGCGCACGCTGCGCAAGATACTCACCGGCGAGCCCGGCACCAAGGCCTCGTTCACCTTCGAGCGCGCCGACGGCACGCGCTTCGACGCGACCCTCGCGCGCAAGCGCGTGAGCGTGCGCCCCGGCGAATCGCACCGCGTGCTGCCGACCGGCCACGGCTACATCCGCTTCACGCAGTGGACGATCGGCCTGACGTCCCAGGTCATCGATGCGCTCGAGGAGCTGAAGAACACGCCCGGCCTCGTGATCGACCTGCGCGGCAATCCGGGCGGCTCCGCGCAAGCGGTCAACCTGGTGCTCGGGCATTTCTTCCCGCACCGCACGGATCTCGGCAACGTCGTCACGCGCACCGGCAAGCCCGTCTCGCTGCTGCTGGGCGCGGTGGAGATCATCAAGCTCAAGACCTCGGTGCCGGGCGACAAGGACGCGTACAAGGCACCGGTGGTGATCCTCGTGAACGCCGGGAGCGCGAGCGCGAGCGAGCTGTTCTCGAGCACGATGCAGGCGGCGGGCCGCGCGACCATCGTGGGGCAACAGAGCTGCGGCTGCCTGCTCGGCTTCCTCGGCTACGCGCGCATCCCCGGCGGCGCCGAGCTCGCGTACAGCGAAGTGGGATTCCGCCTTCCCAACGGCCATCGCATCGAGGGTGAGGGCGTCATCCCCGACGTCGCCGTGCCGCTCACCGCGCGCGACCTGCAACTGAACCGCGACCGCCCGCTCGAGGAAGCGCAGGCGAAGCTCGCGACGATGAGAGCGTGGGACAAATGACGAGCGCCCTGAACCCAGGCGTGGCGAAACGCGAAGTGTTCGCGTGGGCCATGTACGACTTCGCCAACTCGGGCTACACCACCGTCGTCCTCACGGCGGTGTTCAACGCGTACTTCGTGTCGGTCGTCGCGGGGAACGCGCAGTGGGCGACGTTCGCGTGGACCGCCGCGCTTTCCGTGTCGTACGCGATCGTGATGGTCCTGGGTCCCGTCGGCGGCGCGTGGGCCGACGCGCACGGCGCGAAGAAACGCCTGCTGCTGATCTCCACGATCGTGTGCATCGCCGGCACCGTCGCGCTCAACTGGGCCGGCCCGGGTGCGGTCGGCTTCGCGGTCTTCTTCATCATCGTTTCCAACGTGGCGTACGCGATGGGCGAGAACCTCATCGCGGCGTTCCTTCCCGAGCTCTCGCGCCCCGAGGCGCTCGGCAAGGTGTCGGGATGGGGATGGAGCCTCGGCTACTTCGGCGGCATCCTCGCGCTCGGCATCTCGCTCGCGTGGGTGATGACGGCCGAGTCGCGCGGCTCGAGCACGAGCGACGCGGTGGGCGGTACGATGATCATCACCGCGGCCGTGTTCGGCCTCGCGGCGCTGCCGACGTTCATGTGGCTGAAGGAGCGCGCGAATCCCAATGCCGTCGAGGGCGCGCGCGCCGCGTTCGCGCGCCTGCTGGAAACCGCGCGCGAATCGCCCCGCTACCGCGATCTGATCCTCGTCTTCGCGTGCGGGGTGTTCTACCAGGCGGGCGTGGCGACCGTGATCGCGCTGGCGGCGATCTATGCCGAGCAGGTGATGGGGTTCAAGACGCAGGACACCATCATGCTGATCCTCGTCGTGAACGTCACCGCCGCGGTGGGGGCGTTCGGCTTCGGCTATGCGCAGGACCGCATGGGTAAAGTGTCCGCGCTGCGCTTCACGATCGCGGGATGGATCGTGATGACGGTGCTCGCGTTCTTCGCGCGCACGCCGGCGCTCTTCTGGGTGGCGGCCAACATCGCGGGGCTGTGCATGGGATCGAGCCAGTCGGCGGGCCGCGCGCTGGTCGGCTATTTCTCGCCGGCTGCGCGCAGCGGGGAGTTCTTCGGGCTGTGGGGAGTCGCGACGCGCCTCGCCGCAATCCTGGGCCCCCTCACCTACGGCGCGGTGACCTGGATCACCGGCGGCAACCATCGCCTCGCCATCCTGCTCACCGGCGTGTTCTTCGTCGTTTCGCTCGTGATCCTCGCCTTCGTGGACGAACGCCGGGGCCGCGGCCAGGTCGAACGCGGCACATGAAGTTTCCCGCGGTGTTCCTTTCGCACGGCGCGCCCACCCTCGCGGTCGAGGAAGGGATCGAGACGCGGGCGTGGGCCGAGCTTGCCGGATCGCTGCCGCGCCCACGATCGATCCTCGCCGTGTCCGCGCATTGGGATACCGCCCAGCCCGCGGTGAGCGCCGCGGCGCGCATGGAGACGATCCACGACTTCAGCGGCTTCCCGCGCGCGCTCTACGAGCAGAAGTATCCGGCGCCCGGCGCGCCGGAGCTCGCGCGGCGCGTCGAGGGCCTGCTGCGCGACGCGGGCATTCGCTGCGACGTCGATCCGGCGCGCGGTCTCGATCACGGCGCGTGGGTGCCGCTCAAGTGGATGTACCCGCAAGCCGACATTCCCGTCACGCAGCTGTCGGTGCAATCCGATCGCGGACCCGAGCATCACCTGAGGATGGGCGAAGCGATCAAGCCGCTCGCGCAGGAAGGCGTGCTGGTGCTCGCCACGGGCGGCATCGTGCACAACCTTCGCGACCTCGAGTGGGACAAGCGCGGCACGCGCGAGGCGGCCGCATGGGCGCGCGAGTTCAACGACTGGATCGCGATGCAGGTCGAGCAGCGCAACGTCGCCGCCCTGCTCGGCTACCGCGCCGAGGCGCCCAACGCGCGCCGCAGCCATCCCACCGAGGACCATTTCGCGCCCTTCTTCGTCGCCCTCGGCGCCGGCGGCTTGCCCGCGCGCCGCCTCGAGCTCGGTTTCGACCTCGGGACCCTCGGCCTCGACGCGTACGTGTTCGGCGGTTAGACTTCGCCGCATCATGGCGGCCAAGAAGTCGCTCTACGAGATCCTCGGCGTCGACCCGGACGCGAACGACCTGGACATCGGTCTCGCGTACCAGCGGCGCACCTACGAGCTGCAGCGCATCGCGCAGGCCGATCCCAACGCGATCGCGCTGGTGCAGCAGGCGCACGAGATCCTGTCGAATCCCAAGCGGCGCGCGGCGTACGACGCGTCGCGCACCACGGCCGCGGAGAAGGCCGCCGCAGCCGAGCAACCGACGGACCTGGTCCTCGAAGCCGGCGACGACGAAGAGGCGCCGGCGCGTCCCAAGTGGCTCTTTCCCGCGCTGATCGCGGTCGTCGCGCTCGTGATCGTCGGATTCTTCGCGATGCGCTCCGGGACGGCGCCGGAGAAAACGCCCACGCCGGTCGTCGAGGCGCCGAAGCCCGAGCCGCCGCCCCCGCCGCAACCCCTCACCGCGCAGCAGATCCTGCCGATGGCGGTCCGCGCGACCGGGCAATTGCTGAGCTACGACATGTCGGGCGCCGCCGTGCCGCTAGGGCTGGCCGTGTCGCTCGAGCCGGGCACCGTGATCACCACGTGCCACGGCATCGCGGCGGGATCGAAGCTCGTCTTCCGGCAAGGCGCCGAGACGCTCTCGGCCGAGCTCACCGAGGCCGACGAATTGTTCGACCTGTGCCGCTTCACGGTGCCCGGCCTCAAGGCGGCGCCGCTCGCCGTCGCGCAGGACGAGGCGAAGGCGGGCGACAGGATCCATGCGCTGGGCGTGAATCCGAAAGGCGAGTTCGCGCTCACCGAAGGCGCGCTCAAGGCGACGCGCATGGCGCAGAGCGTGAAGGTGCTCGAGCTTCCGATGCCGGTCGCGCCCGCCGCGAGCGGCGGTCCGGTGCTCGATGCCTTCGGCCGCGTCGTGGGCATCGAGACGACGCCGCATCGCTACGGCGCGGGGATCAACGCCGCCATCTCGTCGGCGTGGATCTCGCAGATGCGCTCGCGCGCGCGTCCCTCGAGCTAGCGCTTCGCGACCTTCGAGTCGAGCGGCACGCCGGCGTAGAGCTGGAAGCGCTCCACCGTTTCCCCACGCCGCGCGCCCTTCCAGACGAGCTCCCATTCGCCGTACGGCAGCGCCGGGAAACGGCCCTTGTGATTCGATTGCAGCAGGTGCAGCGGGCACACGAGCCCGTCGTGCTCGACGCGCAGCGTCTTGAGCCCCGTGTAGTAGTGCAGCATCCCGCGCTGCGGCTCGCCCGCCCCCTCGCTCGACACGCAGCTCGTCGAGCTCACGTTGCGCGCCAGCTCCTCGAACGGCTCGCGAAAACTCTTCGCGCTGTCGAGCCACGGCAGGAGCAGCGTCATCACGACACCCCACGCGACCACGACGTTGGCCGCCCAGAGGTGCGCCCATGACAGGCGCCGCGCGTTGGCCCAGGCGAGGAACCATGCGAGCGTGAGCGCGGCCGCGGCGGCGAACGCCGCCGGCTGGAAAGCGAAATCGAACTCCCGCGGCAGGCGCGAGGCGAGCGGCGCGACGCGCGGCGCTTCTCCGGTCGCCATCCCCACCGCCCAGATCCACCACGCGAACGCGACGACCGCGCCGGCTACGATCGCGAAGCCCAGCGAGGCGCCCCAGCCGGCGCGCTGGGCGCCGCCCTCGTGCGAGGCCGACGCGAGCGCCGCCAGCGGGACGAGCATCGGGATCAGGTAGAGGCTGCGCGCGGTGGCCGACGTCCACAGGATCCCGATGATCGACAACGACAGGACGAGGCAGAGCTGGATCGCCGTCGACGAAAGCAACTCGCGGCGCGCTCGCCACAGCTGCCACAGCGCGAGCGGAAGCACCGGCAGCGTGAACCACGGCAGCACCCTCGCGTAGTACCACGGCTCGGAGTCCGCGCCGAGGTGGGCGAAGCCCAGGTAGCGGCCGAAGTTGTTGACCCCGAACCAGGTGTTGAAAAGCGAATCGCTGCGCGCGAGCAGCGCCGCGGGCCATGCGACGAGCCACGGCGTCGCCGCGATGAAGGTCCATGCGGCGGCGCGCGCGTAAGGGCGCGTGCGCCACGAAGGGAACAGCGCGGGGAGCGCGGCCATCGCAAGCCCGACCATCGCGGGCTCCACCAGGCCCTTCGACATGAATCCGATGCCGACGCCCGTGCCCGCGATCAGGCCCGCGCGCAGGGGCCTTTCGTGCGCCCAGGCGAGACCCCACAGCGCGATCGCGAATCCGGCGAAGAGCGCGGTGTCGGTGATCATCTCGTGCGCCTGCTGCGCGAGGCCCAGGCAGCCCACGAGCAGAAGAGCCGCCATCGTGCCGCGCCCGCGGCCGAAGAGCTTGCGCGCGGCGAGCGCCGTGCACCCGATCGCGATACCGACGAAGAACACGCTCGCCATCCGCGCACCGTCGTGCAGGGGAATCCACGGCGACGCGAGCCACGCCGTGCCCGCCGCGGCGATGTAGTAGAGCGGCGGCTTCTCCATGAAGGGCTCGCCCGCGAGCGTGGGCACGACCCAATCGCCGGACTGCAGGATGTGCAGCACCAGGCCGAACGTATAGGCTTCGTCCTGCTTCCAGGGATCGTGACCGAAGATGCCCGCGAGCACGTAGGCGCCCACGATGATCCACGCGGCGTACGTGCGAAATGCGATGCGCGACAGCAGCTCCTTCACGGGGTCACCCTTTCGGCGACCGTCTCGGGCGCCTCGACATCGCGCGAGTATACGCGACGGTAGAGCGCGGGCAGCACGAAAAGCGTGAGCAGCGTCGCGGACACGAGCCCGCCGATCACCACCACGGCGAGGGGGCGCTGCGTCTCGGCGCCGATCGCTTTCGACAGGGCCATCGGCAGGAGGCCGAACATTGCGAGCAGCGCGGTCATCAGCACGGCCCGCAGCCGCACCACCGAGCCGCGGATCACCGCCTCGTCGACATGGAGTCCCTCCTCGACGCGCAGCTGGTCGAAGTGGGCGACCATCACGACGCCGTTCAGGACCGCCTGGCCGAAGAGCGCGATGAAGCCGATCGCCGCGGACACGGACACGGGGATGCCCGTGATCCACAGCGCGAGGATCCCGCCCACCAGCGCGAACGGGATGTTGGCGATGATGAGGGTCGCGCTCCGCACCGACTTGAACGCGTCGAACAGCAGCAGGAAGATCAGCGCGATCGACAGCGGCACGATCCACGCGAGGCGCTTCATGGCGCGCTCCTGGTTCTCGAACTCGCCCGACCACGCCACCTCCTCGCCCTCGCCGAGGCTCACCTCGGCGACGCGCTTCTTCATGTCGGCGACGACGCTGCCCATGTCGCGGTCGCGGATGAAGACGCCGATCGAAACGACGCGCCGGCCGTTCTCGCGCGCGATGTCCATGGCGCCGGAAGCCGAGCGGAAACGCGCGAGCCCCGCGAGCGGCACCTGCGCGCCGCCCGGCGTGGCGACGAGCAGGTTGGGAAGGTTCGCGAGCCCGCGATCGGCCTCGCGCAGGCGCACGACGACGCTGAAATGCTTCTCGCCTTCCCAGAGCTCGGAGGTCGCCTTGCCGGCGAGCGCCGTCTCGACGAGATCCTGCACGTCGCCGACGTTCACGCCGTAGCGCGCCGCCGCGCCGCGATCGATGTCGATGAGGTAATGGGGCAGCGAGCCATCGCGGTCGATGAACGCGCGCACCACGCCGGGCACGTCCGAGATGCGCTGCAGGATGCGCCGCGACGTCGCGACGATGCTCTCCAGGTCGTCGCCGCGCACCTTGATCACGATCTGGCCGTCCACTTGCGAAATGCTCTCGAGCACGTTGTCGCGGATGGGTTGATCGAAGGACGGCTCGAAGCCCGGCATCGCCGACACCGCGTTGTCCATCTCGACCACGAGCGCATCCTTCGTCATTCCCGGGCGCCACTGCGATTCGGGGACGAGATCGACGTAGAGCTCCGCGGAATTGAAGATCTTGGGGTCGGTCCCGTCGTCGGGCCGTCCGACCTTCGAGACCACGGTCGAGACCTCGGGGACCGTGTGCAGCGCGCGGCGCACGTCGCGCATGTAGAGCTGCGCTTCCTGCGGGGAGACCGAAGGCGGCAGCGTGAGGTTCACCCAGATCGTGCCCTCGTTCAGCTCCGGCAGGAACTCGCTTCCGAGGCGCGAGGCGACGACGAGGCTCAACCCGAGCGCCGCCACCGCGATGCCGAGCACCAGGCGCCAGCGCACCACCGCTTTCCTCAGCAGCGGCTCGTAGCGCGCCTTGATCGCCGCCACGAGGCGATTGTCGCCGTGCGGGAGGCGCGACTTGAGCAGCCGCGTGCACAGCAGCGGCACGAGCGTGAGCGAGGCGGCGAGCGAGCCGACCAGCGCCGAGACGACGGTCCAGGCCATCGGCGAGAAGATGCGGCCCTCATGGCGCTGCAGCGTGAAGATCGGAACGTGCGCGACGATGATGATGAGCATCGAGAAGAGCGTGGGCCGCCCGACCTCGAAAGCGGCCTCGCGCACCGCGGCGCGCCGGGCGCGCACGTCGTGCAGCTGTCCGTCGGGAAGCTCGCCCAGCCTTCGCACGATGTTCTCGACCACGATCACCGCGCCGTCGACGATGATCCCGAAATCCATCGCGCCCAGCGAAAGCAGGTTCGCGGGAATGCCCACGGCCGTGAGCCCGAGGAACGTCGCGAGCAACGACAGCGGGATCACCAGCGCCACGATCAGCGCCGCGCGCAGGTTGCCGAGGAAGATCAGCAGCACCAGCGTGACGAGGATGGCGCCCTCGGTGAGGTTCGTGAATACCGTGGTGAGCGTCCGGGCGATGAGCCAGGAGCGGTCGTAGTACGGCGCGATCTCCACGCCCTTGGGCAGCACGCGCGCGTTCACGTACTTGATGTGTTCGTTGAGGGCCGAGAGCACGCGCGACGGGTTCTCGCCCTTCCGCATGACCACGATGCCGTTCACGATGTCGTCGGCCTCGTCTTGCCCCATGAGGCCCTGGGGCGGCGCCTGGCCTTCGGTGACGCTCGCGACGTCGCGCACCAGGATCGGCGTGCCCTTGTTCTCGGCGACCACGACCTGGCCGATGTCCGCGGAAGTGCGGAAGCTGCCGAGGCTGCGCACCAGGAACTGCTGGCGTCCCTGGGCCACGGCGCCGCCGCCCGCGTTGGCGTTGGCGCGCGAGAGCGCCGCGAAGAGCTGCGCGAGCGTGATCCTGGAATCGCGCATGCGGGCGAGGTCGGGATTCACCTCGTATTGCTTGATCGCCCCGCCCATCGTGACGACGTCCGCGACGCCGGGCACGAGGCGCAGCTGCTTCGCCACCACCCAATCCTCCAGGGACCGCAGGTCGCGCGACGACAGGTGGTCGCCGCGCAGGCGGTAGCGGAAGATCTCGCCGATGGCGGTGCTGAGCGGCGCCATCTCGGGCTCGACGCCCGGCGGCAGGTCGATGCCACGCAACCGCTCGAGGACCTGCTGGCGGACGGTCGCGTCCGTGGGACGGTCGTTGAACGTGAGGATGATGAACGAGAGGCCGAACTGGGTGTGCGAAAACATGCGCACGATATTCGGCATCGCCGTGAGCGCCGTCTCGATCGGGATCGTCACTTGCCGCTCGACCTCCTCGGCGGCGCGTCCCGGATAGAGCGCGATCACGTTCACCTGCGTGTCGGACACGTCGGGAAACGCCTCGACCGGCAGCTGCTGGAAGGCGATGACGCCCGCGACGATGAAGATGATGGTGCCCAGCAGCACGAAGAGCGGCTGCTCGAGCGAGAACCGGACGATGCGGTCGATCACTGTTGCGCCGCGGTCGTGGTTTCGGGCGGTACGGAGGCGAGGATCTGCTGCAGGAAGAGATTGCCGGCGACGACCACCGTGTCGCCCACCTCGAGCCCCGAGATCACCGGCACGCGCCCCTCGATCTCGGGCCCGACCTCGACCGCGCTGCGCACGAAAGTGGCTTCGCCGCGCTTGACGAACACGTAGCGGCGGTTGCCCCAGAGATAGACCGCCTTCGCGTTCACGGTGGGGTTCGTTCCCTTCGGAAGGTTCACCCGGGCGTTCACGAACGTCTCGGCGCGAAGGAGCCGCTGCGGATTGGGCACGTCGCCGCGCAGCTTCACCGTGCGCGCGACCGGATCGACGAACTCGGACACCTGCTTCAGCGTTCCCGCGTAAGAGTCCTGCGGGCTCTGCGCGGTGAATAGCGCGAGCGCCATGCCCGGCCTGAGGCGCGCCGCGTCCGGCTCGTTCGCGTCGAGCGAGATCCAGAGGTGCGTCGGGTCCGAGATCACGAACAGCGGCGGGCCCGACTGGTCGGAGCGCACTTCCTGGCCGGGGTTGAGGTTCCTCTCGACGACGGTGCCGGCCACGGGACTCTTCAGCACGAACGTGCCGCTCTCCTCCGATTGGCCGTAGTCGCGCAAGCGCGCCTGGGCGCGCTCGGACTCGGCCCGCGCGCGCGCGTGGTCCGCCTCGGCCTGCTGCAAGTCCTTGGCGCTCGCCACGCCGTGCGCGTTGAGCTCGCGCGCGCGCTCGGCGCTGCGGCTGGCGAGCGCAAGGTCGGCCTGCGCCTTGCGCAAGTCGGCACGCGCCTGGCCGAAATCGGCCGAGGCGATCTCCGCGAGCGGCGCGCCGGCGGCGACGCGTTCTCCGACCTGGGCCCGGATGCGGGTGACGCGGCCCGAGAACGGCGGGAAGGCGCGCCCCGTGCGCTCCTCGTCCCACACGAGCCGCCCCGTCAGCGTGATGTCCCGCGCGACGGGCTCTTCCACGCCCCCCACCTCGAGGCCCGCCACGGCCCCGCTCCCCCCGGGAACCTCGCACCTGGACCCGCGCACGATGCGCTTTGGCTCCGCGCGCCACGCAAACCTCC
>JACXTT010011612.1_pt1 | contig 11772 bp, 18 predicted proteins | sample 9270951 | NCBI WGS metagenome assembly JACXTT01 (sample SAMN15532306, study PRJNA645909) | rock metagenome | isolation source: weathered quartz diorite | place: Puerto Rico | collected 2017-06-21 | reverse complement strand
TCACTGGCGGTTAAAAAGGTTTCCCCCGTTGGGCTGCTGGCGTTAGCAGCGAGCCGCAGCCGACCTGCGTAGTCCGGGGGCGGGGACTTGCATTCGGGTACCAATGGGAATACGCTCGCTGCTGTGAGAGGCCGTGCGCTCGTGCCGGCCCTCAGTAGGAGGTTTTATGCGCTCACTTCAACTCTTCACTTTGGCACTGCTGGGGATTGTTTTGGCCTTTCCGGCGTTATCCGACCCCCTCTATACGTACGAATATGGCCATGGGGAAGACTACACGTCTTGCTTTGGTGGTTACGCCGGTTCGGGTGGTCCAGGCAATTGTAATCGGACGTATTTTGTGACCGGCTCGATTACTCTTAGTACTCCTCTCGCGCCCGATATGCCATATGGATTCGTGCCATTCGTGTCACTCATGCTCGCTGATAACTCCGGCCTCGTGCTTAAGTCAACTGACCCTGAACTGTTTCGGGCAGGACTGGCTCTTGCCACGAACTCATCGGGAGAAATCGACCAATGGAATATGTTTTTAATCGACTATTATCCCGCTACTTCCGAAGTCCCCTTGATCCAAACATACTTCAACCCGATCGGGCTGCTTATCTATGAAGATTTGACCATTGTCGACGCCGGCTCCCCATCAGGGCTAACCGCTGATATTGCATCAGGTACTACACTTGGCATCGAACCAGGCCACTGGACCCCAGAACCCAGCACACTACTGTTGCTAGCGACGGCGCTGGGAATAGCCTGGCTTGTGCCTAGATTACGGCGAGTGGTCTAACTTTCGCGAAAGACCCCCTTTCGACTGGCCGTTGCTTGCCAGAATCAATACCAAATGGAAAGCCGATTAGTGACCTCGCGGGGGTCTGTCTGCGCAACGGGTTCCGCGTGTCTGTTTCGCAGGATTCTGGCAAGCTCCGGCAACGGCAATGTTATCCATCGTAATCATTGACGGGCCAAGAGCTTCTAGCTCATGATGGGCGAATCGAGCCAGGAGGCTTCCACATGAAATCGTTGGTGTATGGCTTTTTGCGAGACGAGCAGGGCCAGGACCTGATCGAATATACTCTGCTTCTGGCGTTCGTGTGTCTGGCATCTGCGGCGTTGTTTATCAGTGCCGGCGGCAGCGTGGCCGGCATTTGGACTTCCGCCAATAGCGACTTGGCCACAGCGAACACTTCGGCCAGCTAATCTCAGGACGTTGCTGGAATGGGCCGGTATCGGCGGGGGCGCATCTCGTCCGCGTGCGTGCCGATGCGGCAAAACCACTTCGTTGTGCCGCACCGGGCTGGCGGTAGCAAGTCCTTACACAGCGCCGCCCACGCCGGCAATCGCGCCAGAGGATTTTGCCACGCCAGGGCGGGCCGGTTCGGCTCCCAGGGTCCGCCGCACCGTCCGCACGCTTACGCCGGTCCTGCGGGCGATCTCGCGCCAGGAAACGCCGCTTTCCCGAAGCTCGGCAACGTTGTCCCGCCGAAACACTACCTTGGGCCGTCCGATGGGCTGCCCGGTTCGCGTACCGTTGGCACGGGCACGATCCAGCCCGGCCCGCACCCGCTGCGATATCCTCAGCCGCTCCTGCTTAGCGATCGTCCCCAGAATGGCAATCACAGCATCCTTGAAGATCCCGCACGAGTCGAGGTAGGGCTCAGCATAGCTGCGAAATCCGACCCCGTAGCTGCTCAGCGTGTTCAAATGCTGGAGCGTCTCTAGCGCCCCTTCCCGCGTGAATCGGTCCAGCGCCCAAAACAGCACCACGTCAAACCGCCGCTTGCTGGCGTCGCTGAACAACCCGCGGAACTGGGGCCGGTCGGCGTGCTTGCCGGTCTCGTGGTCGATGTACTCGCCCGCAATCTCCCACCCCTGCGACGCCGCGAACCGCCGCAGCTCGGCGAGCTGATTCTCCACTTCCTGCCCTTTGTCCGCCGTGGACACCCGCGCGTAGATCGCTGTCCGCGTTGCCATCGTTCGCCTCCGACGCGGCCCGGAAGCCGCGTTTCGCTGGAATCACACCAGCTCGTCAGGGAGTTCCTACGTGGGCTAGCGCCGTCTCGTGTGCCACAGACCGGGATGGACGGCAAGCGGGCCGGCAGCCGCCGTTCTGGCCATGATCCGGGCCGCAAGGTACGCCTGGCCGCTTGCTTCGGCTGCCAGTGCCCTGGCCGGCAACACGTGGCAGGAGTGGGCGACCGGCTCGCCGGTAGCAATCAGATGGGGCAGCCCGCAGAACCGGGCCGAAATCGCCTTGCGTGGGCACTCAGCCGGCATCGGCTCGATCTGGCTCCGATGCGCGGGCCAGCGTACAGCAAACAGGAGGGCGGACAGCAAACCGAGCACCCTCATGCGGCCCTCCGTTCTTGCTGGAGGCGGGCCAGCTCGCGCCAGTAGGCGTACTCAGCGAAGTCCACAAGCCGGGCTAGGCGGGCAGCCGGTTGCGGCGGCTGATAGGGCCGAAATGCCTTCTGCTCACGTTGCGCAATCCGAATCAGACCCTCAATCGTGAGCGCAGCCCAACTCCAATCGTGGCCCGTCACGGCTTCCACTCGCCGAACGTCGGAATCGTTGACCGTGTCGCGGCCCTGAGCCTTGATCCGCGCGATGATTCTGCCGATAGCCCGCTGACGCTTGCGCACCTGCCGCCACTCCCGTTGGCCGGCAATCCAGTACGGCGGCTGAATCGGAACCAGCGCTTGCTTGGCCGCTATCAGCCGTTTCTGCACCTGCTCGGCGCTCAGTGCGGGCGGGATAACGCAAACCCTCGCCCGGCGCTGCACGCGCGGTCTGGGTGTGCCCTCTGCCGTGATTAGGGCGTGCGGGCCGGGTACTGCGTTGGAGCACTGCTCAGCCGTGGGCGCGAAATTGAACGCCACCTCGTAACTGAGTCCGTCCCGATCGAGCGATGCGCACAGCGCAACAAACCGGCTCCAGCAATCATCGAAACGCGGGTTGCGGTCCTTACGGAATCCGCCACCGTCAGCGCTATTGAGCGGGAGGTAAACGCGGTATCGGCCCGTCATGATCGCGCCCCCGCCGCTTCCCGCTGTTCCGCTTCCGAGAGCCAGCGCCACTGCGCACCGTCCCATGCCGCGCGCCTAACGTAGATTGAGCCCCACATGTAAAAGCTAGTGGGGCCCTGAGCGTTGCTGCGAAGCCATGCCGTGGCCTCTTTCGGGTTCGGGAATCGCCACATGTCAGCGCACCCCCGCTTTCAGAATTTGGTCCGCTGCGTGGAAGATTTTCTGGGCGGATCGCTCGGGAATCTCGCTGCCCCACGATTGGATATAACCGCGCGAGAACTCCGCGCCCGGCAGGCCCAGCGATTCGCAGCAGAGCAGCGCTACACATTCGGCCTCTACTTCGCGGAGGGAACGCGGTGTGCGCTCGCTGCCATCGTTTAGGCTGGCTTCGGACGTGTGCCCGAGTACCACGTGGCCCAGTTCGTGAAACAGTGTCTTGTGGGGCATCGCAGCAACCACTGAAACTGCGACCTTGCGGCTCATCGCATAGCCCTGAGTGTTGCCGTCGAGACCGTCAAAGGGAATCCGTTCGATGCTAAGCGCGGCCAGGGCGTGGGACTCGTCCCAATCCGGTAGCGGTTCGGGCTGATACTCCGCGCCGTCCGTCTGGGCGAGTACAAACCAGTGATTGCGGTAAACGAAACGCGTGAAGCACGATTCTTGCTCGGTTTCATTTCCCTGCTCGTCACGCGCGGTCTGTTTCGACTTGCAGGTGACCGGCATACAGAGGGTCAGGGCCTTCTCGCCCTTGCGAACGTATCGCCCTAGTTCCTTCCAGCGTGGAAACGTGGCGATCGGGCCCGGTTGCAGCCCGCGTGCGCTGCACTGAAACAGGGCCAGCAGTTGGTTGCCGATGCTGTAATTGTGGAAGCGTGAATACGCCTCGTGAATCGTTCCGGGTGTGTGGATTGCATCGTGGAGGATTTTTTGCCACGATACCGTTAGGTCTGACATTGTGCGCCTCACAGTGTTGGATTTAGGAGCCAGTGAGCGCGCTAACGTTCACTGGTTCCGCTTATTGCACATCAATTCTAATCTAAGTCGGCCACTCCGTAAAGTTACAAGGGGTTACTGTTCGAGTAAGTGGGACGGGCCATGTCAGAGTAACTTACTCACTTGCGCGTCACGATTTGAATCGGATTCGCAATCCTGTTTTCAAATGGTCAAAGAGGGTAAAACGCGGATGGTCGAAACGGCGCGCAGCCCCCGCGATAATGCGCGCTGCAAATTTTTCCCGACTCTGTACGACATACAAAAAAATTTCTACAGGCGGATGGGGTGCCTGAGTCCGAACCGCAAACGCCCGGAGTTGTTCGCGGCTAGTGCGTACAAAGCTTACCTTGGTCTAATTGCGTTCGTTTTATGGCCATTACGCAACTGCATGTGGCGCTTCGTTAGCTGGTGGTACGAAAGAAACCTGCTTTGCTGAAATAGAAGCGCACAATCCTCGGCAGAGCATCGACTGTGGCGATTTCGATGTGAGACAGCCGATAGTTGATGGTTTCGCCCATTCCCGTCTTCACTGACCAACTAGTGTTCAGGAAAAGAGTCGCACGCTCGACTACATAAGGGTTGGTCTTGAGTACTCCATCTGCCGAGTACTCGACCTGCCAGAGAGTACCCGTAGGGACTACCAGAAGCGGCACGACAGCCCTTATCAGTGGCGGAGATGACTTTAATGCGACCTGGCGCACGAGGTCTTGACAACTATTGACAGCCTGATTCAGCTTCTCGAACGTTGCCTCGTCATTGCTAACGAACGCACCCGACGTTTCCCGCCCGACCTGTTCAGTCTTCTTGGCCACCAGCTCTTCCGGCTTGTACAGGGATTCACGTCCTGAGCGAAAAGAGGGCCACCACCGGATGGGAAATCTCTTTAAGCGGCACCCAAGGATACCACCGCTCGCGCATTCAACGTGAAAAGGCTCGCCAGCGCAACGGAGGAGGGTTGTGCGGGCGAGCCTTAGCGCTCCTGGTGATTTGACGAAGCGCGCGTCGGCCTCTCTCCCAGTCTTGCCGCTAAGAAGGTGGAAGGGGCCAGGTGTTTAACAGCATGCGCCGTTTTTGTTTCAGTGTGAATCGGGAGTTTGCCTGGTTGAAAGAGCGCCATGGGCCCACGCGTTCACATTCGCGTGCTGTTTACCTCTGCCCGCGCGGTTGGCGCTCTCGGAGGGCCGCCATCTCGTCGTCCGTGAGAATGCGGCCTGACGTGGCCTCTGCTTCCAACGCCGCCTTGCGCACGCAGCACCGGGGCATGTGGTCCACTATCTCGTGGCTCCCCATGGATTCATCGCAATAAGGGCAGCGAACGGAACCAAGCACGATGAGGAGTAGTTTACATCATCATCGAGATCCAGCACCTTGGCCACTCTTGCCGGTAGCGGGGTCTTAGCGTGGAGATGACGACTAACGAAAATCCAACGATTGCGTTGGTCAGCGCCCATGCCGACGTATCTTCCGAATCGCAAGCATCGCTATCGTAAGGCACACGGCAATGAAAGCCCAGTCCTGCCACGGGAGCATTGCCTATTCCTCAAACGCCTCTTCTGACCCCACTACCTCTTGCCCGGCCCGCGCGAGCGTCACTGTACATTCGCCTGGTTCGGTGCCAACTCATCACATGCGGGCCGGGACTGTCCGAATTATACGCCCGGCCAGACTAGCCTGGAGACTGAAGCCAAGCGCTCGCGAGGGTTCAAGCGGATGGCGAGCTGTCCGGCCGGGTTAACGATTATACGCCTGTGGTTGGCACAAAAAAATGGCCCGGCATACCGGGGAGGTAACCGAGCCAATTACTTGGACTTCATTTTGACCAGACGAGTATATCACTGGCCGCTGGCGGGACGTATAATCGCCTCAACCCGGGGTGCTGCCTGAAAGGTGCGTTGGCGCCTAAACAGCGAGCGGTTGATTTTGCTGCTCGCCATCCAATTGCTGTTGGGCAATTCCATCCGGTCCACAATGCGCATCACGAACCTGGACTGAACACGATCATGAAGGCGCTGGTGTTGGCCGGTGATCGCTGCGAAAAGGTCATGGCGCGACTGATCGTCAAGGTTCCCGTGAAAGACGTGCAGGCCGATGAAATCTGGAGCTTCATTCAGAAGAAGGAAAAGCAGTGTGGGCCGGACGATGACCCCAACTTTGGAGATGCGTATTGCTTCGTGGCTATCGAGCGCCACAGCAAACTAGTTTTGAATTTCGCGCTCGGAAAACGCGACCAGGCCACCACGGATATCTTCATCGAGGGACTACGGCACGCCACCGCTTCTCAGAATTTTCAGATCACGACGGACGGTTTCAAGCCCTACGTTTCAGCCATCGAAAACACTCTCAGCGACCGCGTGGACTTCGCGCAACTCATCAAGGTCTACCGGGCATCGGTCGCAGGTGAGGCCCGCTACTCACCGGCTGAAGTGGTTTTCCACGGAGGTGGTCCCAGTCATCGGCGATCCCACTCCGAAGCGCATTTGCACCTCGCACGTCGAGCGTCAGAATCTCACCATGCGAATGCAGATTCGGCGTTTCACCCGCTTGACCAACGGCTTCAGCCGCAAGTTTGAGAACCACTGGGCCGCGCTTGCGCTGTATTTCGCCTATTACAATTTCTGCCGCATTCACAGCTCGATCCGCGTGACACCAGCCATGGAAGCAAAGATTACGGACCATGTTTGGGAATTGAGCGAATTGCTGGTATAGCCGGCAGATTTTCTGGGGCGACGGTATGCGCTGTATTATCATACACATACATTTCCCCCTTGAATCCAACGCTGTTTTTGGGATACGCTAAAAGCGCAGTTGAGAGGGCTGTACGTACGGTCCGCTGAGCGCAAGCTCACTCGGCTGCATGTTTTTTTTGTGCACCTCCTATACCTCGACGATTCCGGTTCAGTTCCCAATGTAGATGAAAGATACTTTGTCTTAGCAGGACTGTCGATTTTTGAAGCGCAAGCCGACTGGTTTGCACGGGAACTTGATAAGCTCGCTGAAAGCATTGATGCTGCAAATCCCGCTGGCGTTGAGTTTCATGCATCTGCTCAGTACGCTCGGCGTAGCGCGCCATGGAACAAGATGACCCGTGAGGAAGCGCACGGGATCACAAAATCCGTTCTTCAAATTGTGGCCGGAAGCTATGATACTGCGCGCATATTTGCCTGCGCGGTCGAGAAGGCATCTATACCGGCAGGAGGCGATCCTGTTGCCGTTGCATTCGAGGATCTATGCAGCCGATTCGATATGTATCTCACTGGACTACGAACGGCCGGAGATAGACAGCGGGGTCTGTTGGTGCTCGACAAAAGCACTCACGAAACATCACTCCAGCAACTAACAAGCGATTTTCGAAAAACTGGCACTCAGTGGGGATCTACAATCCATAATTTAGCGGATATCCCTTTCTTTGCGGACTCTGGTGCTTCTAGACTAATCCAGTGCGCCGATCACATCGCGTATGCGATCTTCCGCCGCTATCACATTGGAGATTCGCAACTCTTCGATATAATCGCACCCAAGATTCACTCCGTAGATGGTGTCATCCATGGGCTCGCTCATAAAACTGGGGCGCCCACCCAAGCCCAATGTCTCTGCCCGGCTTGCTTGAGCCGGCGAATGGCTCGTGCCGTCTCGCCACGGGATTAATCCACTATCAACGCACATTTCAGACACTACCCAACCCGGCACCCTTCGGAGCAAATCTTTCAGGACGCGGGCCGTAGCGGGTCAGTGCCCTCCGAAACTGGCCCACCACTTTTCAAAGACAACCCCCACCCACGTCTACCCCGTGATGCTTCACGCTGGACGCTCACGGGACGGGTGATCGCCCGATTCCCTCTGCCAGTCGCACGGCCACAATGCGTGATGGGCGCTCCGACACCCGCATCGCGCCTGGTGAGTGTGGCAAACCAGCACCTCTTGCGGAGCGCCCTATCACAACCGTATCTCGAAGAAGCCACTGCTCCACCGCGTTCTTCCAGGTGCGAGGTCTCGCCGATCGGGAATTGTGCGGGCGGAACTGACGACCGTGACCTGACTTCTTTGTCGGGTGATTCCCGGATTTACGCCACCTTCATCGCTCCCGACAATACGAGAGGGCGGGTGCTGTTAAAGAGAGCCGGAGGAAACTCCAGTGCCGACAGTGAATCGGCACACCCGCCCACCAGCGCGGCCGTCTGTTCACCGTGGCCGCGGTCTCAACACTTCAATGCGCCCCGGTCTGCGGAAATCAAACAGTTCCCGCACCGGCAACCGTAGTCGCCCGGCGATGCGCTCCAAAACGGCAAACGATGGCGCGTTGATCCCCCGTTCGATCAGGCTGAGGAAATCGACACTGATTCCGACCAGTTCCGCAAACTGCTCCTGCGTCAGCTTGCGGTCGAGTCGGATTGCCTTCAGCCGGATTCCAAATTGCTGCCGGAGGGACGAGGCCATCTTGGGGCTTGAAATACTCCCAAGACAGTCGTAATCTGATTACGGCCAAAAGAACACCGAATGAGATTACGGGTTGAAGAGTTCGAGTGGGTTTACCGACGCCGTGCCACCGTCCGCTCAAATGAGGCAACAAACTGCGTCAGACTGACACCGAACGCCCGGCAGAACGCCCGCAGCTCCACCACGTCAATCCGGCGCTCGCCGCGCTCGCATTTGCTGATGAAGGACTGGCTCTCCCCGACGCGCTTGGCCAGGTCTGCCTGGGTCAGGCCGGCCCGTCGCCTGGCCTGCTGGAACGCCTTCAGGAAGGCGGCGTATTGGGTCGAGTGGATGGATTTTTCCATTGCGTGACGGGCGCAATGGAACTACCCTAAGAGGCGGAATTAGAATAGTCCAAAATCGACTATCAGCGAGAAAGGAGCCGGCGATGGCCGCCACTCGATTCGGAGGCAAGGCCCTCAGACTGTTCCTGTTCGGCACTTGCTTCGCAATGAGCTTACTCTTCAGCCAACCCCAGACCGAAGAGGTAGCAAAGCCGGGCACCTTCTCGGCTCCCGTACCGATTTACAAGCCCGATCCCGAGTACTCCGAGGAGGCGCGCAATGCCGGCTTAGAAGGTATGGTGGTCCTGCAAGCAATCGTCGATTCCACCGGGCGTGTGCGCGACATTCGCGTCGTGCGGAGCCTCGGTTTGGGCTTGGACGAAAAGGCCATCGAAGCCCACAACAAATGGAAATTCCGGCCCGGCCACCGCAGAGGTGAGCCAGATCAGCCCGTGGCGGTGCGAGCGACGTTTGAAATGAATTTCAACTGTCCGAACTGCGGACACCCAATCCCCGATAAGGATCGGGATCAAGCCGAAGCACCAACAAAGAACGAGGTGACTACCGAAAAGAACGAGGTGACTACCGAAAAGAACGAGGTGACTACCGAGGGTACTGTCGCCGAATGGGCGGAGGGCAACGGATATTCAAGCCACTTCCTCTACAACGGATACACGTACAGGACAATCAGCATCTTCGATGTCGAAAACCCTGCCGCCAGTATAACGGTGAGCGTTTCGCCTGCCGCGAAGATTCCATGCCCTCCGGGGAAAGGCCTTTTCGCTGGTTGGGGGCGTTGCGGAACGGCCCTTATGAACGTCCGAAATGACGGCACGATTCCCTTTGATTTCGATCCAACACGATTTCGATGTGTGTGCCAGGCCAAAAAACCATATACTCTTCGCTACCGCGCCTGGCCTGATTACTTGTCGAAGGCAAAAGGCCCACCTCCACTACTGGGGAATACGATGGAGCCCGGAAGATACCTGAGCGGGCTCGTGTTCTTCGACGGCGCTTGCGGAGATGCGCAGCAGATGTTGTTTGTTCTACCGATTAAACTGGGCGGCAAGTCGTGGGTGTTCACGTTTCCCTTCGATTGAGCCCGAGCAATGAGCAACGAATGCCCGCGATGCGGCCTCGTAAACCCCCGAGCCGCCCCAGTGTGTGACTGCGGTTATCGGTTCGAGCTAATAAGGGATGGGTCCGAACGACTTCCGGCGGCAGCCGGAGGCAGTATGTGGCATAGCAAATGGGAAGGCGTCAGGCGGCTCAGCAAGGTTCTCTTGGTACTCGGTCTGATTGGCGGCACAATTGGAGCGGGAGCGCTACTGGTCGAGCAACAGAATTCTTACTATCACCAGGACGCCATTCCATTCATTCCGGTGGTCTTTGCGATGTTTCTCGCCTCTTGGCTCATCGTGAATCTGGTTGCCTGGATCGTGGAAGGCTTCACGCAGGACGACCGAAAGCGCAACGCTTGACTCCATGCCCACGTGTGAGGGCCTTGACAACCGCTGGTAGCGCACTAAACTACCGGCAGAGGATGCGCCCATGCACCACTTCAGCAAGTCTTTACTCGTTCTGCTTCTCAGCAGCACGTATCCTGTTGCCGTCATTGCTCAGTTTGAGCCGGTCAGCGCACATGCGAATCTGTACTTTCCGCATCTGGCCGATGGCGGCGGGTCCGCGCAACAGTGGCTAACTTCCTTCACGTTCATCAACGCGAACCTCGACCCGCAGTCGTGGTCCTAGACTTCTACGGCAATGATGGTAGCGCCCTGCCGCTGGACTTCGGCTCCGGCGCTACGAGCAGCTTGACCTTCACGATTCCTCCCGGCGGCTCCCGCTATTTTCGCAGCACGGGTGCCTCGCCCTTCATTCAGACCGGGTGGGCCATCGCGTCTGCGAGCCTGCCCTTGCAAGCTACGCTGGCATTTCGCGAACTCGTCAATGGCGTGACGCAGGTCGAAATCAACGCCGAACCGACGCTTCCCTCCTTCAAGTACTACTCGCCCGCAACGAAATTTATGGGCATTGCTATCGCCAACCTTAACGCGTATACGGTCACGGTTCAGGTTGGAGTAAAAGACGCCACTGGAAACGCTGTCGGCCAGCAGACGGTCACCATCCTTCCCGGCAACCACACTGCCTTTAACCTCTTGCAACAGTTCTCGAACCTCGCCAACGACTTTCGAGGCACGCTGGTCCTCACTGGGGCGAATATCCCGAATGACACCTTCATCGCTTGGGGGTTGAATGCGGATTCTGTCGGCGTCATCTCCAGCCTGCCGCCAGGCCGGCTCAGCTGGCCCATCTCACACTTGGACCAGATCCGGCTTATGTTTTGGAAAATCTGGGACGCCACCCAACGGTCCGGCTATAACTTTGGATCAACCCCTCCACAGCTACAGGTAAGCCAAGCGCAGGACATCAATGCTTTCGCGAGTGGCGGCAGCACGATTCAGGTCAATTTGGCCCTCTCGCAACTCATCAGCGACTCACCAGGAGAGCTTGCCTTCGTGGTTGGACATGAGATGGGCCATATTTTCCAGCAGCGAAACGCCGGGCAACAGGTGTTCAACACCGATATTGAATTCGACGCTGATGTTTGGGGCGCAACCCTTACGATCCTCGCCGGCCACGATCCGTACTCGGGTGCCGGAGCCCTAGCAAAGCTGGCGATGGCGACGGGCACGGCTGGGTTGACCACGCAGTTCGAGGAGCAACTAGCGCCGGACGCACACAAGTCGTTCAATACCCGTCTGGACAACATCTTCACGACCTTTCAATTGGCGTGCAGTGCGTCCCCGGCGGTGCAAAGTCTTTGCGCCGAGTACAAGAGCATCGTCCACCCGAACTTCCCGTCCTCAGCGCCGCTGTCATTGCAGCCACGCCCGTCAACTGCACACTGAATTTGATTTTTGAACGATTGCGGAGCGATGTACCGTAGTACGATGCGCCCCCCCTCCCGACCTACCGAGACGCCAAAAAGCCACGACGAAAGG
>JACXTT010011611.1_pt1 | contig 11773 bp, 11 predicted proteins | sample 9270951 | NCBI WGS metagenome assembly JACXTT01 (sample SAMN15532306, study PRJNA645909) | rock metagenome | isolation source: weathered quartz diorite | place: Puerto Rico | collected 2017-06-21 | reverse complement strand
GATCTTGGATACTTCGATCTGGAGACTCGGGTGCTCGAACCGCTCGAAAATCCGTTCGGTCCAAAAGTGTTACCCATGTCTTAGGTACGTTGTGTCACCCATGTGTCCGGGCTGGACCCTGTAAGTTGTGGCGCGCCCGGAGAGATTCGAACTCCCGACCCTCTGGTTCGAAGGGCGAATTTGCGATACACGCCGTACAACGCCAGCCTACAAGAGCCTAAAGAATCAGTGAAAATCGCGCCAAGTTTTCGGCTGGTTTCGGCTGGCATTGTACCCAGTTCACGGACAATTTCACGGACATTTTCGAGGCTCACTTGCTTCCTCCGATTGTCACAACCTTGCGAGCCGGTGAATCCGCGATGTACTTCTGCGCCTTGGCGAGCGCTTCCCGCTTCTGCTCTTCGTTCACGATGGCATAGCGCCGGAACATCGAATCTGTTCGGTGTCCGGTGATCTTCATGGCGACGGCTTGAGGGACGCCAGCCGCGATCATGTTACGGGATGCTGTGCGGCGAAGATCATGGAACAGCCGGTATCCTACTTTTGCTGCTTTGCAGGCACTCGCCCATGCCTTGCGAAAGTCTCCGACAGGTTCGCCGTCGCGGTGAAAGACGTACTCCGCAAATCGCGGCTCTTTGTCTTTGTCTTGGATGACCGCAGCCGCGCGTCGCCGCTCAATGATGACGAGTAGTTCGCCTTCGAGCGGCACGGTTTCCGGCTTGCGCGTCTTGGAATTTTCAGCGCGAAGATAGATCACGTCCTCGCCAACATCGGCCCAGCGCAGCGATTCAATAGAGCCCTTGCGCCAGCCAGTGAGGAATCCAAAGCGGCAGAAGTCGCGGAGATATTCCGGCAGATGCGGTACAACGGCCTCAAAGTCGGCAGTCTCAAAGAAGCCCTGCCGTTCGTTGCCGATTTCGGAAAGCCGAGGGATAAACGGCTGCTGTGACAACTGCTTGTTGCGCATGGCGACTTTGAATGCTTGTCCGAGGAGCTGTGTCCTGCGATTGATCGAGGAGTTGCGGTAGCCTTCCGCGCGCAGATTTTCGATGTACTTACCTACGGCTTCCGACGTGACCTCGACTGCGCGCCAAGTGCCGAAGTGTTCGCGCAGCGGCTTCACGTTCGACGCTACTTTAACGCCCCACTTATCGCGCAATTTGAAATCGCGCTCTAGTCCGTCAAGCAGTTCACCCACCGTGACGCGCTCTTGCTGCGGGCCAACAAACGGCCGGCCGCCATGCTTCTCTGCGGCAAGCTCTCCAAGGCGACGTTTCAGGAAGCGCTCTGCCTCATGGCGGTTTTTCTCGGTTGCCTCCAATTTGTCGCCAGTGCGAACGTGCCGTGCTACCTCGCGCTGCTCTTTGCCGTGGGCATAATACGCAACCCATAAGTACGAACCACGTTGAAAAATCCGTCCTTGTCCGCGAGTGTTCACTTTGTCGCTCCCTTCTTTCGGCGAGGCTTATCCCAATATGGAGAGTTGCAGCCAGGGCAGAATTTTGGTTTTTCCGGTCGACGAGGATACCATTCGTTTCCGCAACGCAAACATTTCAACCGCTTAATGATTTTCACCATGTAGCCTACACTATATATACATAACTACAGCATGTCAAGGATTACTTGTGCCGGATGTGTTCCGTACGGACCAAAGGCCCATTTCCAGTTTGCGTGGTCCCTGCTTTCGGTCAGGGCCATCAGTCCCAAACGCGCACCCTGAAACGCGCGGGGATGCGGCGTTTACTCGGATCCGACGATGACATATTCGTTCGTAAGACTGAGGTGATCGACGCCTAAGATCAACGGAAAAGGCCCCAGCGTTGCCAGTCCGAGGGTTCCTCGGGCGTTCTTCCATTGAGTTTTCCGTAATTCCGAAGCAATGTGGTGCTTCGCCTGAAGTACTACGATCTCGTCCATGGGAGTCACGAGCATCTTTTGTAGAAAGGAGAGAGGCGGGCGTTTAATAGAGGCACTGTTAAAACCAGTGGCTCGACTCCAATCAAAATTGACGACTGTGCCGTACCCAGGTTGCACAGCCCTCCAACCGACCCAAAAAACTGTTAACAAGCAAAATGAAAAAATTGCAACGTACGCGCCCTTTGTGGACCCGAGGTATTTGAGTGAACTTCCCATAAGCGTATTTCCGCTGCTCTTCCATGAGTCCTCCAGCGGAAACGGGGACACTACCTTACCATGAAAGAGGCCGATCAGATTCACCCTCACCCGCACGCCAAGAATGTCGCAGTTGCCAGTCGCTCTTCAATCTTTTGCAAGCTGGGCTTGACACTTCCATGAATAGGAGCATAGGCTTCGATGCACTCCCGGACAGGCCCCTCAAAATCTTCGAAGGAGGTAAATTCCCATGCGTCGATTCTTCATGGTAGCCGCCGCACTGTGTTTCTTCGCAGCGACGGCAAACGCCCAGACCAAAGTGAGCGGGACCGCACAGTGCGCCAAGCCCGATCCCGCGCACGTGATTCCCGTAGGCGACCGGCCAGACCACAGCCTGGCTGTGGAGCAGATTAAATGCACTTACACCAAGCCGATGGAAATCGGAGGAGATAAGTCCAAGGACGGCGTAAGCACGGAGACGGGCGACATCAGTGGCAATACGACGAAGGCTCGCGGCTTTCACGTGGCGACAATGGAAAGCGGCGACAAGTTCTTTGTGTGGTATCAAGGCACGGGAACGACCAAAGACGGCACTGTGTTTGGACTCAAGGGCAATTGGGGATTTAACGGCGGCACCGGGAAGCTCAAAGGGATAAAGGGCAAAGGCACATACACCTGCACGCCGGCCGGCGACAACATGTCCTGTGAGGTGGAGGGCGAATACCAGCTCGCGAAATAGCGGGCGCTGGCCTTCTCTCACTTCCGGCTAATATACCGCCAATACCGATACGGCTCCCGCATTCCGCCCTGGAGACATGCGATTATCGGAGATACTCCCATGCGCAATTTTCGTTTGACGTTCCTTATCTTGGCGGTGATCTTTCTTGCATTTGGAATCGTGCAGCTTGGCAGGGCGCTGCAGGACTTTCATCGAAACTATTTTTGGACCCCTACAGTCCGCCAGGAACCCTTGGAGAAAGGTAAGGACACTTTCGAAGTCTATATTCTCGGGAAACTACTGAACAGTAGACTTCAGGCCGGACAACTCGCTCTCAAGAATGGCGAATCCTGGTCACCCCTCAGCGAGAGTGACATAACAGTACGTTTGAACCATCTGCAGGAAGTGACGCGCTTCCCCCTTCTTCTCGGAGTGAGTTTATTGTCCGCTGCTCTGGCTTGGCTGGTAGCGCTCCCGGGGATGCGCTCAGGTGAAGCCGGCTGACCTGCACCCCGGTGTGCCTTCGATCCATGCATAGTCGGCTGGGGCTTAATGTTGGGCCTCCGACCTTGACACGCTTCTTGGGCCGTGTACGATGGACGTTAATACACTCACGAGGGGCGTTTGCACGCGTACCCACCTTGCTTCCCCGTAAGATGGAAAGAACAGAAACCGCGTGAGCCCGGGCGCCCCTCTTATCCCACATGTTTGTCCAGGCCTACCGTGGAAAAGTACCGGAATGGATTGTCCCTAGCACCCTTTCCAATGCGTTGCACCTGCCCAGCCGAGAGTAATTGCAGTAGTGCCTTCCCCCCCGTTATTTTCGATGGGATGCACGCCTTCTCAAAAAGCTCTGCTTGCGTCATGGCATCGTTTTTCGAGTGAGGCATGCACTTTACCAGGGCTTCTACGGAGGCTTCCAGGCTGACGGCGGCGCTATCAAACGGCAGGCCTAATTCGGCGAGTAGCGCCCTGGTTTTCTTGTCGCGATTCATGGCAAGGCGTGCAAAATTCCCCGGTGCTCGGCCATGCGTGCTTGGCGTCAATTCGCCGGAGTACAGGTATTCGCGGCTTCCAGGGTCAGAGCGGAGTCCCTTTTCTTGGCGCTTACGGTCCCGTACCATTGCGAGATGTTTCGTGCAATACCGGACGCTGTTCCGATCTTGCGGCTTAGGGCAGACCGAGCATTTTCCTTCTGCGATGTTTCGCTCCGCATAGCGCAGCGCACCGGCGAGATGAGCCGCGCCCGGTTCCAACGATGCGCGGGGAATCAATTCCTCTTCGCTGCGCTGCCCCTGGCTAATCATTCGCTGCGCCCATTCAAGCGGGCTTTCTTCATTCTCGATCGCGTGCTTTAGTGTTTGCCTGTCCTGCGACCGAAACCATGCCACAAGTGCAGCTTGGGCCGTCGCATCAGTCAGAAGATTTTGTATCTCCTCTAATTCGGAGCGCAGATTGGCGCATTCAGCCAACCGCGCCAGCTCATAATTGACCAAGCTAGTTTCCGAACACGTCAAAAGAAAGTTGATGCTGACAGGGGTTAAGCCCTTCAATGTCTGTTTGGTCATTGCGGAACGTTGCCGCGCCGCCCGCCTTTGGGGAGAAAGTCCCGTCCTGGTGGTTGGGTCGTTGCTCATTGCGCACCCCCTTGCCGTTCCCATTCGGCAATTTTGGGGAATTGTTCGACGGAAATACGGACCTGGCCGTCGAGCAAGATCATGTCGTTGACTGTGCGGAATGGAATGCGGAAAGTCTGCGGCTGGACGATTGGAGCGAAGAAAAGCAGGGCCGCGAAGGCGAGAACGCGGACAAAACACGGACAATCGGCTTTATCGCCTGAAGAACGTCGAGGGTAAGTGCTTGAAAATAGTGGCGCGCCCGGAGAGATTCGAACTCCCGACCCTCTGGTTCGAAGCCAGATGCTCTATCCAGCTGAGCTACGGGCGCGTGAAGCCATTATACCTTTGAAACTGGCCTTGCTTTACCACATCCCCCAAATTTCGTCTTTTGAAACCTGACACGATGGATGGCAACAAACGATGCGGTCGGGCTGCTCCAAGGGGCCAAGGGGCGACTTATCCGCCCGAACTCGTGACAGTCGGCTGCCCGGATCGTCAATGGAACAGCACCAAGCGGAATTGTACCGTACACTGGGCAGCGGGTCACAAGTTTGCGGAATTCGGGAACCGGTTGGGCCACAGTTTCGTACAACACTGAGAGGCCCACCATGGAAAACCTGCCTGGGAAATTTCGCTATGCCATACGACAGTTCCGGCTGTCGCCAGTTTTTGCTGCTGCCGCGGTACTGACGCTGGCACTGGGAATCGGTGGAACGACAGCGATCTTCACCTTGATCCATGCTGTGATGCTACGTTCCTTGCCGGTTTCGGATCCCGGCAAACTCTACCGGATTGGTGAAGGCGACGATTGCTGCGTAGAAGGGGGTCCTCAGGACGTCTGGGGAATGTTCTCATTTGCGTTGTACGAACGACTAAAGACGGAAACACCGGAATTCGAGGAGGTGGCCGCATTCCAAGCCGGGCGCGGGCGACCAAGCGTCCGACGCGAAGGCATCGAATCGGCCGCCAGATCCCTGCGTTCCGAGTACGTCACAGGGAATTATTTTTCGACGCTCGGTGTAGGCGCCTTCGGGGGACGCGTGTTCACGCCGGGGGATGACAAGCCGGACGCACCCCCGGTGGCGGTGTTAAGCCACCGTATCTGGCAGACCACCTATGCCAGCGATCCATCGGTTGTGGGTTCCACTTTCGTCCTAGACGGGCATCCCTTTACCGTGGTTGGAGTTGCGCCCGCCGGATTTTTCGGCGAAACCCTGCAAAGCGACCCTCCTGATATCTGGATCCCTCTGCAACAGGAACCGATGATGGATGGTGACGGCGGTCTACTGCATCAGTCAATCTCGGCGTGGCTGCGCCTAATTGGCAGGTTGCGGCCCGGAGCCTCGACAAACGGAATTGCTCCGCGCCTCACAGGTGTGCTGCGCCAATGGATGCAGAACGATTCCGGCTATCCGGCCGTCTGGATGCCTGACGTAATTCGACTTCTTCCCAAGCAAGTGGTCAACGTGGTGCCGGCAGGAGCGGGTGTAGCGGTGATGAAGGAGGAGTACGGGCGCAGTCTGCAGATTCTGCTCTCGGTGTGCGGACTGGTGCTGCTGATCGCGTGTGCTAATGTGGCAAACCTGCTACTGGCACGGGCCGTGGCGCGGCGCGGACAAACTGCAGTGCGACTTGCCATGGGAGCCACTCGGGGACAGATTGTTACCGAAGCACTCATGGAGAGCGTCCTGCTGGCCATTGGAGGTGGCATAGCTGGACTCTTGGTGGCAATGGCAGCCGCGCGGCTGCTGTTGACGCTGGCGTTCCGAAGCGCGCATTTCCTTCCGATTAGTACCACGCCCTCGCTCCTGGTATTGGGGTTCGCTTTCGGGCTGGCACTGCTCACGGGAGTCATTTTCGGAGCGGCTCCTGCGTGGTTTGCGACGCGTACTGATCCGGCGGAAGCGTTGCGGGGATCTGGCCGCGGCACTAAAGACCGTTCTTCCCTCGCCCGCAAAGCGCTGCTAGTCGTGCAGGCCACCTTGTCTGTCGTGCTGGTCGCCGGGGCCACCATGCTGGCGCGAAGCCTGAACAAGCTCGAGCATCAGGATTTCGGATATCAAGTGCAAGGGCGCGTAGAGGTGGATATCAACAATCCGCCAGCCACCTACACGCAGCCGAAGTTAGCTGCGCTCTACCGCCAGCTTGAAGAACAACTTAACCGTGTGCCTGGGATACAAGGAGCCGGGCTCGCAATGTACAACCCGCTCACCGACAACTGGGGCGAACTCATTATGGTAGCCGGCCATCCTGCCGGCAAGTTCAGCGAGGAAGCGGGCGCGTCGTGGGACCGAGTGAGCGCCAACTATCTCCAGAACTTTGGCATGCCCATTTTGCGCGGGCGGGCCTTTACCTCCGCGGACAACGAAACTACCGCGCCGGTGGCAATCGTAAACGAGGCCTTCGTGAAGCGCTTTTTCAAAAGTGACGAGGATCCTCTGGCACAGCACTTCGGCCTGGACCTGCCCGAGTATGCCAGCACATTTAGCATCGTCGGAGTCGTACACGACGCGAAGTTTGCTGGTTGGGGCTTGGACCGGCCGGCACGTCCCATGTTCTACGTGCCGCTGGCCCAAAGTGTGGTTTATCACCAAGATATGATGAAGAAACTAGAGCTGCGCTCGCACTTTATCGGCGGAATTATGCTGGTAACCAATCTGTCCCCCGGCGCATTAGAGCCGCTACTTACAAAGACCCTGACGGATCTCGATCCCAACCTGACGATCAACAGTATCAGGACGATGCAGCAGCAGGTTGAGCTTTCCTTCGATCAGGAGCGCGCGGTGGCCAGCCTCGCAGGCCTGTTCGGGACCGTTGCTTTGGTCCTGGCAGCTATCGGACTGTATGCCGTGACTGCTTATTCCGTTGCGCAGAGAACCAACGAAATCGGAATTCGTATGGCGCTTGGAGCGGATCGCCCGAAAGTGATCCGACTCGTATTGAGTGGGGCATTCAAGCGCGTGTTGATTGGCCTGATCCTGGGGTTGCCCCTGGCAGTCGGCGCCGGCCGATTGATCTCAGCCCAGCTTTACGGCGTTTCCTCGTGGGACCCGCTAGCGCTGGGCCTGGCTGCGGGCTCGCTTGGGATCTGCTCCTTTATTGCCGCTATGATCCCTGCAAACCGCGCAGCATCCATCTCGCCTATGAGCGCACTACGTATTGGGTAATGTAGTGCCGTTCAGCAGAGATTCATTACTGCCGCCAACATCGAGTCCGCCAGTGGACCCCTCCTTAGTGCGCAGGCTGTGTGCTGGCGGAGACCTTTCGCAGGTCCGCTAGTGCTTCCGGATTGGCGGGCTCCATAATCAGACAAGCTTGCAATTCCCTCTTAGCATCAGCCAGCAGCCCCTTAGAAAGGTAAATTCGTCCGAGCGAGAGATGGGCTTTCACATCGAACGGTTCCAGGGAAAGAACTTGTCGCCAGGCATTTTCCGCCTTGTCTGTCGCTTCTTCGCGCTCATAGATTGTTCCAAGGCCGCGCCAAGCCTCCAAATCTGCGGCGGCCTCCAGGGTGATCTGAAATTGTTCCTCGGCTTGGAGTAAACGGCCCGCATCCAAATAAAATTTACCCAGAGCCTTGTGAGCATCGGTATTCATCGGATTAATCTCGATGGCGTTGTGGAATTCCGCTTCCGCTTCAACATTCTTTCCCTGGGCGGCATAAACGCGGGCAAGGTGAATATGGGGAGTCGAGAAAAGAGGCTTAAGCTGTATGGCCCTCTGCAAATAGGGAATAGCCTCGTCGTATTTTTTCTCTTCCAGCCTGGCGAATCCCAGATTTGCAAGCGCCTCCGCGGTGTCCGGTTTGTAGGACAAGGCGAGCTGCCAATGGCGCTCAGCCTCGGCGTGGTCGCCTTGATACCACTCCATCTGCCCGAGGTCGTTATGCGCGTAGGGTGAATCAGGACGAACGGCTAGCGTGCTTAGGATGAGCGCGCCGTCGCTTTTCCAATCGCGATTCCGACTGATGATTTCGCGGCTCGCCAAGAAAGCAAGAATGATGGACGCGCCAGCCAACGCCCAGCGCAGCCCTCGCGCCCAGGCTTGCGGCGCTCGCCGACGCCAGCACCACCAAAGGACTCCACCAACCAGCCAGGAAAATGCCACGGAGGGTAGATATAGATAACGCTCCGCGAAAACCGTTGTCGCCAACCAACGAGCATTAAGGGCCGGGGCAATCGTCAGAAAAATCCAGAAAATGGCAAACGTGTAGAGCCTGGCGCGGTTCCAGAGCAGAACAAACGCAGCAGCGGCGGCGGCGACCACCACTAGCCCAAGCAAAACGTAAGGATCCGCAAACGATTCACTCTTCTTAAATACGGAAAAAGCAACGAGCGGCACCGGCCAGACCAGCTTCTCTACATACTGCCCAATCAGCGCCACAGCGCTGAATAACATTTCGCGCGAACTAATGTCGGTGTGCACCTTAGCGGGTACAAGTCTTCCTATCGAAGCGGCGCGTATGGCAAGATAGGCGAACTCAGTCACCCAAAACCAACCATAGCGGGACAGCTTCTGCGTCCAACTCAATGCAAGGCGATCGGACCGGTAGAAGTGTTCGTATGCCGTGACGAGAACCGGAAACGTCATCGCCGTTTCCTTTGAGAACAACGCGAGGACAAAACTCGCTAACATTCCGACCCGCGTCCATAGCGCGGACCGCTCCTGGCCCTGACGCACAAAGAGCCAGAATGCCAGCAAGTAAAAAATCGACACGTAGACGTCGGAAACGCCATCGATCCAGGCCACTGGCTCGGTGTGGATGGGATGCAGAGCGAAAATAGCGGCTGCGATCAGACCTAGCCATTCACTCGAAAAAAGCTCAGCGGACACAACGAAGACAAGCCAAACTACCACGCAGTTCAGCAACAGGCTGATGAGATGGAATCCGTAGGGAGAGACGCCAAAGAGTTTGTAACAAAGCAAGAAGCTAAGATTCACGATTGGCCGGTAAAAGTTCGGCGCCGCTTGCTTCCCCTGTTGCGCGATCAAAGAGCTGCCGAAGATTTTCCCAATGTACTTGAAGCTGTGGACGTAAGGATTCCGCTCAATTTGCGAATGGTCGTCGTACACAAAACCATTCGTGGTGGCGTTGGCGTAAGGCAGAAAACTCAATATCAGAAGGCCGCCGAGCAGCAAGTTGCGCTTCTGTGAGCCGATACTGTCCACGTTCCTCCTAGCGGGAACCACTTGCTGCCTGCAAAACCGCCATCAGGGACGTACCCAGGAACTTCTGTGGAATCGGTTCACACCGGGAAACAAATCCGAGTAAGGCATTTATGGCCGGCGTTCGCGGGGCGAACCCTGTGGAGATTATCCCTTGCCGGGAACGATTCCCTGTAAGCCACAACTTTCTAAGCGCCAGAATCGGTGTTAAAGGCAGGCCCCAGTAACTCCAATCGGCAACTTCGAGATTGTTGCGCGAAGCGGTTTCTTGCAGTGTTCCGATCGAATAGCGTCGCACATGCCCGGCCGCCTCGTCATACGTTGAATACGCCCACTGGCCAGCGGGAACATTCACGACTACGTTTCCGCCCGGAGCCAGGAGAAACATCAGAGCGTCAAAAAATCCATCTTCATCCGCTATGTGCTCGAGTACATCAAACAAAAAGATCAAATCGAATTGGTGTCGAAGCGTTGCATCCCTCTGGTAAATGTCGTAACAGCACACTTTGCTGATTCTGCTTAGGTTCTGCTTTAGAGCGTATTCATTCAGATCGAAACCTGTAACTCCACGCCCGTATGCCTCCTCGATCTGGCGCTGGAGCAGTCCGTGACCACACCCTATCTCCGCCATCTCCAGAGCGCCAGGAATCAGATCACCCGCCAGCCGCTGGAATACGCCAAACCGCCGCCGTACCCAGAAGTGATCAATGGCGGCGACCGAAAACCACTCGTCGGCCATGCTGACTTTGGCTGGCTGCGAGAAATATTCTATGTCTGGCATCGAGGTGGCACTTGTTTCACGCGAATGCAAGCCGCAGCGCTGCGTCTAGGAGCGCTCAATATCCACGCGCGACCAGTCCTGGGCTTCCTTCGTAGCCGATTCGCGTTGCATCCCACTTATGTGAGTAGTTTGACCCCGTATGACGCGGCTGACGATGTACAGCGGCCGCCCTTTGGACTCTTCGTAGATTCGCCCCACATATTCGCCGATCACTCCGAGGAAAAACAGTACCGTGCCGGAGAGGAAGGTTATAAGCAGGAGCAGCGCAGTGAAACCTTGCGGTGAGCGTTGGAGAACGAGCTTCGCATATAGGGCATAGAAACCATAAAGGGAGGATCCCAAGATGGCCGCTGCTCCCAGCAACGCCGCCGCCCGGATGGGCACGATGGAAAAGGCAAATATCCCATCGGCGGCAAGCCTCAGAAGCCGTAGAAAGCCGTACTTGCTGGTCCCCGAATGACGCTCGGAGCGTTCCACAAGCACTTCGCCCTGCCGGAAACCTACCCAGCTCCGCATCCCCCGCAAGTAGCGGTGATGTTCCGGCATTTGGCGAAGCTGCTCGACCACGCGTCGTGACATCAACCCAAAATCGCCGGAGTCCAGAGGCAATCGGATGTCCGAGAGCTTGGCCATTATTCGGTAAAAGAGAAAATAGCAGAGGCGGAGCGGCCAGGGTTCCTTGCGCCCAATACGCCGCGCATACACCACCTCGTAACCATCCCGAAAGCGCTCTACGAACTTGGGAATGATTTCGGGAGCATCTTGCAAGTCGCCGTCCATCACCACGGTCGCGTCCCCGGTTACATGATCCAGTGCGGCGCTCAAGGCAGCTTGGTGGCCAAAGTTCCGAGAGAGCGATACCAAAACGATCCTGGAATCCTTCGCCGCGGCTTCCTCGACAAGGGCCATCGTACGGTCCGTACTGCCATCGTCCACAAAAAGAAGCTCATGCGGTCCGCCATTCAGTCCATCTAGCGCAGCTAAAGTACGGACCACCAGCTCCGGCAATACACTCTCTTCGTTGTGGACAGCAATCGCCACCGAAAGTCGAAATCCGTCATTCATCGCTTTGCTCTGCCCTTACAATAAACCACTTTCCTGAACGAAGTGCCAAGTGCCACGAGGCTGTTTGGTTCAAGAACGACAATATCGAAGTGTTGGGCGAACAGGAAAAAAGGCGCGCAGAATCCGGAAGTCGAGATGACGGCCACACCAATGGGGCTAGGAATTGGGCGGACACGCTGTGCGATCTCGCAGGCAGTGGTTCAACTGTTCTCGAAGCCCTTGAAAATGGATGGGTTTCGAGAGGCACGCTCTGCAACCCGCCTGCAGGATGCTCTCCTGCTCCGCCACCAGAGCGTGCGCCGTAACGGCAAT
>JACXTT010011610.1_pt1 | contig 11775 bp, 9 predicted proteins | sample 9270951 | NCBI WGS metagenome assembly JACXTT01 (sample SAMN15532306, study PRJNA645909) | rock metagenome | isolation source: weathered quartz diorite | place: Puerto Rico | collected 2017-06-21 | reverse complement strand
TCGTATGGTCCGCCGAATTGACCGCATTGTCCACGATGTCCTTCGACGGGTACATCGGCTGTCCACCGACCATCATCTCCATGGCGGCCCCCGCCAGCGTGGGGGCGATCGCCAGTACCACGACCGCCGCGAGTCCCTTGAGTATCTGCCTCATCTCCCGCATCCTTTCTCGAGTTCGTTCGAACTCGCCTACCGTGGAGCCGGCACGTTAAACCGCCTCTTCACCCGTACCTACGGACCGTCCACGGATTTGGATTGGTGAGGCCGGTCTGCGTGAGGATCCGAAACTCAGACAACCCGCATGGCAAGCGAATGAACCATTCAGCCCTTGTGGTCGTGTCGGTAATAAGGCGTTGCGGGGGCCCGCAAGCACCAATGGCAAAAGATGCTCAGGTTCAGATTGATTTACACGCGTCCCGCAGGCCACAGTTACCGGAGATCGGCGTAGGTAGCTATTCGTTGGCGTGTCACCCTAGGAACGCCGGCACGTGATCTCGGAGCCACTGCTCCAGGGTTCTGGCCGACCGACCCGTGATGCGCTCGATCGTATCGGTCACCACGGAGGCGTGGCCGTGTCGGGCGTGGGCATTCAGTTCGACCAGGGCCGTCGCCTGCCACTCGCCCTGACCGGCCGCCTGGAGCCCGGCCTTGAGCTGGTCATCCCCGAGATTCCGGTACTGAACGGGCTTCTGCAGGACCCGCGAGAACGTGTCGGCTACCTGATCGAAGCTGAGGGCCTCTGGACCTGTCACCAGATGGACCTGACCGGCGTGGCGGCCCAGCGGACCCGTGAGCGTGGCCGCGATGACGGCGGCGATGTCGCGGGCGTCGACATGGCTGGCCGGCGTCGTCGCCAACGAGCTATACAGTTCGCCCCGCGCTTTGATCGTCTCGGCCGACCAGAGCAGATTCTGCATGAAGAAGTTCGGCTGAACGAATGTGAAGCGCAGACCACTATCCATGATCACCCGTTCGGCGGCCCCGTGTTGGCGGCCAAAGGTGAACGAGGCGGCCGGATGCGCGCCGATGGCCGAGAACTTCACCAGGTGCTTGAGGCCGACCCGCTTCGCTCGTTCCACGAATCGACTCTCCCGCTCCACGAGCCGTTGGTCGACGGCGGACAAGAGCAGGCTCCGCTCGACGCCAGCCAGCGCCGCATCGAGCGTGTCCGGCTGATCGAAGTCGGCGACCACCAGCTCGGCCCCGGCCCGCTGGAGATCCGTGGCTTTGGACGGATCCTGCACCATGGCGCGGACCCGGACGCCAGCGGCCAGCAGCGCCTGAACGACCAATCGCCCGTTGGTTCCGGTCGCCCCCGTGACAAGGATCATCCGTGGCCTCCCTCATCGATGCCTCGACTCATGGCATACGACCGATCAGCTCAACGACACGCCCCTCACGCAACACTTTCACCGTGATCGGGTCGCCGGCCAGGAGCCGACCGAGGGCGTCCCGGACCTTCTGCCGGCTTGCTTCGTCGACCAAGGGGATGCCGACCGACTCGAGAATGATGTCGCCGCCGAGGATCACGTCGGTGCCTCCGATGCTGGCCTTCGTCGTGCCCCCGCGGATGCCGATCACGGCGGCCGCCGAGCCATCGGCGACGCGCTGGACGAGCAGGCCGTTCGGCTGCGGCAGGTTGAGCACCCGGGCCAGGTTGCCGGTGAGCAGCAGGGCCGACATACCGGTCCAGAACGATCGGGCTTCCAAGAGCATCCGTCGAGCCATGTTGGTCGTCACGACGAAGCCGAGCCCCTCGAAGCCACCTGATTTCGAGATGATGTGGCTCACGATCCCGATGACGTGCCCCTGCATGTTGAACATCGGCCCGCCCGAGTTCCCCTGGTTGATCGCTGCATCGGTCTGGAAGAACTCGGCCTTGGCCAGATCGTGATAAACGGTGTCCGGCTCGTGCCGGCCGCTGATGTGGCCCGCGCTGAGCGTGTGCCCAATGCCGTACGGCGCGCCAATGATGAACACGGGCTCCCCGATCTGCACCCCGTCAGAGTCGCCCAACGTCGCGACCAGCGCGGTCGCCGGGACGCGCTCGAGCTGCAGCAGGGACACGTCGGCATCGGCCTCCGACGCCAGGATGCGGGCGTCGACGCGCTCGCCTCCGAGAAACTCGACCACGATCCGGTCCGCGAGGTGCACCACGTGGGCGGCCGTTATCACCTTCCCGTCCGACGAGATCACCACGCCCGAGCCGATTTCGCCGACCTTAGCCAGCTGGCTCTCCGCGGAGACCTCCCGCTCACTGGTGCGGACAACCACGACCGAGGGATTCACCGCGCGGAAGATCTGGGACAGGTCCTGGGCGCCTACCGGCGCCGGCATCGCGCCGATCCCCGCGACCATGCAGAGGACGGCCTGCGCGATCCGCAACGGGGAGCGAGTGTGGGCGCGCGCCCTCCACGCAATCGTTGACAACCGGGAGAACTCGGGACTCACCGGAAGGACGCCGGGCGCTCGATGCCGAAGGGTCTCGTTCTGGGGCTCGGGTCTGGGGGGCATGGCGCTAGACTAGCCGTACGGGGAAGCGACTAGAATGGTCCGCCGTCCTGAATGCTTGTCCACCCGTCCCAACAGTGGAGGACTGCCGGCATGGCCTCGGCGTACCGGGCCCCCAACTTCGACGTGCTGAGTGACGTCCTCGGCACCCTCAGGCTCCAGGGACAGGTCTTTTGCGTGACGCAGTTTTCGGCCCCCTGGGGCCTGCTGGTGCCGCGGAGCAGCCTGGCGTACTTCCATGTCGTCGAACACGGCGCGGCGTGGCTCCGGCTGCACGACGACCGGACAGCGGTCCCCCTGGCCGAAGGCGAACTGGTGATCCTCCCGCATGGGTCTGGGCACGTCCTGAGCGACAGCCGGACGACCAAACCGATGCGGCTTGACGAACTGCTGGTTCGGCAGGCGGGCGGAGAGCGGGTGCTGCAGTACGGCGAGGGTGGGCCGGCCACCCACGTCATATGTGGGGCGTTCCGGTTCGTGAACGCGCCGGACAATCCCATCCTGTCGCTGCTTCCTTCACTGATCCGCATCGCTCCCCAGCAAGAACCGGCAGGCGAGTGGCTCTGGCCGACCCTTGCGCTCCTCGCGAGTGAAGCGCGCCGCGGCCAAGACGGGTCCAGTGTGATCGTGACCCGACTCACTGAAGTCATCTTTGTCCAGGCGCTGCGGACGTGGATCGCGCAGGAGCCCGCCGGGCACGGCGGCTGGTTGGGCGCGCTGCGAGACCCCCAGATTGGGGGCGCGCTCGCCCGGATTCATCAACGCCCCGATCAGGACTGGAGCGTCGCCACGCTCGCCCGTCAGGTCGGGATGTCGCGGTCCCCCTTCGCCGCGCGGTTTCGGACCCTGGTCGGCCTGGCCCCCCTCACCTATCTCGGTCGCTGGCGGATGTGCCTGGCTGCCTCGCTCCTTCGGGACGATCGGATGACGATCGGTGCGGTCACCGAGCGGATCGGTTACGAGTCCGAGGCCGCCTTCAGCAAGGCGTTCAAGCGGCACTTCGGCATGCCTCCGCGCATGTACCGGGGTCGGCCATCTCGGGTCGCGTAATCGATACCCGCAGCCGGGCAAAGGACTTCCAATCCTGGTCGCGGGTCCGTGGTCACCCTTGGGTGTTCCACCCGAAGGTCACCAAGATGGCCTGCCCCGCGACGCGTGGTCTTCTGTTACGCAAAGGCCGTAGCTGAGAACAGTTAGGGGCCGGCGTTGTATCGCTTGATTAGGAAGTACGCCATGCTCGCGATCAGACTTCTCGCAAGGCGAACCATCTCGTCCTCGCTGAGACCGATGGGACTGTGGCTTCCTGGACTCACGAATCCGTAGACACCCGCCAGACCCTCTTCCTCTTTATTTGTGACAAAGCCAGAGGTTCGAAGGAAGGCGAGGACTTGGCCCCATTTCGTTTCATCGAATGGCTTTGGGTGGGTGCCCTGCGGCCTATACGGGGACTTAAGAGCTCCAGCGCCTGTCCGAGCCCGTGTTTACTGTCCGCCGCGCGCTTTCTCATCCGATCGGCCACGTCCATGATGTCGACTCAACATCTCGGGCTCTGGGGGATTTCAGTCCCCTTCAAGCTGCCGGCCGGAAAGCGCGAGGTGACGGGCCGACGCGTGTGGAGAAAGAGAAATGGCGCATTCTTCCGGTTGCTGACGTGCAACCGAGCAACCACTCGCGCTTGGCAGCATCCCGTCCTCCGCGCGACCCTTCCTTCGTCAGCGGCGATGGCCTGACGCCCAGAGGCTCCAGCCAAACCGACGGGCCCACGCCTTTCGCACCGGCAGCGCGAGCACCAGCCCGAGCCCCAACACGAGGCGCTTGAAGAGGGTGTCCAGCTCCGCGCCGAACAGCCGGCAGTCGAGGTCCCTGACCTCGGACGCCAGCATCCGGCGAACCTCGCGTTCGGTCACCGGCCATGTGTGCGGATTCCCCTCGGCCTCCTCGCCGTCGGTGTACCGGCTGGCGAGCTCGAGCGGCCCCAGGAATCGCCTTTCGTAGTGCAGGAACGCCTCGACGTATCGCATGCGGTACCAGTACCTGATCGAGTTCCGCTGATACAGCATGAGCCCGAAGCCGCCCCCGCGTCGCAAGACGCGCATCATCTCGGCGAGCGACCGCTGCAGATCGGGTGAGTGGTGCAGAACGCCCCAGCTGTACACGTAGTCGTAGTGCTCGTCGGGGAGCGACAGCGCATTGCCGTCCATGAGCCGGATACTCCCGTTCAAGCCCAACAACGAGAAGCGGCGCTGGGTCTCCCGGATGGACACCGGGTTCAAGTCGACGGCGGTCACCTGAGCGCCATTCCGCGCCCAGTTCATCGCCATGGTCCCCATCCCGCAGCCGATCTCCAGCACCTTCGCGCCGTTGCCGTACTGGTCGTAGGGAAACAGTCGGTCGAACGGGCGCTTTCCGTGGAGCCAGTGCGTCCAGGAGTAGAATTCCTCGTCGACCCGCTCGAAAAACGCCGCGGTGCCGATCTCGTAGACCTGTCCCCCGAACTCTGACTTCCCGTGGGTGGACCCGTAGACCATCGGATTCTCGGCCCACCAGTTCCGGATCATGTCCTTCTCGTTCATTTCCGCCCTCGCAGGACGTCCTGCAGCAAGAAGACCGGGGTGGCGACGACGAACGCGGCCGTAAACAGCGCCTCACCGACGAGCAGTCGGGAGAGCGCTCGGCGGAACCGCAGCGCTGCGATCACGGACCGGTTCAGCACGAACTCCCGTCGGCGCCCGTTGAGGACGCGGACGGCCGCCCAGTCTTTCCGCAACCGCCTGATCTTCCGCTCGAGCGGCCAGAACCCCAGGCCGATGCAGTCGGGATACAAGAGAACGACCAGGTCCGCCGCGGCTGCCCGTTGCGCCCAGGTGTCGTCGGTGCGTGCGTTGAGAAAAAGGCCACCGGGCACGACGGCGCTGAACAGATCACGCATGTATTGCTCCGTCCGCGGTGCCGCCGTGTACCACACGACGCGGCGATACTTCGCCACCGGCCCGCGATACGATCCCCCAAACGGCGCGATCTCCTCGTCCAGGGCCGGACTGTAGATACCCACTGCTGGGCTTGCCATGCGCGCTTGCCTTGGAGGGTACCACCCGCTCAGCGGTCGTCGCGGACCCACTCCGCATCCCGCTCGTAGGCGCGTAGGACGGGCAAACGTTGCTCGCTCGGCTCCGTGGGCGGAATGCGGCGTCCCCCTGCGGACCCCCAGCCTGACACCGGGACTGCCCGCCTTAGCGGGGCGAAGCGGGCTCGGCGCCGCGATTGCCCCGTGACCGCGATTCTGCGCTGCCCCGGGGTTCGCGGTCAAGCAGCCGATCGAACTCAAGATCGTGGCCGCGGTTCTTCATCCCTTGACTTGGAGTGCGGAACAAGATCCACTGGGATCCGCGAAGACCCACCGATCTCTCCGTAAACTCGGGGTGCTGCCCGTAGATGTTCGCAGTTCGGGTCACGCATAATCGGCATCGATGGGTTACGCTGCCGTCAAGACCGTGGCGTTCGTCGAGACGCTATTCACGGAAGTGCGAGCAGTGTGTCCACGCGCTGCACACCGCGCGGGCTGGGCCGCGCGCCTAGCAGCCGGCAGAGTGCACCTGGACGCCTGGGCGGACAAGCAGCTCGCCGAGGCCGATGCCGCCAAGAAGAGGACCGGCGATGAGTACGCTCCGGGCGGTCGTCCTCGCGCTCCTCCTCGCGCTCTTGCTGCCGTTCGGGCTGGCCTCATCCGCCCGGGGTGCCGTTGCGTTCGATGCCGCCACCGCGTCCTCTAACTCCGATGCGTCCTCATCGACCATCAGCTATACGCATACGCCCGTGGGCACCCCGACCGCGGTGGTCGTGACCGTGATCTCCACCGGCGCGAGGGTGTCCTCGCTGACGTATGGCTTGACGAACATGACCTTTCTTCAAGCCGCGTCGCCGGGGTCGAGCGTGCGGGTGGAGCAGTGGGGGCTGGCGAATCCGTTCCCAGGGGCCCAGACGGTCCGCGCGACCGTGACCGGCGGCCCCGACGCCCTCAGTAGCACGGCCGTGACGTTCACCGGCAGCGGGACGACGTTCAGAACCGCATTTCGTGCGAAGGATACCAACATGGATCCGTCGAGCCCCGCGATCACGGTCACGGTCTCTGGCGTGGTGACCGGGAGCATGACCGTCGATTGCGCGGCGACCGATGGGGGCGCGTCGTTGTCTGCCCCGAATCAGACGCAGCGGCTGAACTTCGACAACTCGTACGCGGGATTCAAGATCGGAGTGCAGACGGCGGTCGCGACGGGCTCGGTCGTGATGTCATGGACCGGTGACCAACGGGCGTGGGGTACCGTGGCGACCGAGGTGCTGGCCAGGGGCGGCGGCGCGGCCGACGCGCTGTACTCGAACCCTCATCGGGGTCGGTCATTGAGAAAGCGCGAGGCGGAATTGGCCAAGGTGGAGCGACGGGCCGAAGCCGAGGCCCGGGCTGGAGAACGCTCGCCTGGATCATCAGGAGTCCGAGAAGCGCGGCGAGCTTGTTGATTGCCGCTACGGCAGCTGCCCTGACTGCACGACGCCGCGCTGCAACGCGCTACCCGATAGTCCTCACCCGAGACACCGCACCTGGGCCGATCACATGGCCACGCACGTGTTTTGGGAGGCGCCACGAGAGACCGTGCAACCTATGCATGCCGCTCCGCCGAGTAGTGCCTTGAGTTACCCCTCGACGGATGCGCGCTGTCTCATCGGATCATCAGACCGCGTACATTGGCCGAATTCCCTTGACACCGGTATGGCGCGACGGTATTCCCATTGGACCGATGAGACATTGGGACAGGACGCGGGCGCTGGCGGGGGTACTGCTGGCCACGCTCGTCATGCTGACGCCGCTGGCCTATGCCAGTCCTCCGGACCCGACGTGGGTGAGCGGCGTCTTCGATGATGATGACAACGACGATGTCGTCTTCCTCATCACGTCGAGTACGGCGGCGGTCGACCCGTGCCCGCTGTGCGCCTGGCACCCCATTGTCGTGTCCTGGCCGGCTCTCGTCCCGCAGGATGGGGTCGTCGCACCCACGCCGTACGCCTGCACGGCTGACGCTCGCGCCTCTCCGCTCTCCTAGGCCTCTTCAGCTGCGGCCGCGGCCGCTGATCCGTCGCGAGCCCTGCTGAAGCCGGATTCCAACCAGAAGATTGGCGGCAGGCGGCTCGTCCTCTTGACGGGTCGCGTGCCAGCCGATCTGTCCACCAGGAGCCAGTGTCCTGGTACGAGTCATTCGCCGCCCGCGCCGTCGCGCGGCCCGACGAGTGGAGAAGGTGGGAGTGTTTCATGTGCGGGATCGCCGCCCTGTTCAGGCTGGACGGACAACCGGCGGAGCGGGCCGTCCTGGAGCGGATGAGCGACACTTTGATCCACCGGGGCCCTGACGGGGGGGCGGGCTATCTGTCGGGTCCGGTGGGACTGGGGTTCCGGCGACTCTCGATCCTCGATCTGTCCCCTGCGGCGAATCAGCCGATGGAGACCGATGACGGCGACCTCGTCCTGATCTTCAACGGCGAGATCTTCAACTATGTCGAGCTGCGCGAGGAGCTGATCGGCAAGGGGCATCGGTTCCGGTCCAGCGGCGACACCGAGGTGCTGCTGCACGCCTACCAGGAGTGGGGGCGGGAGTGCCTGCCACGACTGAACGGGATGTGGGCGTTCATGGTGTACGACCGGCGGCGCGGCACGCTCTTCGGCGCCCGCGACCGGTTCGGGGTGAAACCCCTCTACCGGTACCGCAATGCGTCCCTCGTCTGCGTCGCCTCGGAGATCAAGGCGATCCGCGCATCCGGCACGTACACCCACGCGATCGACTGGGAGCGCGCCAGCCAGTTCCTCTATCTCGGCCAGCTCGATGACCGCGACGAGACGTTCTACGCTGGGATCGCCCAGGTCCCGGCGGGGACCGCCTTCGAGGTGGACCGCGCGGGCCGTGTTTCGGAGTGGCGCTACTGGTCGCTGGACCATTTGCCGGCGGTCAAGATGCGTGATCCGGTCGCGGCGTTTCGCGAGCTCTTCGACGGTTCGGTTCGGTTGCGGATGCGGAGCGACGTGCCGGTCGGCGTGTCCTTGTCGGGCGGGCTGGATTCCAGCTCCATCCTCTGCGTGGCCGATCGCGTCAGACGGCAGGGCGACGGTACCGGCGGGCCGCCCCTCCGGGCCTTCTGCTACATGGCACCGGAGTTCGACGAGTCCGTTTACATCGACGACGTCCTCGCGCAGACCGGGGCAAATCTCCAACGACTCGAGACCAACCCCAAGGACTTGTGGGAACGTCTGCCGGAGGTGCTGAGATACCACGACGAGCCGGTGCACTCGATGACGGCCGTGGTGGGATTCGAGCTGATGCGGCTGGCCTCACGGCATGGCATCCGCGTCATTTTGAATGGGCAGGGCGCGGACGAGATAGCCGCCGGCTACTTCAGTTACTTCCGGGACTACTGGCGGGAGCTGATGACGAAGGGCCAGGTCCGGCGGGCCTGGCATGAGCTGCGACACTATGCCGTCACGCACGAGCAGCGGCTCGGGAAGCTGCTCTTGGAGACGGTGGAGGGGGCAGGGCAATGGCGGCTGAGTGGGCTGTCGGCCTACCGGAAGCTCGCGGTCCGGCGGCGCCGACGGGCACTAGCGGGCGATCCATGGTTCCGGCCGGGCCTGAGTGAGTGGAACGTCCCCGAGAGTGCCACGGTCAGGCACCCATGCGGACTTGACGCAGCGCTCAAGCGCTCGGTCTCCCGCCTGCATCTCCCCTTGTATTTGCGGGTCGAGGACCGGAACTCGATGGCCCACTCCGTGGAGGCTCGACTGCCGTTCCTCGACTACCGGCTCGTCTCCCTCCTCTTCAACCTCGGGGCGGAGTGGAAGCTGCGCGGCGGCGCCAACAAGTTCGTGCTGCGCGAGGCGATGCGGGGCCGGATCCCGGAATCGGTGCGGATCCGCAAGGACAAGATGGGCTTCCCGACGCCGATGAAGCAGTGGTTGGCGGCGGAGCTGTACGCGCCCGTGCGCGAGCTCTTGGCCGGCCGGAACGTGAGGGAGCGCGGCATCTACGACCCCGAGGCCATCCTCCGGGATCTCGAGGCGCACCGGCGGGGAGAGAAAGACGTCTCGGAGCGGGTGTTCCGCGTCGTGCAGTTCGAACTCTGGGTCCGAGTGCTCAAGGAGCGGGGTTCCGGCAAAGAGACAAGCGTCTAGCTCGTTTTCCATTCGCCCCGCCTGCCAAGCGGGTACAGGCATGGAGACCACGTCGGCTCGGGCCCTCACGACGGAGGCTCTTCCGCGCCAGGAGGCCCTTCATGGGACGCTCAGACGAAGCCGGCTGTGTTCTGCGTCTCTTGCCCACGGACCAGGGCGACTCCCTCGAATGAGACGCGCGGTTTTCATCGGCCTGTGTTCGGCACTCGGGGTCCTAGCCCCTCTCGTCTTTGGCAACGCGGGCCCGGCGCCGACGTCCCCAAGCGAACTCCTAGCGAATCCCGATCGATTCGACGAGCAGGCGGTAACGCTTCAGGGCACGGTGGAGAAATTCCGAGAAAAGGTGGCCCCGGACGGAACTCCATACTTCACGTTCCGCTTGAGCGACGGGCCATCTGCAGTGCGCGTATTCTCAATCGGGCGCTCGTCGTGTCAAAACGGGATGCAGGCGACCGTCGAAGGCACCTTCGAGAAGGTTAACCGACTCGGGCGGCTCACCTACTACCACCAAGTCACGGCTACGCACGTGACGTGTCACACTAGGGAGCCATAACATGGCGAGGAGGATGCCAGCAGCACGAACCCAGTGCAAAGAATCCCCGCAGCGCCAACCGTCGTTCTCGGACAATGACGTCGAATCGGAACTCAAATCTGTTTGCGCGCACGTGATTGCGGGCCGCTGTCAAACTGACCAGGCCGCAGGGGGTGGTGTCACGCGAATATCTGCTGATTTGCGGGTGTAGGGACGGTACGCAGCGCCCACCACGGTGAGCCACGAACTGGAATCGATCTAGTTTGTTGCAGGGGCCTGCAACCACCGATATCACAGACGCCCAGCTTCGAGGTCGACCTGATTTAGAACGCGTTGCACGGGCTGGATTCGAACCAGCGACCTTTGGGTTATGAGCCCGTTCCGAATCGAGACGATTAGAATCCTCCGGATCATGCTAAGTCGGCTCGGCGACGGGCGAAACGTGGGAGGCCACGCAAACGAGCGTACAGCGGACGGCCAGCAGGAGCGAGACGCGGTACGCCATTCCTCTCGGCTCGAGCGGCACGCCGAGAAGGCCGCCAGCCAGGTCCCGTGCGCCGATCCAGGCGCGGTCACCGTCGCAGGTTCACGCGGACTGTGCGATCGGCCTCGGGCGCAAGGGCAACGGCGGAAGGAACAGCCCGATCGCGGCGGCGCCGAGGCCGACGGCGAACGAGTCGACGTAGAGCCAGCCGTAGGTGCCGAAGTGGTCGAACACCCAGCCGCCCATCGCCGGCCCGAGCGCCATGCCGAGACTGGAGACCAGAGTGGCGGCCCCGAACACGGTGCCCATGATGTGCATCGGGAAATACCCGCGCGCGATCACAGCGTAAAGCGGCATCACCCCGGCATAGGTCATGCCGAACACGGCGGCCACCGCATAGAACTCGCCGACCTGGCGAGCGAAGAAATAGGCGCCGGCGGCCACCGCCTGGATCAGCAGCCCCGTCACCAGCGCCCGCTTGGGGCCGAACCGATCGCCCGCCAGACCGAAGATCAGCCGGCCCACCAGGCCCGCGAAGCCCTCCATGCTGTAGATCGTCACCGCGACGCCGGGCGCCAGGCCGCAGGCGATCGCGTAGCTGATGGTGTGGAAGATCGGGCCGGAATGCATGGCACAGCACGCGAAGAAGGTCGCCGACAGCACGAGGAACTGCGGCGAGCGCAGCGCCTGCCCGACCGTCATGGCGTTCCCTCCACCGGCCGCCATCGGGCCGGGTCCGCCGCCGGCGACCTGTGGCGCGCGGCGCACCAGGAGCGCCGTCGGGATCAGCAGCACCCAGGCCAGCACCGCGATCGCGAGCTGGGCGGTACGCCAGTCATAGTGCGACAGCAGCCAGCGCGCGAAGGGCGAGATCGTCATCGGCGCGACGCCCATGCCGGCCGAGACCAGCGAGACCGCGAGGCTGCGGTGCTTCTCGAACCAGCCGGTCACGGTGACCATCATGGGCGCGAAAACCGACCCGGCGGCCGCGCCGACCAGGATGCCGTAGATGACCTGGAACTCGAGCAGGCTGGTGGCCCG
>JACXTT010011609.1_pt1 | contig 11775 bp, 9 predicted proteins | sample 9270951 | NCBI WGS metagenome assembly JACXTT01 (sample SAMN15532306, study PRJNA645909) | rock metagenome | isolation source: weathered quartz diorite | place: Puerto Rico | collected 2017-06-21 | reverse complement strand
CTTTTGGTACCCGCCAGTCCGACCGGCATGCCGGGCAGGAATGGACGTAAATAAATTTCGGCTCGGCCTGTCTCATCGGAGTTCTGCCCTGCCCGTTCAACAAGGGTTAGGTTTTGATGCGCCATGGGACCATCACGTTCTTTAGGTTGGCTGTAGCTGCCAGGCCGAGGGAGGACGACCGTCAGGAGCTACGGTTCTGGAGACTCAGATGCTAATTGCCGGTAGACCTCGCGCGCGTGGTCGTACGCTCTTCGGGCGGCTTCGCGCTGGGAACTCGAAATGGCAACAACTTTCTGGCTCCAGCACTGGCTCACTGCCGCTAAGCACCACTCCGCACTCCGGCGCGAAGCGCGGATGGGCTTGCCGCTGACGATGGCGAAAATCGGATTCGTATGCGACGACGGCGCAATCCGCACAGCGATCCAACTGCTTTTCTCGATCGGCACATCGAACACAACAGAATGAACCGCACCATCGGCCGTCACTATTTTCCGTGCCCGAGCTGTCCCGTTGACTACCAGTTCCACAGGAACATCGCGAGTCGCACCAATACGGGCACGCTCCAGGTCCCAGAACGGCCTCTGGTTCGGCGCGAGTTTGCGGATTGCTTCGTTGGGGACGAGATCTAAATAGGCTGCAACGTTCACCTCGACATGCGCATTCGCACCCTGCGTCAGCCGAATCTCATCCGAGCCGGTGCCGACTTCTTGACCATTCACCTTGAAGTCCATGAGATGGCTCTTGCCGTCCGAAACATAACTGCGCCCCTCACGCAGGCTCTTCAGCCACGTGGGATAACTGAGTTTACCGTCGACTTTGGCGTAGTTCCGGCCCATGCCGACCCGCTCATCGGACATGCATGGGAAATCCGTTTCGCCGCTGATGCGAGTTCGAAAACCAACCTTCAGAGTGTGGTACCAGATGTTGAGTTCTGCGGTGTAAGGCGTGTCAACCGCTGAAATGAAATCGACCGTATTTGGATGGGTGACGTCGACGATGTACTCGTTCGCGCCGATGCCATCGAAAGACGGCATCTCATAATTCGGCAGGTCGGTGCTCTGCACCATGAGGCCTAGGCCGGAATGCGCGAAGCCGACTGTTGCGCCTTGCTTCTTGCCCCATTGCAGAATCGGCAAATCCCACGTCGGCCAATCTTCAATGCGCTTGGTGCCCGGATAGTCCTGGTCTTTCAATCCTAGTAGGATGACGTGACCAGCGTGGCTTGAGGGAAAGCCCGAGACTTCGAGATCATAGTGCATCAGCCGGTCCGGGTGCGAGAGTGAGTTGTCTTCGCCCGAAAAGAATTGTTTCTGGTAGTAGTAACAAGGTCCCCAGGTAAGAACCGCGCCAAGGTTTAGAGACTCGCCCAACAACTGCCGGATCATATCCTTTGGCAGCACACCCTCGGTGGGGTTCTGATAATGCGAACAGCCAGCCGCGTGGACATGATGATCGCCCGAGTACCATCCGGACTTCGATGGATCGATCCAACGCTCCAAAGTCAGCGAAATCTCATTCGGGCCATTTGAGTCCACGGCGAATTCCCTGGTGTGCGTGAGGTATTCTGGCCCGCCGCTGGATGCAATGGTGTAATAGCCTTGCGGCAGCCGCACGTTCTCTCCATCGAATCGATAAACCTGAGGCTGAAATGGGAAATCCGGAGCCAAGCGCTTCGAAGGATTCGGATAAATGCGATCATAACGATCCCTCACCAGCACGGACGCCACCGAAGGTTTTCCTTTTTCGTCGCGCACATGGAGCGTGATCGCGCGAGCGGGAAGTACGTTGAACACGACCATCACTTCGCTACGAAACCCAACATCCTGGCTCGTTTCGCCAGCGCCGAACTGCAACACGGCCGAACGCTGCCCGCTGTCGCGGCTGTAGACCTCAAGAATCTTGTACTCCAGGCCGAGACCTGACAACCGCTTCGCCATGGGCGGCTTATCGTAAGTCGAGATATCAGCCCAGCGTTCCTGGGCCTCGCGCGCAGTTAGCCGCAGGGGAGGTTCTGGGGAGCCGTTCGAGGTGATGTAGACATTGCCGCTATTGGGACTCGTAACCGTCAGTGGAGCCCGAACTTGAGCCTCGTTTAGGACCTTTACCAGAAACAGCCGTGTGCCCGCTTCCACTAACTCCGGCTTAGCGGCGCCTTGTTCAACTTTCACACGGGCTTCGGGGTTGATCTCAACGACTGCCAGCGTATATTTGTCAAGGACTCTCTCGATGCGCTTGACTGCCGCGATTTCGTCTGAGTCCGCGACTGCGTCGTTGATTTCCCGCTGATCGGCAAGCAGCAGCGGCTGGCCGAGATAACTGAGAGCCGTCTCGATCCGGCGCGCTTGCTGCGCGAGCGGTTGCAGAGGTACGGCTGCGTGCGTCACCAACGGTGCCTGCGCGAGCAGCGGAGCCAGTATTGTGACGGCGAGGAGCATTCGAGGTAAGAACGGTGCCATGTTCGCTAATATACCGCCAGCACTGGTTCGGGGCACTAATGGTGGTCTCTAGTAGCTTCCGATACGTGTTCAAAAGCCTACAAGGTGGGCTGACGGATTCAGGCAGAATGCTGGTATTGGGATTTGCAATGACATTTCAGTCGATACTGCCCTTCCGAACGCCGGACGCGCGCGTCAAGGGCGGATGGACAGGGAAGACACTCGGCGCTGACCAGCGGCATGGTAAGAATGATAATCTTCATTCATGAAGCCCTCCGATTGGAGTTGAGATTCTGTTATCTGCACCTGCCTACATTGACTTCGGTTACCCGTGGTGGCTCAGCTATGGCCATCTGCCCATCCTGGCCCTCGCTGCGTCGATGTTGCTGCTTGGATATGCCCGCAAGTGGGCTAGGTGGCCGATGCTCATCTTGAGCGTTGTCGCTCTCTGGTCCGGTACTGCATTTCTAGTGGAACGCTTCGTCATCGACGTTAATGGGCTGCCTGCATTGCCGACGCAAGGCTTTCTTCGCTCTGGGGCGGGACGAGTGCTTGATATCGGCGCAGGAACTGGTAGATCGTCCATTATGGTCCTCCAAGCTCGTCCTCAAGCAACCATAGTTGCGCTGGATCTCTTCGGTGAGTCTTTCGAACAGCACTTCGGGCGTAGGGAGAGTCCACAGGAGAGACTGCTCGCAAACTTGCAGGCGGCTGGCGTCGAGAGGCGCGCCACCATCACGACTGGTGACATGCGCAAGCTACCCTTCGAACCCGCCACTTTCGATGCCATCGTCAGTGCCTATGCCATGGATCACCTCAATCGCCAGGGGAGCGATCAGTCGCTCGCCGAGGCCGCCCGTGTGATTAAACCCGGCGGAGATTTTCTACTTCTGTTGATCGCCAACGAGCCATGGGCAAAGTTCACCTTCGGGCCGCTGATGGCGCATGGTGGTACTCGCGGGGCGGGCTGGTGGAGCGGACACGTGCAACAGGCGGGGTTTGAAATTGTCGAGGAAGGAACGCGTCCGCTGACTCTTTACCTTCTCGCGCGGCGATTATGAGTTGGATTGAACGCATGGGCCGGCTGGTTATCCGATTTTGGAGCGGGCGCGAGCGGCACACGCGAACGTATGGAGCCGCCGACTGACAGGATGTCATTCCAGCTCACTCCGGCCGAGGGCGGCGTGCCCAGAGTGGCGCGTTGAGATTCTCTCGCAGTTGATCAACCATGGCATCCCGAATCGATCAACGACCTTGCCGAACCGCAGCGCCCAGAAAGTCTCCGCAATCGGTATCTGCACGGTGCCGTCCTCCGCAAGGGCGCTGAAGATCCGCTCTGCCTCCTTGGCGTCCCTGGGCTTGAACATCACGCAGAAACTTTGCGGTTTCTTGTATTCCCCCGGCATGGCATCACAGCCCTCCAACACGCCGTCCCCGAAGGCGAGCCCGGCGTGCAGGATCTTCTTGGCCCAACCTGGCGGCGCCTGGCCGGCCATCGAAGTACCTTCCCACGTCATCATGAAGGTGATCTTGCCGCCCAGGCGTTTCTCGTAAAACTTAAAGGCCTCCTCGCACTGACCATCAAAGTATAGGTAGGGATTCAACGACATTGGGTGCACGAACCTCCGTTGTGAATTGCGGCTCTTGGTTCTCATCACGTTACGCAGTTTTGGCTGCGGAGGCAACCCCTTTCTTCATCCCATGGTTGGCGAGGGCACTCAACAGTGGTGGAATCTCGTTGTAACGCTTGATGGACTGAATACATTTTTGAACATTGCTGCTTCGATAATCTCGGCAATCGCAGCGTCGCTAGTGGGAATGGTGGTTTGCCGCTCTGCCGCCTTCGCTGATCGCCGTTACTCCTTCGCCGCAGCCTCCAGCGTGGCGATGTCGAACTCCACCATGTTCATCATCGCTGCCATCGCTTTGGGATGCTTCAGGATGTCGCCAATCCTCTCCTGCACGATCTGCCAGCATAGGCCGAACTTGTCCGTCAGCCAGCCGCAGGGGCGTGTCGCGCGATTTGGCAGTAACGCGGATTTTGGGCGGCGCTTAGCCCTAATAAGTACTTGGAGGCCCAGGGATGTGGCCGTCGGACTGCCAGCAAGTTGACGGCTTCAGATTGAGAACGCATTACCGCCAGCGGAACAGCTTTAGAGCGAGCGCGAAGCAAACCACCAGCCACGTTCCCAGCACACCCATCTGCGGAGCTAGATCGGCGAAGCTTCCGCCCTGCAGCATGTTCGTCCGCAATGCGTCGATTGCCGCAGTCAATGGAAGTGACTTGATCACGGGCTGCAGCATGTCAGGAAACCGTTGGGTCGAAAAGAACACGCCAGAAACGATCCACATCGGCAGCATCACGAAATTCATCAACCCTGAAGCCGCTTCGATGGTCCGTGCGCGCGAAGCGATTAGGAGCCCAAGGGCGCTGAAAGAGAGTGAAGCCAGGACGCACAAGATCGCTAGGCTGAGCAATGAACCGCGGACCGGCACCCGGAACACTAAAACACCGAACCCTATCAGCACGCCTACTTCAACCACTAGCAGTAACAGCCGAGAGAACGCGAACGATAGCAAGTAGTAGTGCCGCGGCATCGGTGTCGCGATCAGGCGTTTCATTAGTTTCTTTCGGCGCGCATCCACAATCGCGAATCCCATCCCCCAGATTGCACTGCCCATCAGGTTCATTCCTAGTAGTCCGGGGATCAAGAAATCGATATAGCGGGAGCCTGACTCACGCATCAACCGGTCGCTGGAAGCAACGGGATCGACGCGGCCGGCAGCTTGCTGCACGGCGCGATCCGCCAGGATGCGCGCGGTGCGTCCTTCGGGATTGGTGTCGTCGTATCTGTAGACTACCGTTTTGCCAGGCCCTGGCGTGGCGACTAGGGCGACCTTGCCTGTTCGAAGAGCTTCCTCAGCACCTAGAGCGGCCAACTGCTGCACGTCGAGAAGTCTCTCCTGCCGAAGCGACCTAGTCAGTTCAGGCGTGACGGACGCAATCTTGAGCACGTCCGGCGGACGGTTGCGAAAGGCCAGCCCCAGGCCCGCAGCCAGAAGGATCGGGAAGACGAATACCCAGAACAGGGCTTCGGGCTCGCGCAGAAATTCACGAAACCGCACCAGAGTCAATTGCACCAGCGGATGGTCCGCCCAATCCGCTCCCCGAGGTATTTTCCGCGCTGCTTCTCTGGGGCGAGCACCAGAAATGGCAGTTGTATCACTCATCGCGCAAACGCCGCCCCGTCAAGGCAACGAAGACGTCCTCCAGAGTCGCGGAATGCGTGCGCAGCTCAGTAAGCGGAACGCCCTGACGGCTGAGTTCGGCTAGTAGCGCGGGCACGGCCCTGTGCAGTTCGGTCACTTGCATCTGTACGTTGCCATTCTCCGTTCGCACATCGCGGACGCCATCCATCTGGCGTAATACGGAGGTCTCAAGCGACCTGGCCCCATTGCCGGCTGAAAACTCTACCAGGTGCTCCACGCCGATAGACGATATCAATTCGCGAGGTGTCCCGAGAGCGATGATTTTGCCGTGATCCATTATTGCCACATGGTCGCAAAGCCTCTCCGCTTCGTCCATGTAGTGGGTAGTCAGCAGAATGGTTCTGCCGGCGAGTTTGAACTGGTCTATCAACCCCCAAAGTTGGCGCCGGGCTTGGGGATCCAGCCCGGTGGTGGGTTCGTCGAGGAACAGAAAATCCGGATCTCCTACCAGCGCGCACGCGAGCGCAAGCCGCTGCTTTTGCCCGCCGGAGAGACTGCCCACGCGCGATTTGCGCTTTTCTTCGAGTTGGACCAGCGCGATGACGTCAGAAGGATTTGACCCTCGGCGGAAAAAGCTTCGAAACAAGCGAACCGTTTCAAACACCGTGAGCTTTTCCGATAGCTGCGTCTCTTGCAGTTGAATCCCGAGCCGCTGCCTGAGCTCGGCGGCCTGCGAATCCCAGCCCATGCCAAGAACCTCAACCTCGCCGGAATCGGCGATCGTCAAGCCCTCGCAGATTTCAATAGTGGTCGTCTTGCCGGCCCCGTTTGGCCCAAGAAGGCCGAAGCACTCACCAGGCTGCACTTCCAGGTTGACGTGGTCTACGGCGACGACTTCTTTGTACGACTTCCGAAGTCGGCGGACGCTAAGGGCGGCCTTCGGCACAGCTTCGAGCACTATGTCCAGTATCGCGTCGAGAACAGCGCCGGTCAAAGTCGAACCTGTAGAACCGTCCTCGCTGCCCTACACCTAACACGCGACGTCGAAACGGCGCGAGAGAGGGTGCTCGGGCTAAACCAACCGTTCGCTCGTCGACGCTGATCGCTTACTGAGCGTCTGGCAAAGCGTAGGCAATGTACTCGCCCGAGTAGTTCCCGCCGCTGACCGCAACAATAATGTACTGCTTCCCCTCCCACATGTACGTCATCGGCGATCCACTCTGTGGCGCCGGCATCCACAACGCTCCGACCTCCTGACCGTTGGCTTTGTCGTAGGCCCTTAACATCGCTCCGCGTTGGCGTCCCGGCGGTGTCGTGATCTGGGCGTCGCCCATGACGACCAGTGTCTTCGTGACCATCAGCCCAACACCTGATGTGCCCGGCTGGCCGGTCTTAGGAATGTTCAGACCTTTGAGGGCGGGATGGTTGCGGACGTTATCCGGCGTGTCGCCATGCGGCACCTGCCACATGATTTCGCCGCGGTCGAGATTCACCGCCGTAAGAATCCCGTACGGCGGTTTGACAAGGGGCAGCCCCTGCACAGTCAGGCCACCAGCACCGGCGCTAGCTTGCGGAATAACAGCCCCCGCCGGAGCGGGAGGCGGCGTTGCGGGCGCGGCTTGACGTTTCGATCCATCCGCGGCGCAGCAGTCGCCCGGCCCCAATATCTCCTGGAATTGCCGTCCGGCAGTTCCCGAGACATAGCGGATATCGGAGAACCCCGGCGGCGGCGCAACGAGCGACCGCACTGTGACGGCTGTGTTGCCTGCCTGCGCATAGATGGTGTGCGTTTCGGGATCATAGGCCGATCCGGGCCAGTTCGTCGCGGTTCCCGAGCCGAGTGCGCCCAGCAGTCCATTGACGTCACCGAGGATCGGCGGGGTAAACGGCGATGGCTCTACTTTATACCGCTTGAGGACCTCAAGCGCCTGCGTACGCAGCTCGGGTGTGAAGTCGATTAGGTCGTCGGGCACCTTGAGGTAGTTGCGGGCGTAGGCTGGCGGCTTGGTGGGAAACGGCTGCGTCATCGAGGTTTTTTCGCCCGGCACGTTCGACTGCGGTACCGCTCGCTCTTCGATGGGCCACACCGGCTGGCCCGTCACGCGATCGAACACGTAGAGGAATCCTTGTTTGCTCGGCTGCGCCACAGCTCTGATCGCTCGGCCGTTGACATTGATGTCCGCTAGGATCGGCGCGGACGAGATGTCAAAGTTCCAGATGGGGTGGTGCACCAACTGGAAATGCCACTTACGTTGTCCGGTTCTTAAATCGACACAGACCAAGCTCTCGGCGAAAAGGTTATTCCCCGGCCGATGCCCGCCATAGTAGTCTGACGTCGGCGTTTCTACCGGTAAGTACACCAACCCGAGGTCTTCGTCCACCGTGATTTGAGTCCAGACGCCGGTGTTTCCGTTGATAGCCCACGAGTCGTTTTCCCAGGTCTCAATGCCGAACTCACCCGGCTTCGGGATGGTATTGAACTGCCAAAGTTTCTTACCGGTCCGAACATCGTAGGCGCGAACCAGGCCCTTGGTATTGTTGTGGCTCGAGACCGTCGCACCTTCCCGCATAGACGAGCCGATGATCATCACGTCATTGGCGACGGCCGGCGTCGAGTGGATGCCGATCTCGCCGGTTTCCAAATCGATTTGCTGGTCGTTTCCCTTCACCACGCCGAGCTTCAAGTCAACAAGACCGTTTGTGCCAAATGAGTTGATAACAGCGCCCGTTTTGGCGTTGAGCTCGACCAGCCGATAGCCTGTGGTTGCGTAAATCACTCGCTCATCGCCCTTTCCGTCGGTCCAGTACGACACTCCACGACCCGAGAGCTGCCGCGGCGAGACGGCGGCGCGCTTACCTTCACGCATGCTGTGTGCCCAGATCAGCTCGCCAGTCTTGGCGTCGAGCGCGATGACCGACCTCCTCGTGCCGCCGGTCGTGTATATCACACCGTTGACCATGAGGGGCGTGCCTTCCAATTTGTATTCCGGAAACGGACCGAGGTTGTCGGTCTTGAAGCGCCACGCGACTTCCAGCTTGTTGAAGTTGGATGCGTTGATCTGGTCCAGCGGCCGGTATCTCGTTCCTCTTATGTCAGCCGTGTACGAGGCCCACTCGGTGTCCTTCTGCCGCCACTCGCTCGAACCGGCACGCGACTGGCCGGTGCCAGCGCGAGACTGAGCCGACGCGCCCAGAGCTATCCAAACGAGTCCGGCGGAGATCGGGAAAACGGTCCACAACATAGTGTTCGCTCTTTTGATTTTCATCGGATGCATACCTCTCATCTTCTGGCGTTTTTGCCCTCGGGTTGGCTCTTACGCAGATTCCTGATTAGCACGTCTCTGCGAACCCGCATATTCTTTGAGCACGAATTATAGTACCGACCAGTGCCAAGCACAAGCGTTGTTAGCGACAGCACGGTCTCACCACTTAGTTGCCTGCGATTGGGACCAACCACAAGATGTACCAGTCGATTTTCGACCACGACAGAGAGTTTCGAACCGTCAACAGGCTACTAAAACGCTACTCAGCCACGAGGGTTCTGGAAATCGGTTGCGGCAGCGGTAATCTTGCCGGCCGGCTTGCGGCGGCGGGCTGTGACTATCGACGAGATCACTTACATCTTAGAAGGCAGCGGGACGTTTGTTACCGGGGCATGCCACCCGACGCGAAGAACCGCACGGTAGGATCGCTACCAAATAAATTTGGCGGCAACCTGAATCGCAAAGGGATCATCAACGTTATTGAGCGTCCCAAATGAAGTGTTGGACATCACCGTGTTGGTAGTGAACTTGTTCGCGTTGTTGAAAAGGTTGAAGAGATCGACGATGCCTCGCAGTTCCCGTCTTTCGCCAAAGCGAACAGCCTTGCTGACCCTCAAATCGGTCCGAAAGTAGCTAGGCTGGGTAAAGAAATTGCGCGGCAGCAGCTTGCCGTCGACGATAGGCCGATCGGTAAAATTGCTGTCGCCGTTTCCGCCTCCATAGACCACCGCGCTCGGCCTCCCGATGTAACTCTGGAAATTGGCAAGCGCCGCGGCTGACAGCGCGAAGGCGGTGGGCGTATCTGTACCGGTCGTTGCGTCAAATGGACGGCCCGACTGCGCCTTTATGATGGGGCTGACCTGTATGCCGAAGGGCAGATCGACGACGGAATTGAAAACAAAATTGTGCCGGATATCGAGCCGGGACCGGCTCCAGTCCAGCTTCCAGTTGAATTGGTCGTAACCTTCGGCCGAACAGCAGTTATTCTCGTTGTCGTCATTGGTAAAGTTACGTCCGTAAGTGTAAAAACCCTGCAGCTGGAAACGGTGGCTGAAACGTTTGTTGGCGGAAACAGTCAGTGCCTGGTAATGAGCTACGGCCGTGGCTTCTCGTTGAATAACTTGTCCAGCGAACGGGTAAGGGCGCTGGCTACGATCGTAGATGGTGCGTCCGGTTTGCGTCTGCAACGTCCCTGGGAAAATATTGAGATCATGCCAGCGCTCGTTTCCCGTGGTGGCGGTGTAATCGTACGTGACGGTCATAGTCAGATCTCGCATTAACGCTCGTTCGTAACTGACGTTGGTACGTAAAACACGAGGATTATGGAAGTGCGTGTCTACCTTGTTCACATTTGAGCCAGGCACCGTGCCGGTTTTCTGCGTAGTGGCCAGTGGGTAAGAACCGAATGGTGTCTGATAAGGTCCTTGATACGGGAAAGTAAACGGGGGTATGTCTTTCGGATTAGTGCCGCGATTGGCAACGTATTGCAGCCCATTCGACACGTCTCCGTTTTGGCGTAGCACATTGGCCCAGATCAACGTGGGTACCGGAGCGTAAAGATACGCAGCGAACAAGCGGACGACATTCTTGCCATTGTTTTTCGGATCCCATGCAAGCCCGAATCGGGGTGACCACTGTTTAACGTCATTGGGTATCTTCTTGGTCCCCTCGAGAAAATCAGCGTTAGGAAGATCGCCCGTGGGGTTGAGCTGAGCATCCCACCGCAGACCGTAGTTGAGCGTCAGTCCAGGCTTGATCTTGTAGGTGTCCTGGGCAAACCCTGCGAAATACTTTGGATGCGTGGTAGTCTCTCCAGAGCCGAAGAATTGAAAATACTGGTCGGGCTGCTTGGCTACAAAACTGTCAATGTTGAAAAAAGTAAACAGTCCCGGGGCATTCCCACGAAAAAGATTGTAGAAAGAAACAATGTTGACGTCCGTGCCAAATTTCAAATCATGCTTGCCGAATGAGTATGAGAAGTTATCAGTGAATTGGCGTCTCCACTCCAGCGAACCGATCGGCAAAAATGACGGATGGCCCAAATTGCCAATACCAGTTACCGTCACTTGGGCAGCGCCCGACGTTCCGTTCTGTGGGGTTGTTCCTGTAACCGGATAATCCAGTCTCGGACGATCCTCGCGAGTGACATTGAAGCGAAATTCATTCAAGGCCCTAGGGGTGAGAATAGAGGCGAGTTGTACGTTGAGAGCATCCACTGAATTTCGTTCCAGGCCGAAATTGTCGATAGCCCTAGCCTGCTGCGGAAGCAGACCGTACGTGCCGTTGGGCGCATTGTTGCGTGATACGTTGTAATGCGCCGACACGTTGTTCTTGTTGTTGATCACCCAGTCAGTCTTGCCGAAAAGCGACCATACGTTGTCCTCTGCCGAGATCTGTTTCTGCTGGCTCAGAAAGGCCTGCGCTGCGGCTTTCCGATTAGGGTCAGAACTGTTGGCGGCATCCTGCAAGACGGCCTGGTTGTTGAATGCAATATTGATGGGAGTGCTCCGTCGCTGATTGTCCGTTACGGCGAAGAAAAATAGCTTGTCTTTCTTGATCGGCCCGCCGACACTGCCGCCGAATTGTTGCCGGCGTCCGCGCGGGGGGCGGCCGAACGCATCATCGGTGACGAAGGTATGGTCCTGAAAGTACCAGAAACCACTTCCGTGATATTGGTTTGTGCCAGATTTGGTGACCGCATTCATCACGCCGCCGCCAGACCTGCCAAACTCGGCGTTGAAACCGTTGGAAAGGACCACAAATTCTTTGATGGCCTCCAGGCTCATGGTGAAAGGCGGTCGATCACCGCCGATTGGGCCCCAAAAGAATTCGTTAGCGTACTCGGCGCCTTCGACTGTGAAATCCGA
>JACXTT010011608.1_pt1 | contig 11775 bp, 9 predicted proteins | sample 9270951 | NCBI WGS metagenome assembly JACXTT01 (sample SAMN15532306, study PRJNA645909) | rock metagenome | isolation source: weathered quartz diorite | place: Puerto Rico | collected 2017-06-21 | reverse complement strand
TTGCTCGACCTGGTTTTGCAGTTGAACCGGCGGGACGAGATTGACGGCATTCTGGTGCAGCTCCCCCTACCTCCGCAAGTGGATTCCAAGAAGATTCTGATGGCGGTCGACCCCGCCAAGGACGTGGACGGCTTTCATCCGGTAAACGTGGGATTTCTTTCCACACAACGGCCGGGGCTGGTGCCGTGCACACCGGCGGGAATCATGGAGATTCTGAAGCGCAGCAACATTGGGGTCGCGGGGCGGGAAGCGGTAGTGGTCGGGAGAAGCGATATCGTTGGGAAACCCGTGGCCATGCTGCTGATCAATGCAAATGCCACGGTTACGGTCTGTCACTCGAAGACCGGGAATCTTGCAGAAGTGTGTCGGCGAGCCGACATTCTGGTCGCCGCTATCGGAAGAGCCGGAATGATCACCCCCGATTTCGTGAAGCCCGGAGCCACCATCATTGACGTGGGCATGAACAAGGTCACCGATCGTACGGAGTTCGGTCGGCTGTTTGCCGGCAACGCGAAGCGGGAGGAGAGCTTCCGCGCAAAGGGTTCGACGCTGGTGGGCGACGTCCATCCCCAGGCAGCAGAAGTTGCGGGCGCCATCACGCCCGTGCCCGGAGGCGTTGGGCCGCTGACGATCGCCATGCTGATGGCCAATACGGTCAAAGCAGCCAAGATGCGGAGAGGCGCGCGGGCACCTCTGCTGGCCGCGGAGCACGCGCGAAGTGCTTAAGGTCGGTTTGACCGGCGGCATCGCCGTCGGCAAATCCGTTGTCGGTGAAATGTTCGGCGCGCTCGGAGCGCAGGTGGTTCAAGCCGACGAAATTTCCCACCAGCTCATGCAGCCCGGGCAAGCGGTTTACCAGGAGGTGGTCCGTCACTTCGGCACCGCGATTCTGAACCCGGATGGCAGCGTGAATCGCGCCCGACTGGCGGAGCTGGCGTTTGCCGGTGAGCCTTCCCGGGTTCAGGAACTCAATCAGATCGTTCATCCCGCAGTGATCGTTCGGCAGCAAGAGTGGATAGAAGAAGTAGGCCAGCGCGATGCCCACGCGGTCGCCATCGTGGAGGCCGCGCTCATCCTGGAAGCGGGGATGGCGGAGAACCTCGACCGGCTGGTGGTGGTCACCTGTCGCCCGGAACAGCGGGTGGAACGACTGGCCGAGCGTTTGAAGGTGGACCGGCAGACGGCGAAGGCCGAACTGGTGCGGCGCATGGCTGCCCAGTTTCCCGAGGAAGAAAAGATCAGGGCTGCTGATTATGTCATCGATAACTCTGGATCACGCACAGAAACCAGGCGTCAGGTACAAGAGGTTTACGCTGCCCTTCAAAAAGAAGGGGAGTCGTAGCGCCCCCGGCGAGTGCGAGCCGGATCCCGCCTGGGGTTGCAGGAGGGCGGAAGGATTTAAAATCAGAGGGAAGCAATGATGGAAGGTCTGCGATTATGAAAGTGTTTCGCCCAATTTTGCTGGCGGTGATTTTTGCCGCAGCATTTTACTACTTCACCACCTATCGCTCCGGGCCGATGCATCCGGCGAACTGGTTTGGCCATGCCAGCAACAAAGTAGAAATCATTGAGGCCGCCAGCGGCGAGGTGCTTGACGGCGAAGAGCAAAACAACATCAACGTCTACCGTAAGAACATCGATTCGGTGGTGAACATTACCTCGCGCGCGGTAACGTTTGATTTTTTCTATGGTCTGGTGCCGCAGGAAGGCCAGGGCTCGGGCTTCATCATCGACAAAGAAGGCCATGTACTCACCAACTACCACGTAATCGCCGACGCTCGTCAGGTGGAAGTGACACTGCACAACCGCAAGAAGTACCGGGCGACGGTGGTCGGAACCGACCGGTCGCACGATCTGGCCGTGATTCAGATCAAGGGGTCGGACTTTAAGCCCATGGTGCTTGGCGACTCGCGAATCTTGCAAGTCGGACAAAAGGTCTATGCCATCGGCAATCCCTTTGGGCTGGCCGGCACCATGACGCGCGGTATCATCAGTTCGATTCGGCCCGTGCAAGAACCTGATGGCATGCAGATTGACGAGGCTATCCAGACCGACGCGGCCATCAATCCCGGCAACTCGGGCGGCCCTTTGCTCAATTGGCACGGCGAGGTCATTGGAATCAACACCATGATCGCCTCCAACGTGGGGCAGAGTGCGGGAATCGGTTTTGCCATTCCGGTGAATACGGCGAAAGCGGTGCTCAACGATCTGGTCACGCTCGGGCGCGTCCGGCGTCCGGCGCTCGGAGTGCGGACCATACCGATTAGCCCGGAACTGGCAGATCAGATGGGACTGGCGGCCGATAATGGTTTGCTGATTGTGCAGGTTGTGCCGGGGGGCGCCGCCGACCGCGCCGGCCTGCGCGGCGGAACGGAGCGCGCCTATCTGGGCAATACCCCAATCATGATCGGCGGCGACCTTATCATTGCCATCGATGGCCAGGCGGTTCAGGACCAGCAAGCGCTAAGTCAGGTCATGAACAGCCACCGGGCGGGAGATACCGTGAAGCTGACGATCTATCGCGGGAAGAAAAAGATGGACGTGAACGTCTTGCTGGGTGAGGCGCGCGAGCAGGTTTGAGGTTCTGCGCCTAATCGTGGCTCAGAAGATTCACCTGGTCAGGAGCACTTGAATCTCGCTTCGAGCGGTATTCAGTCAGCGCAAAATGAACGTTGATCTGATTCGGCGCTTTTGCCTTTCCTTTCCTCATGCAACCGAAAATCTGCAGTGGGGAGAGAATCTCTGCTTCAAGATTGGCGGAAAGCTCTTTGCTGTTGTAACCCTGAGTTCGGTTCCGCCGCGACTGTCGTTCAAGTGCACTCGAGAAAAATTTGGCGACTTGGTGGAACAGGACGGAATCATTCCAGCTCCCTATCTAGGACGCTATCACTGGGTCTCAGTTGAGCGAGGGGAGGCCTTAAGGTGGTCTGACTTGCAGGATCTTCTGCGGGCGTCCTACCGGACGGTGGCAGCCAAGGCGAAGATTGGGAAGCCGGCTAAACGCCAGGTTGGTAAATTAGCTCGAGCCGGAAAGCGTAGCTGATTTGACTGTCGCTTAGCGGGTGGACTAGCCTCTGACAGTCTTCATTATTCTATGCGATCTTATTGCAAGTTATTCATTCTGCTGCTCTTGATTTCTTCGAGTGCAGGTTTTCCAGTCTTCGGTGAAGCCCTTGTACCGGTACAGGCTCCTCGGGCGATGGTGGCGAGTGTGCATCGACTGGCTTCTCTGGCCGGAGTGCAGATGATGAGGGCGGGTGGGAACGCCGTGGATGCGGCGGTTGCGGTTGGGTTTGCGCTGGCGGTGGTGCACCCCCAGGCGGGGAACCTGGGGGGTGGTGGCTTCATGCTGATCCGCCTAGCCGAGGGCAAGACTCATTTCGTCGACTATCGCGAGAAGGCACCGGCCGCGGCGTCGGCGAATATGTACCTGGACGCTCAAGGCAACGTCATTGCAGACGCCAGCATTGTCGGCTACCGGGCGATCGGGGTTCCAGGATCGGTAGCTGGCATGGTGTACGCGGAAAAGAAATACGGCAAGCTGTCGCTGGAACGGGTCATGGCTCCGGCGATCAAGTTGGCGGAAACCGGTTTCGCCCTGGCGGCGGAGGATGCGCGCCAGATGAGAGAAGACAAGGCTCTCGGCCGGTTTCCCGAGTCGCGGCGCATTTTCCAGCGGGATGGGAGCTTCTACAAGGCCGGCGAACGATTGCGGCAGCCCGAACTGGCAAGCACTCTGAAGCGGATCGCCCGCGACCCTGACGACTTCTACCATGGCGCGTTGGCGCGGGAGTTGGCAGTGGCATTGCAAAAGGGTGGAGGCCTGTTGACCTCGGAAGATCTAGCCAATTACGAAGTCAAAGAGCGCGAAGCGGTGCGAGGAACCTACCGGGGGTACGAAATCATCAGCGCGCCACCGCCGTCGTCGGGCGGGGTTACGATGATCGAAGCCCTGAACATTCTCGAAGGCTACGATCTCGGCCAGCGAGTCCGATCAGCGCAGGCGGTGCATCTGACGGTGGAAGCATATCGCCGCGCCTTCTTCGACCGGGCAGAGTTTCTGGGCGATCCGGATTTTGCCAAGATTCCGGTGGCTCAGTTGATCGACAAACGTTATGGAGCGGCCTGGCGGGAGTCGATAGATCCGGCACGGGCCAGCGCCAGCAAGGATTTGCGGCGACCGGCGGTTTTCAGCGAACTGGAACAGTACGCCCTGCTTCATCCTCAGCCAGATGCGACGGCTGAGCCGGATCACACCACGCATTACTCGGTGGTTGATCCCGAGGGAAATGCGGTGGCGGTAACCACCACCCTCAACGACAGCTTTGGCTCGCGGGTGACCGCGGAAGGTTTGGGGTTTTTGCTGAATGACGAAATGGACGATTTCGCCGCCAAGCAAGGCGTACCCAACATGTTTGGCCTCATCCAGGGGCCTGCGAACGCGATTGGGCCAGGCAAGCGCCCGCTTTCCGCCATGGCGCCGACGGTCGTGTTAAAAGATGGCAAGCTGTTTCTGGTATTGGGTTCGCCGGGAGGACCGCGGATTATTACGACCGTTGCCAATATCCTGATGGGGGTGGTGGATTACAGAATGAACATCGAGGAGGCGGTGAACGCTCCGCGCTTTCATCATCAGTGGCAGCCGGATGCGATCCGTGTCGAGGATGGCTTTCCCCCGCCAGTGGTGAAGCAGCTTCTGGGGATGGGCCACAAGGTGGAGGTGGGCGATTCCTGGAGCGATGGCGAATGCATCATGATCGACCCGAAGAGCGGAGAGCGCCTGGGGGCGAGTGACAAGCGTAATCATGGAACGGCACTGGGATTCTAAGGTTGTGAGGCGGACGCCTCTGAATTCGTCGCCTTTCGAGTGAGATCGGTTTGGGTTGGTGGCCGGTTAGCGTGCAGAAATTTCGCACTGGTTTTTGATCGCTAGAGTCAACGCGAAAGCGGGGAATAACGCCCCCACACAGGCGGAGCGAGCCATGCTGAAGGCGATTTCCACTTACGTTTACGCGAAGGAGCGGCTGCACCCCGGCCTGTTAGACGGCCTGGCGCGCGGCGGAGCCCAGGCCATCGAAATTTTTGCCGCGCGACAGCATCCCGATTATGCCAATCGCAAACAACACGTTCGCGAAATCGCGGACTGGTTTCACAGCAGCGGCGTGCCGCTTCATTCCCTGCACGCCCCCATGCATGCCGATTATGAGGGAGGACGGACCGGCGCGCCGCCGGTCAACGTAGCCGCCACCGACCGGGCGCAGCGCATCGAGGCCATGGACGAAATCAAGCGGGCGATTGAGGTAGCGGAGCAAATCCCGTTCCGCTTTCTGGTGCAGCACCTCGGCGTCAGCGGGGAATCGTTTGACGATCGCAAGTTCGAAGCCGCCATGACGTCGATCGAGCATCTGCGCGCATTCGCCAAGCCGCTGGGCGTGCGTATTCTGCTGGAAAATATCCCGAACGAGCTAAGCACGCCGGACAAGCTCGTCGAGTTTATCCAGCTTACCCACTTCGAAGACGTGGGAGTGTGTTTCGATTTTGGGCATGCCCACATCATGAGCAATGTGGCTGAGGCGTTCGCCGTTTTGAAAGAACATATTCATTCGACGAACGTCCACGACAATGCCGGGGACCGGGACTCCCACCTGTGGCCAGAGGCCGGATCGATCGACTGGAACGATGCCATGAAATTGCTGCGGTCCGCACCGCACACGCCGCCGTTCCTGCTGGAAATTGAAGCGGATGAGAAAGTGAATCCACTCGAGAAGATGGGTGAGGCGTTTCGCAAGCTGGCAATGGAGTAATAGGGCAAGGAGAGATCGCGCCGTCGATCCCATTGCACAATCACTCATTGTCCAATTTCTCGATTGAACTTATGTCTTCGACAGCAAGCACCATTGCGGATATCGGCAAACACGAAGGCCAGACCGTCACCATTCGCGGCTGGCTTTACAACCTGCGGGAGAGCGGGAAGTTGCTCTTTCCCCAATTTCGCGACGGCTCGGGGGTGATTCAGGGGGTCGTGCCCAAGAGCGCGGTGCCTCCCGAAGTCTTCGATGCGATCAAAGGGCTCACCCAGGAGTCGAGCGTGATTGTCAAAGGCAAGGTGCGCGCCGACAAGCGCGCGCACGGCGGTTACGAGCTCGATGTAAGCGACGTGCAGGTGTTGCAGCGGGTTTCCGAAAACGATCCCTATCCCATTTCGCTGAAAGAGCACGGCGTCGACTTCCTGATGGAGCACCGGCATCTTTGGGTGCGGACGCCGCGGCAGGCCGCCATCTTGCGGGTGCGGGCGGAAATCATTAAGGCCGCGCGCGATTTTTTTGACGAGCGCGGATTCACCCTGACCGATCCGCCAATCCTCACTCCCGCTGCGTGCGAGGGCACCAGCACTCTGTTCCCGGTGGATTACTTCGAGGAGCAGGCTTATCTGACCCAGTCCGGGCAGCTCTACATCGAAGCCACCGCCATGGCCCTGGGAAAGGTTTATTCCTTCGGGCCGACGTTTCGCGCAGAGAAATCGAAGACGCGCCGCCACCTGACCGAGTTCTGGATGGTCGAACCAGAGGTGGCTTACGCCGAACTCGACGACCTGATGGATCTGGCGGAAGGCCTGATCACGTTTCTTGTGAAGCGTTGCCTCGAGAAGCGCCGCGGCGACCTGCAAACCATCGGGCGCGACCTCACAAAACTGGAGAAAGTCGACGCTCCGTTCCCCCGCATCACCTACGACGATGCGGCCAAGATGTTGCAGGAGGCTCACGCCAAAGGCGCGATGGAAAATAAATTTGAATGGGGTGGGGACCTGGGATCGCCTGACGAGACCTACGTTTCGTCGCAATTCGACAAGCCCGTGATGGTGCATCGCTATCCCGCGCAGGTAAAAGCGTTCTACATGGAACCTGACCCGCAGCGGCCGGAGCTGGCACTGTGCGTGGACGTTCTGGCGCCGGAGGGTTATGGGGAAATTATCGGCGGCTCGCAACGCATGGCCTCCTACGAGCTGCTGGTGAAGCGCATTCACGAACACGGCCTTCCCGAGGAAGCGTTCAAATGGTACCTTGACCTGCGCAAGTTCGGCAGTGTGCCGCACGGTGGATTCGGCATGGGCATTGAGCGCGTGGTGGCGTGGATCTGCGGGCTGGAACATGTGCGTGAAACGATTCCGTTTCCGAGAATGTTGCACCGGCTTTATCCCTAAGCCCTCACGGACCTCGATTCCGGATCCGGACATTTGATTTCACGGCAAAACGAGAATCTATGACGCCTCCCATCACAACCTCCTCCAACATCGTCCCCAAGAAGATTCGTGTGATCGGCGTGCCGCTCGATCTGGGGCAGTCACGCCGTGGTGTGGATATGGGGCCCTCGGCGGTCCGCGTGGCGGGACTCGAAGCCAGACTGGAAGAACTGGGACACGTGGTTGAGGATGCGGGAAATGTTCCCGTGGCCATCGCGGAGCAGAAGAAGGCGGGCGACCCGTCAGCCAAATATCTGAAGGAAATCACCGCTACCTGTACGAAGGCGGCCGAGTTGGTCATAAAAACCTTGGAGTCCGGCATGGTTCCCATGGTGCTCGGCGGAGACCACTCTGTGGCTGCCGGCACGGTGGCGGGGGTGGCCGAGTTTTACCGCCGGCAGAACCAGAAAATCGGTTTGATCTGGATTGACGCGCATACCGACATCAATACTCCGGAAAGCTCTCCCAGCGGAAACGTTCACGGGATGCCATTGGCCGCCACCATGGGGTTGGGACCGGCGGAGCTGGCGAACATTTTTAATTTTTCCCCCAAAGTGAAGCCGGAGAACTGTGTGCTGGTGGGAGTGCGCGACATTGACGCGATTGAAAAGGAAAATGTCCGGCGCGCCGGTATCGGCGTTTTTACCATGCGAGACATTGATGAGCGCGGTATGCGTACGGTGATGGAAGAAGCGCTGCGATTGGCCGGACGTGGAACCGCTGGCTATCATGTTTCGCTCGATATGGATTGGGTGGACCCGGAAGATGCACCCGGCGTGGGCACTCCGGTTCGCGGCGGCGCCACCTACCGGGAAGCGCACCTCGCCATGGAGATCATCGCCGATCATGGACGCATGCTCAGTTTCGAAATCGTCGAAGTCAATCCCGTAATCGACGAGCACAACCGCACCGCGGATCTGGCAGTCGAGCTGGCGCTATCGGCGTTTGGCAAGAAGATTCTCTGAGAACATGAGCGCAGGGCATGAACGTCCGCCAAAAAAGATTGGGCTGATCGGAATTGCATACGACGAGAAGTCGTCGTTCATGCGTGGACCGGCCGAGGCGCCGGCGGCCATCCGCCGCGCCTTCGGCAGCGACAGCTCGAACCAGTGCGCCGAAGATGGCTTGGCCATCTCCGCAGTGCTGGCCGATGGCGGCGATTTGATGGACTTCGCCCCCGACCCCTGGCAGCGTATCGAAGATTTTGTCACCAGGACAATGACGGAATTTCCGCACCCCGTGATTCTGGGCGGAGATCACTCCATCACCTTTGCCGTAGTGCGCGCCGTGGCCAAGAAGTATGGCGCGCTGAACATTCTTCATTTCGACGCCCATCCCGATCTCTACGACCATTTCCTAGGCGACCGCTTTTCCCACGCCTGTCCGTTCGCAAGAATCATGGAAGCGGGACTGGCGGCGCGCCTGGTACAAGTCGGTATCCGGACAGCCAATGCCCACCAGCGGGAACAGGCCGCTCGCTACCGGGTGGAAAGCATCGAAGCGCGCCACTGGACTGGACGCCTGCCCCCGTTGAGCGGGCCAGTCTACGTGTCAGTCGACATGGATGTACTCGACCCGGCGTTCGCGCCAGGCATTTCACACCACGAACCCGGCGGATTCAGCATGCGAGAGTTGGTGAATGCCATCCAGTCGATCGCCGCACCAATTGTTGCCGCCGATGTGGTGGAGTTGAATCCGCGCCGCGACCGCGACGACGTGACGGCCGTCGGTGCCGCCAAGGTCATGCGGGAACTGGTGGCTGCAATCGTTCGGACCAATTAGAGGTGCCGGGCGCCGCACCAAAGCTGGCCCCCCCCAGAACCACCATCCGGCTAATGCACGCTCATGCAGGCTGGAACTTCAATGTTCGCCGGAACCGTGAGCTGGCTGTAGTTCATTTGGATCCCGCCGGCGCCGCCCGAATCGACCATCTCGATGCGCATCGGCAAACCGCTGTCCTTGGCCACGCACAGATGCACCGTGCCTTGCGTCTTCGGGTTGTCGTAGGAGTAAAACTCGTATTCATCCGCCATGGCACCGTTCACATTCTGATCACCGATGGGATGGAAATCGGTGAGCTGCGTCGTCGATCGGCCGCCCGGCCCGCCGCTCTGCGGAACATCACGGCACTGCCAGGAAAACATTTCCCGCCCCTTCTTTAGCATTTTCGGCACTTCCACATGCGTTATTGCAAGTTGTGCGGCGGTCATTCCGGCGCCGATCGCGCCCATTGGTCCCTCGGCCGCGGCGTGAGCGATGGCGCTCGCGGCCATGCGGTCAAGCTCCGCCAGTTGTTCTGCCGCCCTTTCTTCGGCGAGCTTGAGCAATCGGGGCACGGCGGGCGAAGTAATGAGCCGAGCCGCGCGGCCGTTCTGCACCACCGCTCGAATCTCCCAATCATCCACCGTTCCCGGCATGTCCGTGGCGGGCATTTTGTAGTGCATCACGTATTGCCGCGTGTGGCCGACGACCAGTAGTTCGGCCGGACTGAATATGTTCTGGGCCATCTGCGCCATTTGGGGATCGCTGGTTTCGATGCTCATGACCATGCGATAACCGGGTTGGGTTTCGAGCCGTGCGAAAGAGGTATAGAGCGCGCTATCCGAGGGAACCGGCACACCGGCACGCGCTGAAATCGAGTTCGCGGGGCGAGCGGATGCTCCTCCCCTGGCGGACCTTCCTGCTGCCCTCCCAGCCATGGACGCTTGCATGCGCGCCCGCATTTCCGGAGGCATGCTGGCCATCATTTGCGTCATCGAGTCCGCCGACATTCCCGGCGGCATCGCCTGGGGGCTCATGCCTGACGATGCATCGGGAGCGGACGTTTCCGCCGTCGAGGAGTCCTGCGCGGGCGTCGGATTCTCCGCCGCGGCAGCGGAATCTCTCTTCTTCGACTCAGCTGCCAACATGGCGCGGATTACTTTGCTGCTGACGCCCGCCTGACTGAGCGACTGCAAACCGGTAGAAGAGAGATCGAACTGCGTGTCATTGGCGGTGATGGCGGCCACAATGGAGGTGTCCGCCATCCCCGCTTTTACCATTTTTATGACGTCAGCGTTGGTCAGAGGACTCTTCTGCTGCGCGGCCAAAACGGTTAGGGTGAGGACGAAGACGCTCACCACTTTCAGCGATCGCATAACACCTCCACTTGAGGCAATCAGAGTACGGCTGTTTGCAAAGGGCAAAGAAGAGACCCGGAACTCGAAACCTGTGGGGAAGAGAAAAAAGAACGGACGGCGGCATGCCGCCCGTTCGTCAAAAGCCAACCGCTGCGGGGCAAGGACACCTGGGAGCTCAGGACAGCCTTACTGCGTTACGGTTTTCACCGCGTCGCCGGTCTTGAAGCCGGTGCCTGACACGGTGGTTGCCACTGCAGAGATATCGTCAACGTCAGTCACTTTTACTACCCCAACCGAGGTGGCAATCCGGCGGATCACCTTGCCCGACGAGGGGTCTTTGATTTCCCGGCTTACGCGCTCGACGTTGAGCTGGTCTCCGACTTTCACGCCGGCCTTCGACCCGACGTTTAGGATGATCTGTCCTCCGTCGACGGCAGCGATCAAGCCCTCCACCACGATTGTCCGTGCTACCAGCTTGTCCTTGTCGGCGATGACCGATGTGGTGGTCTGGTCCACGGCGGCCTTCACGGCTTCGCCGATGATGGTGTTCTGAAAGTCGCTGCTACCGAAGTCGACATTGCCTGCTCCGGAGCCCGCCCAATGACCGCCTCCGCCCAGCAATGACGTGCTCTCGCGCTTGGACTCACCCCGGCCTTCGGCGACTGCCAGAATCTCGCCGGTATCGACATCGACCATACGCGCCGTAAGGGCCACGATTGCCTTGGACTTCTTATGTCCGAAACCGCCCAGGCCAAACCCACCCAGGGTGTTGCCCGCGCCGCCCAGGTTCATGTTCTTGGTTTCGTTTCCGAAGGTCGTAATACTGCCTACGATGATTGCATCGACGCCCAACAATTTTCCCAGTTTTGCGGCCGAAGTTGGGTTGGCGCGGTCGCTAGTAGAGAAATTCTGCTCACTCATGATCTTGTCCAGGGCCCTTCGCTCGATCACCGAGTAGCTGCCGTCTTTCACTAGGTTGGTCACCAACAGGTCAGAAATGCCCTTTCCTATGTCCACGTCCTGGCCGAAAATCGAGGACACGCCGCCATGCACGGTGGCGTAATCGAAGTCCATGATCGCCACCCGTTTTTTTCGTCCCGCGGTTGGCGCAGGGGCCCCCGCGGCCTGCGCCTGGGCGCTTGCTGGAAGTGCGAGGAAGAGACAAAGCAGCACAGCTAGAGAGGTTGCTTTTCGCATGGCAGAATGTTTCCTTCTGAAAAGAAATCAGGACCAAAAAAGACTTCGGTCCCGGCCTGGGTCAGGCGTGCTCGGGGGTGCAGCCCTCGTCAACCCGGATGGTATGACATTGTGCAAGAATGGGGAAGTCTAATCAAGTCCCTACCATGAAGAAACTCCGCGTCGGCATCCTGTTTGGCGGGCGCAGCGGAGAGCACGAGGTGTCGCTGCTCTCGGCCG
>JACXTT010011607.1_pt1 | contig 11776 bp, 8 predicted proteins | sample 9270951 | NCBI WGS metagenome assembly JACXTT01 (sample SAMN15532306, study PRJNA645909) | rock metagenome | isolation source: weathered quartz diorite | place: Puerto Rico | collected 2017-06-21 | reverse complement strand
CCCCCCTCCAAACGTTTGTATTATGACGAACATGCTAAACCGAGCCAGAAAGCTCTTCATGGAAGTGTCTTTCATTGAGAATCGCAAAACTCTCAATCATGATCGTCCTCGTCCTCGTAATCGTCCTCGATTGTCATCGTGATCGTCCTCGTAATCGTACTCGGTGGTGAGCCTACTCGGCCGCGTAGCGGCGGTTGAATCTAGCCGTGTACTTCAGTGCACGGGAAAGGACCTCGGGGGGGCCATGCCCTCGCGTCAGCGACGGTTGAGCCACCATAAGTGTTCATTCAACCGCCGCTGACGCGACGCGAGCTGGCGCTCTCTAACTCAGCACCGTGCACTAAAGTACACCGCTAAGCTCCGTCACCGCTCATGCGGTCGAGATCTAGATTGTGCTCATTCCGGCAACCATGTCCGATCATTGAACATCGTGATGAACGGATCGGAGGCGCGAAAGCCTTGGGCCCGGATTCTGTGGCTTAACCTTCCGCGGACAAAACCGATAGCGATTACCGGGACGACCACGATTGAAGGAGCCCTGGGGCCCGTAGGCACAACCGGGGACAATCACGAGGGCGATGAGTGCTATCTCATCAAGAGATGAGTCATCCCCTCACCTTCTCGAGTGGGATCCCGCGCCGGCATAGCTCACATCGGTTCGTGTCGGGATAGATTTTCGTTTCCATCTGAATGAGGCTGTACACAGGCACGTCTCCCAAATCCACTTCTTGAATGAGCTGGTCGACGAGAACCGCGGCGGCGAGGACAATCCCACCCGATCGACGAACGAGTTCGATCATCTCTTGCAGCGTGTGGCCGGACCGGATCATATCATCGACCAGGACGCACTTCTCCCCGCTATGCACCTCCATGAACTGACGGAAGCGCAGCCGACCCTCTTCCCGTTCGGCCCAAAAGATCTGCTCGGCCTGGAGCACCTCACCCACACCAAAGGCGACCGGAATGCCTCCCGGGCTGCCGGCGACGATACTCACGTGAGGCAATGATCGCACCACCTCGTCGCACCCGCGCAGCACCCGACTCAAGCCTACGCTCAAGACCTTGCCGCTGCGAAAGTAACGCATGGCCAGGGGAACCTGGAACACGAGGTTGGTGTGCCCGCCAGCGTGTGAGGACTCGAAGTGACCCATCCGTAGGGCCCCGGTCTTAGTGAGAATTTGCAACACTTCTTCATGTTCGAGCATCACGTTGCCGGACATGTTACTTTCTCCTTTTTAGAGGAAAAACTTGGCGACCTCCGACGTAGGTGTAGTCCACACTAGTATCACGAATCAGAGCCGGATCGACGCCAAAAATGTCTCGCGAAAGCACGACAAAATCCGCCAACTTTCCAGGCTCGAGCGCACCCTTAATTTTTTCTTCGAAGGCGGCATAGGCGGGGGTAGAGGTGTAGGATCGGACCGCTTCCTCAATCGTGACCCGCTGTTCCGGGAACCAACCACCGGGATTCTTCCCATCAATTGTCGCGCGAGTCACCGCGGCATATATCCCGAGCAGCGGGTCGAGCGGCGCCACGGGCCAATCGGAACCGAAGCAGACCTTCGCCTTTGCATTCATCAATGCGTGAAAAGCATAGGTGGTTTTGCATCGCTCCTCGCCGATGCGCTCTACTGCCCAGCGGCCGTCATCTATCGCATGGTAGGGTTGTACCGAGGCAATGACCTCCAGTTGGGCGAATCGACCGATGTCCTCCGGTCGCAAATGCTGCGCATGCTCGATGCGGAACCGGCGATCGCGCGGGCCATTCTCGCGCTCTACTTCCGCGAATAGATCGAGGAGCACGGCATTGGCGCGATCGCCGATGGCGTGGATCGACACTTGGAGATCCGACCGATCGGCACTCGCCACGCGGCTCCTCATGATCCCTTCGGGATACCAGTCGGACACGAAGGTGCCAGAGTTCGTCGGGTCATCGGTGAAAGGCTTGAAGAAGAGCGCGGTGGATGAACCCAGCGATCCGTCGACGAATCCTTTGAGGCCTCCCACTCGAAGCCAGTCGTCGCCTGTTCCTTGACGATCGCGGAGATCGCGAACCTTCTCCCAAGTCGAGAGCGGAAACCGTGAGTAGATCCTGACTGTCAATTGGCCGTCATCACGAAAACGCCCATAGATTTCCCAGTCGCTCCAGGTAGTAATATCTTGAACTGATGTGAGACCCAATCGAGCCGCCTCTCGCATAGCTGCCTGAAACTCTTCACTGCGCTCCTGGTCGGTGGGGGGCGGCTTCACCCGCCAAACCAGATCCATGGCCGCGTCCTTTAAGACGCCGGTAGGTTCACGCGTCACCGGATCGCGAACGATGACTCCGCCCTTGGGATCGGGAGTGTCTCTGGTCACACCTGCGAGATTGAGCGCGAGGCTATTAGCCACGGCCATGTGTCCATCGGTCCGAGAGAGAAATGCAGGGTGATCCCCGGTGACGGGATCGAGCAGCTTCTTGTTCGGAAGATTTGCTCCCGGCCAGCGCTGGTGATCCCAGTTTCCTCCTTCAACCCATTTGCCCCGGGGCAATGACGCGATAAACCGGCGCAACCGCTCAGCCATCTCGCTCTCATTGGTGGCGTCGCGCAGATCAATGGTCTGTAGTGTGTGGCCTCCGCGCATGAAGTGCGTGTGATCGTCAATGAACCCTGGTACAATTCGTCGTCCTTTGACATCAAGCACTCGCGTCCGCGACCCGGCAAGCCGCCGAATCTCCACGCTCTTGCCCACGGCAAGGATTCTCCCGCCGGCAACTGCCAAAGCTTGAGCCTCAGGCTGGATCGGGTTCCCCGTCCACACCTTCCCGCCCAGGACAACGAGATCGGCCAACGTTGGTTTCTGGTTCTTCAACACCCTCTGTTTGCCTCCCTCTGCGAAGACTGCCTGATCAGTGATGAAGACAATGAGTGTGACGCGAATAAATTTTCGGACGAGAGACGTAAGAGACCAAGAGGCGAAGAGACTAAGAGACCAAGAGACTAAGAGACGAAGAGACCAAAAGTGGGCTATAGACCGTATCCAGATTCTTCGGCATAGGGTCTCTTCGTCTCTCTGTCCCCTTCCGACCTTGCTCATCGTCTGGCCGCAGCCTCAATCCCGCAGGCGGACTCTTCGACCCGCTGTCGCCAAGTCTCTTGGTCCACCCCCATCGCTTCTAGTCTCTTGGTCTCTTAGTCCCTTAGTCTCTTAGTCTCTTGGTCTCTTAGTCTCTTGGTCTCTTAGTCTCTTAGTCTCTTGGTCTCTTAGTCTCTTCGCCTCTTGGTCTCTTCGCCTCTCAGGCTTCCCAATGTGCAAACGTATACAGGATGTCCACCATCGATTGCTCGCACTTGACCAGGCCCGCGACTTTGTCATTCCCTTCCATGACGAAATATTCGTCTACGCTGTGTGCTCGGCCTCCGTGACCCATGCCGCCGCCACAGGCGGAGAGACCCAGAGGCGGCCGGGTGTATTGCGCTTGAGGACTGCTGCCGGCCGTGCGCGGCCAAATCCCCGGTTCGATTCCATAGTTCTTATAAACGCTCAGCACTGATTGGACCACCGGCGCCTTCACACTTGTGCGGGACCACTCGTCCCCGCCGCCGAGCTTGGTCATTTGAATATCGCTGAAACCATGTCTGTCGAGGTGGCGACGAATGAGCGCAATCTGACCGTCGACCGATTGGTCGGGTACCAGCCGGCTGTCGATCTTCACCGCCGCTTTCTCCGGAAGAATTGTGGCTACGCCGGGACCGGTGTAGCCGCCCCAAATGCCATCAACGTTCAGTGTAGTGTCAAAAAGCAGATGTCGAGCCGCATCTGCGGCCGGCATGTCGTTAATCCAGACCCTCTTATTCTCGGCTTCAGAGGAAAACAGTTGGTCGCCGAAGCGAGAAACCAACGTGTTCACCAACATCTGTTCCTCCTCGGTCGGCGAGGTGATGGCGTCGTAGTAATGATCGATCAGGATTCTATTACCGTCCTCGCTGACCATCGACGAGAGCGCCTTGACTAGCCGCCATACGGGACTATCCAGAATCGCTTTGCGGCTGCTATGAATCGGGAATCGTTGCGGGCCGCGACCCCAGCGTGCTCCGTGCGCCTCCAATTCGACATAAGCGATTCCCTTGTTCCCAAGTGACATACTGACCGTACCGTCGCGGTTTTGCGAGGGTCCAGGATTGAGATGTGCGGCACAGTCCCTCAGCCGAACCAGATAGGGCGCCAGCACCTGATGAAAGTGGGGACTCCCCTGCTCCTCCTCGCCCTCGCAGGTAAACATGATGTTAACAGGGAGCTTGCCTTCCACTGCGATGATGGACTCCAAAGCGTTGAGCAGGGCGCGCAGAGGCCCTTTCGAGTTGATCGCACCCCGGGCAATGATCACTTGAGGGAAGGGATCCATCTTCACCACCTGGGCCTCTAATGGCGGAGCTGACCATTCCTTTTCGTTGAAGGGTTGCGTGTCATACATCATGTAAGTCGAGATGGTCTTCGGCGCGCCGGCATCATAGTAAGCCCAAACGCCCGGATAGCCATCGGTCTTGACTAACTCGGCTTCCTTGCAGCCCAATTGGCGAAAGTATCCGCGCAGCATCTCCGCGCATTCGGTAACACCCATGTTCCAACTGCTCACGCTTGGCTGTCGCAAGAACTGTTGAATTTTCGCGACGTGTTCGCGCTGATGATCCTCGATATGCCTGTGGATTTTCCGCACGGCCTCGGAATTGAGAATGTCCTCCGGAAATCCCGACGGCGCGGAGCGAAACTCGAAGAAGCTTGGTCTCGCGCTCATGGCGCCCAATGTTGCGCTACCCGTGATCTTGAGGAATTCGCCTCTGGTCATGGTCATATGTTTCTCCATAGAGCCATCCGATTACGCGCATGATTAAGGCTCGGAAGCGAATCGCACCCTGCCCTCAAGGCGAGAGTCCAGTCGCGGCTCCATCCACCTGTGTCGAGGCTGAGCCATACTGCGTGTGAAAGAACACCCTGGAAGCAGGTCGCGCCTGCGCTTACTTGGCCGCCCCTCTCGCTCCTCTCTTTCTCCGCCGCGATTTCCACGGCTGAACCTTTTGTACGATTTCCAGTCTCCTCCGATATGAGTCCATGCTGCGAACAATCAATTTACCTGCCTGGCCAATCGTAATAAGAGCGTTGCCATCGACCGCCAATTGCATCTCGATCTTCCGGATCGCTTCCTTGGAGAGGCGAAGCGACGGAGAAACTTGTTCCAAGAGTTCACTCGGCAACTGCACACCATATCGTTGAAGATAGGGCAGGAGCTTCTTAAATGCCGTTTTTAGTCCTCGGGTTTTTCTCCGAGCCATATGTGCACCTCGTAGTAATGTATTCGATAAGAGGCCAAAAGACTAAGAGACTAAGAGACCAAAAGCAATGAAGCTGACAGAGAGACTAGGAGACTTGGTCTTCTTGTCTCTTACTCATTATACTGACGCCGATGAAAATCGAACTGGCAATCATGAGTGTGCTCGTTATTCTGGCTGGATGGGCCGGCTCGGCGCTCCGGCCTCGAATCGATCAGGTACCGCAAAAGAAGAGCGAATCAACGATGGAGTACGAAGGAAAGATCAATGCAGTAGAGTTTCCCGAGGGTCTGGAGTGGATAAATACCGCACGGCCGCTCACGCTAAAGGACTTGCGAGGGAAGGTGGTAGTGCTGGATTTCTGGACCTATTGCTGTATCAACTGCATGCACATTATCCCCGACCTCAAGAGGCTGGAGAAGAAGTACGAGAAGGAGCTGGTGGTCATCGGTGTTCATTCGGCAAAGTTTACAACCGAGAAGGTGACGGAAAACATTCGTGCCGCGGTGCTGCGATATGAGATCGAGCACCCGGTGGTCAATGACCCCGACATGATCCTCTGGCGACAATATGGCGTGCGCGCCTGGCCCACGCTCATCCTGATCGATCCAGCAGGCAAAGTAATCGGCCATCTGTCTGGTGAAGGAATATATGAGCCGTTCGACGAGAGGATCGGGAACCTGCTCAAGGCTTTCGATGCGAGAGGATTGATTAACCGCGCTCCGCTCGCACTGCGGCTAGAGCGGTCGAGCGCGCCCAACTCACTACTCTCTTTTCCTGGCAAGGTGCTGGCGGATGGGACTGGACAGAGGCTCTTCGTATCCGACTCCAACCACAATCGGATTGTAATCGCATCGCTCAATGACTACTCCGTGCTCGATGTCATCGGCAACGGGCGAATCGGTCTGGATGACGGAGACTTCGAGCGAGCCACCTTCAATCATCCGCAGGGCCTAGCCCTAAGCGGTGACCTGCTCTACGTAGCCGACACCGAAAATCATGCGATCCGGCGGGTGGATCTCAAAGGAAAAACAGTCGCGACCATTGCGGGCAACGGCCACCAAGCTCGTTCCGGTACAGGAAAAGGTGTGGGCCAGTTCGCTGTGCTCAATTCACCCTGGGATCTGGTGCTCGTGAAGCGGGACCTATATATCGCCATGGCCGGTGCCCACCAGATTTGGTGGCTGGACTTGAAAACTCTTGAAGTCGGTCCTTACGCGGGTAGTGGTCGAGAGGCGCGGATCGACGGCCCGCTCCGGGAAGCTGCTCTGGCTCAACCCAGTGGAATCACCACGGACGGTAAGCGGCTGTACGTCGCAGACAGCGAGGTGAGCGCCATCCGAGCCATCGATCTCGACAGCCCCGGCCGGGTGGAGACGATAGTTGGCTTGGATCTCTTCGAGTTTGGTGATCGCGATGGAAAGGGATCGGATGTGCGACTGCAGCATCCGCTAGGTGTGACTTACAGCAGCGGCGAGCTCTATGTAGCAGACACTTACAACAACAAGATTAAGCGAGTCTCCCCGGACACAAGAAGCGCGATGAGCTTCATAGGTTCGGGTCAGGAGGGTCTCGTCGATGGTGCCGGCAAGGCGGCAAGGCTTGACGAACCGGCTGGCGTGAGTATCGCTGATGGGAAGCTCTATGTAGCGGATACGAATAATCACCTGATCCGGGCTGCTGATTTGCATGCAGGCAAATTGACGGCGGTGCGATTCAAGAACCCTGAAATGCTCCTGCCCAGGAAGGCCGAGAGCGCTTTCCACGGTGAGCTCTTGAAGCTGAAGGAACAACAAATTGTCCCAGGCGAGGTGATCGCGACGATCAAGCTGCACTTGCCGGCTGGTTACAAGTTGAACGCGGAAGCACCTTCGTCTGTGGCTCTGAAGACCGATGGAAAGAGCCTTCTAATCGAAGGAGGGGATTCGGAGCGCACCGTGACTCATCCTCAATTCCCACTTAGCATCAAACTGCAGGCGAATCCTGGTCCCGGCTCGCTCCAAGCCGACCTCGTACTCTATTATTGCAAGTCCGGAAAAGAGAGTCTGTGCTTTTTCAAACAGGTACGTCTCGAGCAACCCGTGCAACTTCGCGACTCTGCGCCAAGTAAAGAAGTGGAGATCGACTATAGACTGACCATGCCATGAACCAATCTCGGCGGCCGCCCCTCCCTGAGCGCGCCACCACAGGACTCAGATTAACGTCTGCACCCACGAGCGCGTCGATCTTCAAGGGAATCTTTTCGACTGGCCGAAGAGGTCACTGGAAGTCGCGCGCGGTCTTGCGGTTGAGGTCGTCGGCCTCAGGAGAGGCCTCCTACGATTTCTGTGCTGAAACTCGTTGTTTCAATGCTGTGCTTATGGGATTGAAATCGTCGGATGATGTAGTTGTGGGGACGAATGGGATAATCGACTATAATTCTATACATTACGGCCGACTCCCCTCGTATTTCACTTGGATTGGAATCGAGGTACGGCCCTTGCAATTAAGAGAGGCATGGCGACTCTGAGCTAGGTAATTTGAAGCGGTCGATTCAATGTCGCGGTGCTTCTCTCAGACCATCAAAAACCTCAACGTCTCCTGCAAGCAACTCAGAGTCGCCACCTAAACAAGATCCGACATTTCCTTTCTGATCTGAATCCTTCCTCATAATAATAAACTTCCTGTCCCAACGATAGATTCTGCTTGGTCGGTGACCGTTGAGGCGGCTTGAGCGCAGTTCCTTCCTCCGATACGATCCATGAGTGGAATATCGGATGTCGCTGAATGAAAGTCCGAGAAGACAGATCGCTTACTTCGAACTACATGGCGAGCGCGTGATCGTGGCGGAGATTATCGCGATTCCTGAAGAGGCGGTCGAACGACAAGGGCCTCAGTTCGTTGGAGCAGTAGGCCGAAGAGCTGAAGTCAACGGACGCATACCAGGTGCCTGAACCTGCCGGTTCCTCCGGTCGCGGCGCGGGCAAACGCACGCTGCGCGCCAGGTCGGCCGCAGGTTAGCCGCGAGCCGTAAGCAGTATTAGGGGAGGACGCTCATGGCGCGAATTCGAACTGTGCCTCCTGAAGAGGCTACCGGCCTCTTGAAGAAGGAATATGATGCCGCCATCCGTCGGGCCGGCAGAATCTTTCATATCGTTAGTCTACAGAGCCTCAATCCGCTTGTACTCGAGGCATCCATCGAGCTTTATAAAAGGATAATGCTCGGTCCATCGAGCTTGACGCGTACCGAGCGTGAGATGATCGCAACGGCTGTCTCGGCAGCCAACCGATGCTTCTACTGAACCGAGGCGCACGGAGAGGATCTCCGTCTACTCACGAGTAGAGAGTTTGCCGAGCAGATCAAGTCAGACTATCGAAATGCGCCCTTGAGCAATCGCCAACGAGCGATGCTCAATTTCGCAACGCAGATGACGATCGACGTTCACTCCATCGACGCGGCGTACATGGACCGGCTTCGCGGCAGCGGCCTCACGGACGACGACTTGCTGAACACCGCCCAGGTAGCGGGATTCTTCAATTATTACACGCGCCTTGCGGATGCCTTAGGGATCGAGCCGGAAGACGTTATGGTTAATCAGAGGAAGCGGGAGGAATCATAGTCCGGGGCCGGCCAGTCATACACGCCGCCGGCCCCAGCCGACTGCGGAATACTAGAAAACAAATTGAGCGCCGATTTCTCCGGAGAACTGGCGCGGAACAATCACACCCGCAGGCGTGATGAACCCGTTGACCTGCCTGAAGTTTGGAGCCCGCACACTGCCGACGAAGTTGGCCCCGAAATTGGCGCGGTTCGTGAGGTCAAACGCTTGGAAGATCAACTTTAGGTTGGCGCGCTCTCCAAACTTGATGCTCTTGCTTACGCGCACATCCCACTGGAAAAAGGTCTGTCCACGCACGGCATTGAAGGGAACCTGATGGCAAGTATTCCCTGCAAGGCAGGCCCTCAATTGCGCCGCGGAGAAATCTTTCGTGGCCAAGAATTCATTAGGTCTGTCGTTCAAAACTACGAGGTGGGCCGCGCCGCTGCCGCCGCCATAGCCGAAGTAGGCGAGGCCTTGGGTAAGATTGTACGGTCTCGGCGAAGCCAGTTGCAGGATGGGGGCAAAGTCGAAGCCCCTCGGCAGATTTACGATGCCGCTGAGAACCCAGTGATGACGCTCGTCGTTACCCGCCGGACCGAAATCGTGCCCGGCGAATGCATCGTCCAGATCTGTCGCCACGTTGCCGAAGGCGGCGATGTTGCCGTTGTAGGCCAGGGCCCGCGACAACACGTAACTGGTGTTGAAACTCAAACGATGCGTCATTCTCTGGCGGAAGGAAATATTCAAGCCATCGTAGCGGGACCGCCCGGTCGACTGATCCACGGTGACCGTTCCGAGCAGCGGCTGGCCAGCGGCTGCAAAAACGCTCGCCATTTGGCGGGCACCGGCCAGCCTGGGCGCCGTGGGGTTGGCTGGATCGTTAACGCGCACCGGATTGATGTTGGTTCTCCGGTACTCGCGCAGGCCGAGCACATGCACGTATTCCACTTCGATGACCGAAGAAGTGGTAAGCCTGTAAGAGTAGCCGATGTTCCATTGCTGGGTGTAAGGGTTCTTCGTGGACGGATCCATGATCCGGCCCGTGGCCCCATTCAACAGGTTGGTTGGCGGAGGAGGTATCGTCGGCAGGGGATCTACGCCGAACCGCCAATTCCGGAGGAGAATGTTTGTACCAGGGACGAGGCAAGCAGGCGCCACGCAGCCGGTATCGCCCGGCCCCGCGCTATTGACGCTGAAGACGGTCGCGAAGATGGTGGGATTGGCCTGCTGAATCATGAACAGCGGAGTGTTCAAGAACACCTGCCCGTAGTAGATGCCATATCCCCCTCGAATCACGTGCCGGCCCGTACCCGTCGCATCGAAGGCGAACCCGAAGCGCGGGCTGAAATCCTTGTTGTCGTCTTCCGGCAGGCGATTCGCGAACGGGCTGTTGATCGCCTTGAGAATCAAGTAAGCTCGGCTCTTCGACTGCGCCTCGGCCCCGATCAGGTTAAAATCCTTGTCCCACCGCAGCCCCAGGTTCAGCGTCAGCCTGCGACTCACTCTCCAATCGTCCTGGAAATAGAGCCCAAACATCTTTGCACCGCCGGGGAGGTTGAAATAAGGATTCCCGGCCGTGGCCGACATGCCGACGACTGCGCCGGGCGTTGCGAAACCCTGCGGATACTTCGTCTTGTTGCCGAGGATCACGCTGGGAGAATCGAGGAAAGTGAGCGCCAAGGTTGGATTGAATTCGAAGAAGCCCCCGAGTTGAGGTTCCCAAACATAATCGAATCCGGTCTTCAACCCATGCTTCCCCACGATGATGGAGAGGTCGTCCTTGAACTGCCACTTGCGCTGGTAAGACTGCTGGGGAACATTCGTGTTGGTTCCAAACGTTACGCCCGCGGGGAAATTGAAGGTAGGCACCTTCTTCTCCGAATCGATCAGGTTGTTCCAATATTGGAAACCCAGGGTGAAGGCATTTACGGTGCGGGCGCTCAGAACCGAGTTTAGGGTGAGATTGGCAATCTGCAGCTCATTCTTGGTGAAATTGCCGGCGGTCAAGTCACTCGTCTGTGTGATCTGGTCGTTGAGTCCCCGATTCGTCTGGGCCGTGTAGGAGAGAAAAACATTATGCTTCTCATTGAAGCGATAGTCTAACCGCCCATTATATCGCCAGTCGAAGTAAGGCGTGGGAATGGCGGATGCCGGTTGAGCGCCCAAGCCAGTCACCAGATTCAGTTCCTTTACCGCATTGGGATCCGCCACGATGCTGGTTATTTCCCGCGTGCGCTCAAGAGTAAAGAAGAAGAAAGCCTTGTCTTTTACCAGCGGCCCTCCAATTGATCCGCCGAACTGCTGCCGGCTAAAGGGCGACTTGTCGAGGCCGGCGGAGTCTTCAAAGAAGTTCTTCGCGTTCAAACGCTCGTTGCGCTCAAATAGATAAGCCGAACCGTGGAACTGGTTGGCGCCCGACTTGGTCACAACGTTCAAAGCCGCGCCCTCGCTGCGCCCGTTGGCTGCCGAGAACCGCTGCGTGCTGATCACGAACTCTTGAACCGCTTCCAGGGGCAATTGCATTACCGGTCCACCCACCGTGTTGTCCTTGTTGTCGATTCCGTTCACGGTGACATTGACGTTGCGTCCGGTGGAGCCGTTTATGCCGAAGACCGCGTAGCGCTGCTTTGTCGGGTCGTACGAGTTCACGGGCTTGGCGCCCGGCGCCAAAACGGCCAGGTTGGCGAAGTCTCGACCATTCAAGGGGAGATCGCGGACTTCGGTCGGCGTGATATTGAGGCCCACGTAAGTCTTCTGGCTGTCAATGACCGGGGCTTCGCCAGTGATGATCATCGTTTCGGTTTGAACGCCAGGAGAGAGCGAGAAATCCACGCCAGAGTTCTGACCGATCCGCAACTCGACACGCTCGGCAGTCACCGTCGCCAA
>JACXTT010011606.1_pt1 | contig 11777 bp, 9 predicted proteins | sample 9270951 | NCBI WGS metagenome assembly JACXTT01 (sample SAMN15532306, study PRJNA645909) | rock metagenome | isolation source: weathered quartz diorite | place: Puerto Rico | collected 2017-06-21 | reverse complement strand
CGTCCAGATTGGTCAGGGCAGCGTGCACCGCCTCATCGACATATTTCTCAATCTGGGCATCATCAAAATAGGCCAGGCCAAAGCGGCCACCGCCGCCGGCCGACCCCACTTCACGACGCCCCTTTTGCTCGGCGATCACCGTCACCGACAGGCGCACCAGCGGCCGCACATCGGCCGCCAAGGTGCCATCGGCACGGGCCACCATCACCACGTCGTACTCGCTGGCCAGGCCCGCCATGACTTGCGCCACGCGCGGGTCCTTGGCGCGTGCCAGTGCCTCGACCTTGCCCAGCAAGGCAACCTTGGCAGCGCTGTCCAGCGTTGCAATCGGATCTAGCCCAACATACAGGGACCGCGCCTTGGCTATTTTTGGCGTCGCCACCTTGACCCGCCCGGTGCGTGCTGCATTGGAAATGCTGCGCACGGTACGTGCCGCGTCGAGAAGGCTGGCTTCGGAGATGTCGTCCGAGTAGGCAAATGCGGTCTTTTCACCACTCACGGCGCGAACGCCAACACCCTGATCGATGCTGAAGGAGCCGGTCTTGACGATGCCCTCCTCCAGGCTCCAGCCTTCGGAGCGGGTGTATTGGAAATACAGGTCCGCCTCATCGACCCTGTGCGCCTTGATCTCATCGAGGGCGCGGGCCAGATGGGTTTCGTCCAGTCCAAACGGTGTGAGCAACAGGCGCTGGGCAACCGCCAAGCGTTCAATGGTAGGTTCGCGTGCAATCATAGGTAGCGATTCTAGGCCCCTATGCCATCGCCCGTGCGTCGTAGGGGCTGACAATTTCCCGCTGGGCCGCCTCAAGGGAAATTAGCCCCCTCGGGGGGCAGCGACCCGCGCAGCGGTGGAGCGTGGGGGCCACAATTTCCCGCTGGGCCGCCTCAAGGGAAATTAGCCCCCTCGGGGGGCAGCGACCCGCGCAGCGGCGGAGCGTGGGGGCCACACTCTTAAGACTGCACCAGGCGCTTGGAATTCGCAATGGCCATCAAAATGCCTATCGCCAGCCCCAGCGTGGCCATGGCCGTGCCGCCATAGCTGATAAATGGCAAGGGCACCCCCACCACCGGCAGGATGCCACTGACCATGCCCATATTGACGAAGGCATAGGTGAAAAAGATCATCGTCAGGCTGCCCGCCAGCAGGCGCGAGAACAGGGTCGGCGCCTCCAATGCGATGGCCAGCCCACGCAGGATCAGGAAAATGAAGGCAGCAATCAGCATCAGATTGCCCACCAGGCCAAACTCCTCGGAGAACGCCGCAAAGATAAAGTCGGTGGTGTGCTCCGGGATGAACTCCAGGTGCGTTTGGGTACCCTTCATGAACCCGACTCCGGTTACCCCGCCGGAACCGATGGCGATCATTCCCTGGATGATGTGAAAGCCCTTGCCCAGGGGATCCCGCGTGGGGTCCAGCAAGGTGCAGATGCGCTGCTGCTGGTAGTCGTGCAACAGGGGCCAGCGCACGCCATCCGCACACAGTGATGGCTCAAAGGCCACGATCAAAACAATGCCTATCACCCCCAATAGCACCGGTGGAATCACCAGGCGCCAGCTCATACCGGCGAAAAAAATGACCGACAGGCCCGCCGCCAGAATCAGCAAGGCGGTGCCCAGGTCGGGCTGCTTGATGATCAAGGCCACAGGTACACCCAACAGTGCCGCAGCAACGCCAAAATCCAGCGGCCGCAGTTGCCCCTCGCGCTTTTGGAACCACCAGGCCAGCATCAGCGGCATGGCAATCTTCAGGTACTCGCTGGGTTGGATCTGGGTAACGCCAATATTGATCCAGCGCTTGCCGCCTTTTTTGGTAATGCCAAACAGCGCCACCGCCACCAAGAGCGACACGCCCAGCATGTACAAGGGCACGGCCAGGGTCATCAACCGCTGCGGGGGCACCTGGGCGACAACGAACATGATGCCGGCGGCAATCAGCATATTGCGCCCATGGTCCTCAAACCGCGTACCCCGGTCAAATCCGGAGGAATACATGATCAACAGGCCGGCACAGGCCAGCATGAACACGGCGAAAGCCAGCGGGCCGTCAAAACCATGGAACCACGGTGCGATGCGCCGCCAAATGGAGGGTTTGTCAAATACGGAAGCCATAAAGTGCCGCAATTATCCCAGCACTTTGCGGCGGGCTCACTTTGCCAGGCTAGCCTCCCGCGGCCGGGGCAGCAGGCCCATGCGCGTGGCCTCCAGCACCGCCTCCATCTTGGAGTGCACCTCCAGCTTGCCGTAGATGCTTTTGATGTGCGTTTGAATGGTGTGCACGCTGAGGTTCTTGGATTCGGCAATTTCGGCGTAGGAAAACCCCCGCGAGACTAGCTCCAGCACCTCCCGCTCACGGCGCGACAGGGGGCCCTTGGCGCTGTCAGTGGCTTCACCTTTGGCATCATCGTCGGCGGGCGCTGCCGCCGCCACGACTGTGCTGGCGTCCGACTGCAGCGAGCGGTATTTGAACAGCACCCGGCGCGCGATCATGGGCGATATGGGCGAGGCCCCCGCCTTCATCTCCAGAATAGTCTTGGCAATATCGTCCGGCGCAGCGTCCTTGTGGATGTATCCCAGGGCGCCGGCTTCGATGCTGGACAGGACATTGTCCTCGTCACCAAACATCGAGATCACCAAGGCCTCGCAGCCCGGTTGGCACTGCCGTGCGTGGCGTATCACCTCCAGGCCGCTGCCGTCTGGCAGACCCAGATCGGTCAGCAAAACGTCCACCGCCTGGCCGGGCTGATCCAGACAGGCCCGGGCTTCGGCCACGGTCGCCACACTGCGAATCAACGTCAACTGCTCCGAGCGCTGCACGCTGGCCGCAAAAAACTCGCGCATCTGCGTATCGTCTTCAACTATCAGTACATGCCACATTGAATGGTCCTCTATTACCCTCGCCACCTTGGCATAACTTGGAAAGCCCCGAGCATAGCTGTTTAGGCCAGCGCCGCCCTCCCATAAACACGGTAGGAATGGCTTGCTCGTCTGCCCTGCCCGGCATGGGACAATGCCAACCTATGTTTTTATTGTTTGAAGAAGCCGGAAAATTCATGGCCGGCCGTATCCTGTCAGAGGCAGAGTCATCCGCGCAGGTGGAGCTCGACAGCGGCAAGCGTGTCAAGGTGAAGTCCGCCAATATGCTGCTGCGCTTTGAAAAACCGGCCCCCGCAGCCTTCATAGCGGCCGCCCAGGCTGCCAGCCAAGGCATTGAGCTGGACGTTGCCTGGGAATTTGCGCCTGACGAGGAATTTGGCTTTGCCGACCTGGCACGCGACTACTTTTCTGCCCAGGCCCCTTTAAGCGAGCAGGCGGCCATGCTGTTTCGCTTGTTTGAGGCGCCGCACTACTTTCGCCGCGCCGGCAAGGGGCGCTTTCGCAAGGCCTCGGCCGATGTCATCGCGCAGGCGCTGGCCGCCATCGAAAAGAAAAAGCTGGTACTGGCGCAAATTGCCCAGTGGGCACAGGCCCTGGGCAACGGCGAATGCCCGCAGCCCATACGCGAGCAGCTGTACAAAATTCTTTTCAAACCCGACAAGAACGCGCCGGAATACAAGGCGGTAGTGGACGCCGCTCGGGCCACCCACACCGCTCCGCTGGCCCTGCTGCAAAAGGCTGGCGCCATTGCATCACCCTACCAGTTCCACTGGAAGCGCTTCCTGCTGGAAAATTTTCCCAAAGGCACCGGCTTCCCAGCCGTCACCGCCACGGCCATTGCCGACGACCTGCCACTGGGGCCAGCACCGGCTTTCTCCATCGACGACTCCGCCACTACCGAAATCGACGATGCGTTGTCCCTGCAAGGCCTGGGGAGTGGAACCGTGGTGCTGGGCATTCACATTGCGGCGCCTGGCCTGGCCATACAGCCCGGCGACGCCATTGACCAGTTGGGTCGCGCGCGCCTGTCCACCGTCTACATGCCGGGCTACAAAATTACCATGCTGCCCGACGCGCTGGTGCAGACCTATACGCTGCAGGCCGGGCGGGATTGCCCGGCCCTCTCGCTGTACGTCACATTGGACGAGGCCACCCTGGGCATCCAGGGCCACACCTCACGACTGGAGCGGGTGACGATTGCGCACAACCTGCGCCATGACAAGCTCGACACCGTTGTCTCTGAAGCTTGGTTGAGCCAGGGCGCCGATGTGCCAGTCGACGCGCCGTCGCCGTTGCCAGAATTGCAGCCATCCCTGGCCTTCTTGTACCGCCTGGCCAAGGACCTGAAGGCCAAGCGCGAAATCGTACGTGGCAAGCCCGAGACTTTCAACCGGCCGGACTACAACTTCCGCCTGGTTGGCAACGACGGTGCCGAACCGCAAGGCAGTGAGACAGTGGAGATCAGCACGCGCCAGCGCGGTGCTCCCCTGGACTTGATCGTGGCCGAGGCCATGATATTGGCCAATAGCACCTGGGGCAGCTGGTTGGCAGAGCTGGGTGTGCCCGCCATCTACCGCAGCCAGGCCAGCCTGGCGCCTGGCATCAAGGTGCGCATGGGAACCAAGGCCCTGCCGCACGCCGGCATTGGCGTCAAAAGCTACGCCTGGAGCAGCTCACCCCTGCGCCGCTACACGGACCTGGTCAACCAGTGGCAGATCATTGCCTGCGTCCAGCATGGCAAGATGGCGGCCTTGGCGGCACCGTTCAAACCCAAGGATGCCAGCCTGTTCTCCATCATCTCCAGTTTTGACGAGGCCTACACGGCCTACAACGGCTACCAGTCCGCGATGGAACGCTTCTGGACCCTGCAGTACCTGCAGCAACACGGCATCACGGAATTGGAGGCTACCATCTTCAAGGATAACCTGGCTCGTGCAGACACGCTGCCGCTGGTGTTGCCTGTCGCCGGGGCACAAAACCTGCCGCGCGGCGCCCGTGTGCGGGTGCGCCTGGGCGAGATGGACCTGATCACCCTGGATATAAGCGGCACCGTACTGGAGCGCCTGGACGCTCCGCAAGCCGAAGCCCTCACAGACGAGGACGACGACGAAGAGGTGGCCGGCCCTATCGCCATTGCGGTCGACATGGACGAACCGGTCGACACAACCAACGATAATCCTGCTCCGTGAATCTCAAGCATTTCAGCACCCTGCAAATCGCTCTGTTTGTGTCCGTCGCGGTGCACGCGGTGCTCTTGACGGTGCGTTTTGTCGACCCGGAATCCTTCAACCGTGTGTTTGAGGACACGCCGATGGAGGTGATACTGGTCAACTCCCGCAGCAACGAAAAGCCCGACAAGGCCCAGGCCATCGCGCAAACCTCGTTGGCCGGCGGTGGTGATGCCGACAAGGGTCGTGCCACCAGCCCCTTGCCGCCGTCCGCATTGACCGAATTAGGCGATGCCACTGAAGAAGAAACCGCACGCAAGCTGCACACGCTGCAAGAGCAACAGAACCTGTTGCTGGCCCAGGTCAAGAGCCAGTTGGCGGCCCTGCCCCCGCCGGACCCCAACCAGGTCGCCAGTAAGGCCGACGAGCAGGAGCGTGAGGAAAAACGGCGCCAGTTGGTGAAAATACTGGCGGAGATTGAGCGGCGCATCAACATGGAGAATGCGCGCCCCAAGAAGCGCTACATCAGCCCGGCCGCGCGTGAGGCCGTCTATGCGGTCTATTACGACGCGCTGCGCCACGCCATCGAGGACCGCGGCACGGAGAACTTCCCGCAAGCGGCTGGCAAGAAACTCTACGGCGAACTCACCATGATTGTGACCGTGAACCACACCGGCCAGGTGCTGGACACCGAAGTGGTCGAGAGCTCGGGCAACCGCGCACTGGACCGACAGGCGGCGGCCATTGCCCGCTCGGCCGGCCCCTTTGGCAAGTTCAGCCCCGCCATGCGGCGTCTGGCGGATCAGATTCTAGTGGTTTCGCGCTTCAAGTTCACCCGTGATGAAACGCTGGAGGCGGCGTTGACGGCCCACCCATGAAGGCCACGCTGCGTTGCGTAGCATTGCTGCTGATCGCAGTGCTGGCCTTGCAGGTGTACTTCGCCCTGCGCATTGCGGCCATGGCCCGTGTGGCACCACAGTCGACCAGCTTTCAACGCTCTGAAGCCTGGCGGCTGGCACAGGAAAAGGCAGGCCTGCACTGGCGCCAGCAATGGGTGCCCTATGCACAGATTTCAGACCATCTGAAGCGTGCCGTCATCGCCTCCGAAGACGACAGCTTTGCCAACCACGACGGTGTGGACTGGGACGCCCTGAAGAAAGCCTGGGCCAAAAACAACAAGGCGGAACAGCGCGCCGCCAGCCAAAAGCCCAGCGCCCATGCCAACGCCGGCAAGGCGGCGGCGCAGCCACCCAAGATTGTGGGCGGCTCGACCATCACACAGCAACTGGCAAAGAATCTGTTTTTGTCCGGTGAGCGCACCTTGGTCCGCAAAGGCCAGGAGCTGGTTCTGACCGTGCTGCTGGAACACCTGCTCGGCAAACAACGCATTCTGGAGATCTATCTCAACAGTGTGGAGTGGGGCGAAGGCGTATTTGGCGCCGAGGCCGCAGCGCAGCGCTATTTCAACAAACCAGCCGCGCAACTGAGCGCCATGGAGGCCGCGCGCCTGGCCGTCATGTTGCCACGCCCCCGCTATTTCGAGAAACTGCCCAATTCGGGCTATGTGGCCAGCCGCGCAGCAGTGATTGCAACCCGCATGGGCGACGCTCAGTTGCCATGATCCGACCGCGCGGGCGGTCAATCTGTGGGTATCATCGCGCCCATGCTTGCCAAAATCATGAGTGTCTTCTTGCTGGGGCTGATTCGGGTGCTGACTGGCTCGCAGGCGCGCTGGCACGGCTGCCCGCCCAAGGCCGAACAACGCATTTACTTCGCCAACCACCAAAGCCACGCCGACCTGGTCATGATCTGGGCCGCACTGCCCAAGGAACTGCGTAGCGTCACCCGTGCCATCGCAGCCAAGGACTACTGGACCAAGACACCCTTCAAGAAGTGGCTCACCACAGCGGTCTTCAATGTCATCTACGTTTCGCGCGACCGCAGCAGCGACGAAGACCCGTTGGAGCCACTGTTCGAAGCCCTGGGTAATGGCGACTCCATCATCCTGTTCCCCGAAGGCACGCGCGGCTTTACCGGCGACCCGCAGCCCTTCAAGGCCGGTCTGTACAACCTGGCCATGAAGTTTCCCCACGTCGTGCTGGTGCCTGCCTGGATCAACAATGTGCAGCATGTCTTGCCCAAGGGCGAAGTGGTGCCAGTGCCGGTCCTGTGTTCGGTGACCTTTGGCGCCCCCATGCAGGTGGGCGAAGGGGAAGATCGGCGCGCCTTTCTGGAGCGCGCACGCGCGGCGGTTGTGGCCCTTCGCGACGTCTGAGACAACAGCATGTTCCTCTACCTCAAAAACCTGACGCCGACCCAGCAGATTGGCACCCTGTTCGTGGTCGTGTTTGGCCTGTTGCTTTTGGCCAGCATTGCCGCCTTCTTGTTGTCGGTGCGCGACCGTAGCGATGATGCCAACGCCGACATCTGGAGCGCCGAACTCAAAAGCGCTGAAGCCATTTTGCGCACCAGCTGGTTGATGGTTTTCGTGTTCTGGGTTGGCTGGGTGACCGGTGATTGGGTGGCGCTGACCTTGTTTGGTGTGGTGTCCTTTTTTTCCTTGCGTGAGTTTTTGACACTCTCACCCACCCGCCTGGGTGACCACCGCAGCCTGGTGCTGGCCTTTTTCGTGGTGCTGCCTATGCAATACGGGTTGGTCGGTAACGGACACTTTGATCTGTTTACCGTGTTTGTTCCGGTCTATGTGTTCCTGGCCCTGCCCTTGGCCAGCGCCCTGGCCAATGACCCCATGCGGTTCCTGGAGCGCAATGCCAAGTTGCAATGGGGCATCATGGTGTGCATCTATGGCATGAGCCATGTGCCAGCGCTGCTATTGTTGAATTTCAAGACCAAATTCCCCGAATATGAAAACCACAACGCCTTCCTGGTGTTCTTTCTGGTGCTAGTCGTTCAAGTTTGCATGGTCACACAGCACGTGGCTTCGCGCTGGTGGCCACGTCCTCCCATAGCACCCGCCATCAGCCAAAGCTTTCATTGGCACAGCTGGGGTATCGGCGTGCTCACTGGGAGCCTGCTGGGGGCAGCGCTGGCCGGGATCACGCCCTGGTATCCACCCACCGCTTTCTCGGCGGCCTTTGTCGCCTGCGTGGCGGGCTCTCTGGGTCACTTTGTCATGAAGGCGCTCAAGCGCGATCGGGGCATCCCCAACTGGGGTGCCCAGGGCAAATCCGTCACTGGCGCGGGTGGTCTGCTGGATCGGGTGGACGCCTTGTGTTTTGCGGCGCCCGTTTTCTTTCACACGGTTCGTTGGTACTTTGAGCTCTAGTGGTCAGCCCCGCAACATGCGCATCCTGGGCATAGACCCGGGCCTGCGCACCACCGGCTTTGGTGTGATTGACGTGCAAGGATCCGAGTTGTGCTATGTGGCCAGTGGCACGGTCAGCACGCGGCACTTGGAAGCGGGTGTACTGCCACTACGGCTGAAAGTGTTGTTTGATGGCCTGCGGGAAGTCGTTGGCCGCTACGCGCCCGACTGCGCGGCAGTGGAAATCGTGTTTGTCAACGTCAATCCGCAGTCCACTTTACTACTGGGGCAGGCGCGCGGCGCCTGCGTCACGGCACTGGTCTCCAACAACCTCGAGGTTGCCGAGTACACCGCCTTGCAAATGAAGCAGGCCGTGGTGGGCTACGGACGGGCCGATAAACAACAGGTGCAGGCCATGGTGCAGCGCCTGCTACAGCTGCCGGGTTTACCAGGACCCGATGCGGCCGATGCACTGGGCATTGCCATTACGCATGCCCACGCCGGAAGCGCCCTGGCCAAATTGGCCGCAGCCCGTGGATTGGGCGGCAAGGCCGGTGGCCATTACAGGGCAGGACGCAGCCGATAATTTGCCTGGACCCCGGTACACTGGTACAAAGCTTGGGCTGAAACCAAAAATACCCCCATATGGTGTCCATCCGATTACGACTGGTTGCACTGTTTGTTCTGCTGGTCACTGTTACGCTGGCTGCCTTCGGGGTTTACGGGCAACTGCGTTTGTCCCGCGACCTGGAACGGCAATTCTTGGATCGCCAGAAAGAGGCCCTGATCCGGCTGAAGACCTCGCTGCCCACGGCTCTATGGAACTACGACAAGGCCCAGACTGAACGCATCATCCAGGCAGAACTGGAGCCACTGGAGGTGGTGTCGGTGACCGTATTTGACGCCAAGTTCAAACCCATTGCCAGTGCCACGCATCCTGGCACGGAAGTGGACGCCGCTGCCATGGCGGCTGACAAGGCCCATTACCCCACGGTGCAAGCCGCGCTTTACATTGATTCCGGCATGGAAAATGTGCCCTCGACCAGCGTCATATCGGCCCCCATCGGCAACGTGGTGGTGACCTTTACCCGGGCCTATATTGCGGCGGACTTGCGCGCGGCGCTGACCAGTCGGCTGATTGAAATCTTGCTGCTCGATGGCTTGCTGGTCGTGGTTTTGACGGTCAGCCTCAATGTCGTATTTCGACCCATTGCCCAATTGCGGGACGCATTGTTCGACCTGGCTGCCCAGGACGGTGAAGATGCCAAGGAGCTGCCCGAAACGGAGCAGAAGGAATTTCGCGAAGTGATCCAGGGCTTCAATCAGACGCAGCGCAAATTGCGTCAGGTCATTGCGCGTAGCGCGGCGGCCGAAGAGGCGGCCCGCCTGTCCGCCGCCGAAACCCACAAGGCCTACCAAGAGCTGCAGGCCACCCAGGAGTCGCTGGTTCAGTCCGAAAAAATGGCCGGACTGGGCAGTCTGGTAGCAGGCGTCGCGCATGAGATCAACACCCCCGTCAGCATCGTGGTAACCGGTGCATCTGTATTGGACGTGGCAACGACCCAGCTGCGCCAATCCTTGATGGAAGGTGCCGTGCGCAAGTCCGACATTGTCGCCTACCTGGACACCGCCGCAGAGAGCGTACGCCTGATTCTGACCAACTCGGAGCGTGCCGCGCATTTGATTCAAAGCTTCAAGCAGGTCGCAGTTGACCAGACCAGTGAACAACGCCGCCATTTCAGGCTCAAGCAATACTTGCAGGAAATGACAACCAGCCTTCAACCCGGCCTGCGCAAAGCAAAAACCTCGGTCCAGTTGCAGTGTGACGACGACGTCGAAATGGACAGCTACCCCGGCCTGTTGGCGCAGGTACTGACCAACCTGACCATGAACACCATCACTCACGCCTTTGCACCCGGCCAGGAGGGGCATATCGAGATACAAGTGCTCTCCAATGCCGACACCGTCAGCCTGGCCTTTCGGGACGACGGCCGCGGCATTCCAGCCGAATACATGGGCAAGATCTTCGACCCCTTCTTCACGACGCGCCGGGGGCAAGGCGGCACAGGGCTGGGACTGCACATCGTCTTTAACATCGTGACCAAACAATTGGGCGGCAGCATCACGGCGAGCAACAATTCCCCCAAGGGCGCTTGCTTCCAACTGACCTTTCCGCGTGTAACTCCTACTGCCACACGGGCCGGATAGTTGTTAAGCTTTGGTATAACTGGTTAAATGTCGGAACTGCCCGGCACTGGATGCAATCGGACCTGGAAAAACCAATGTCTGCTACCGATACGGATGACGATGACTGGCTAGCCGAGGACGACGACGTTCCGGCGGCCCAACCCCACGCCCGGCCCTGGCGTGTGCTGGTGGTCGATGATGAACCAGACATCCACGCGGTGACGCGCTTGGCACTCAATAGCGTGACATTCAAGGGCCGCTCGATCGAGGTGCTATCGGCCTACACCGGCCTGCAAGGCTTCGATATGCTGGCCAAGGAAGCAGACATTGCGTTGGTCCTGCTCGACGTTGTCATGGAAACTGACGACGCCGGCCTGCGCCTGGCCCGCCGCATTCGCGAGGAGCTGGACAACTCGCTGGTGCGCATCGTTTTGCGTACCGGCCAGCCCGGCCAGGCCCCGGAGCAGAAAGTCATTGTCGACTTCGACATCAATGACTACAAGGCCAAGACCGAATTGACCGCACAAAAGCTATTTACCACGGTCATTAGCTCCTTGCGCAGCTACGAAGGTTTGCAGACCATAGACGCCAACCGGCGGGGCCTGGCCCGCATCCTGGAATCGGCCAGCAACCTTTACCAGATTGAGTCACTCAAAGAATTGGCGTCTGGCGTGTTGACCCAGGTCGGGGCCATTTTGAACTTTGGCACCGAGGGCGTGCTCTGCGTCATGAAGAGCAGCTCGCCCAGTGGCGTTTCCGAGCCCATGGTGATTGCATCCACTGGCGCTTCTACGCATCTGGAAGAATACATGGCACTGCCGACCGCCCACGAGTGGGCGCCGGACATCACGCAGGCCTTTCGGGAAAGAAAGAACATCTTCACCGATACGGTCGATGTCCTGTTCATATCGGCCGTACATGGGCACCAGTTTGCCGTTGCCTTTTCCCCGCCCTGGCCACTGGGCGAACTGGAGCGCAGCCTGTTGAGTGTCTTTTGCGACCGTATCGCGGCGGCATTTGACAACCTGCATATGTTTGGCCTGCTGAAAGACACCCAAGAGGCCACCGTGGTGGCGCTGGCGGACCTGGCGGAGTCGCGTGACGCCACTACCGGCGGCCATGTGCGCCGTGTCTGTCAACTTACCGAAGCCATTGCAGTTGAGCTGAAGGCCGCCGGCAAGTTTCCCGATGAAACCAACAACACCTTCATGTCCTTTTTTGGACCTGCCAGCAACCTTCCACAAGTTGGGAAGGCTGCAACCGCGCACCCCATCCTTGCCACA
>JACXTT010011605.1_pt1 | contig 11777 bp, 9 predicted proteins | sample 9270951 | NCBI WGS metagenome assembly JACXTT01 (sample SAMN15532306, study PRJNA645909) | rock metagenome | isolation source: weathered quartz diorite | place: Puerto Rico | collected 2017-06-21 | reverse complement strand
GCAAACCAGACCTGGCGCATCCGTGGACCAAGTTGTGACCCGCAGTTTACCCGACAACCCGATGCCGATCGAGGGCATGGAAAAACGTAGGACTATCGGCGTAGTGTTATTTCAGCTGGGCGGTCCCGACTCTCTCGATGCCATAGAACCTTTCCTCTACAACCTCTTTTGTGACCCGGACATCATCGATTTCCCTTTCGCCAAAATTGCTCGAAAGCCGCTGGCGAAGCTCATTTCCTCAAACCGAGCCAGAAAGGTACAAAGTCATTACGCCGAGATCGGGGGCAAATCGCCAATTCTTCAGTTCACTACTCTTCAAGCACGAGCTTTAGAGAAGCAGCTGAACAGGACATTCCGAGCAAGAGTTTTCATTGCCATGCGGTACTGGCACCCGATGACGGAAGAAGCTTTGCGCTCCGTGGAAGAGGCCCAATTGGACGAACTGGTATTGCTTCCGCTCTACCCTCAGTATTCCAAAACAACCACGGGGAGTAGTCTGAACGAGTGGAATCGCCTTGTAGCTAATTCCCCTGTGAGACATCTGCCGGTTAAGGTGGTCCGGGAATTCTATAATCATCCGGTGTACCTGGACGCCGTTGTGGAACGGATTCGAGCGTGTCTGGATAGATTCGGCCGGAAAGAAGAAGTGAACCTGGTTTTCAGCGCGCACAGCGTTCCGGTTAGTGTAGTTCAGTCCGGCGATCCTTATAAAGACCAGATTGAAGAGACTGTGGAACTGGTGATGCGGCGTGGCGCCTGGAACCATCCCTATTCCATCTGTTACCAGAGCAAAGTCGGAGCCAGTAAATGGCTGCAGCCTTCACTCCATGAAACTCTCCATCGCCTGACGGCTGAGCGGACAAAGAACCTGTTGGTTATTCCTATTGCGTTTGTGTCAGATCATGTTGAGACTCTGAATGAGATCGACTTGGAGGCCCGCCGGGAAGCTGCGGATTTGGGAATCGAGCACTTTGAAATGATGCCGGGTCTGAATGATTCTTCCAGGTTCATAGAAGCTTTGGCTGACCTCGTTCTTGCAGCGGTGAGTGGCGGGATTGCCGAACGGATGAATGCAACCTGCGCCTGATTCCCGATGAACCATGCCTCAAATTTTTCACCGCAGTACAAACACTTTCTCCAAACTGAGTATTTTTGGCGCTGTGTTTGTTCTGGCTGCTCTTGCGCTCGTTATTACCGCTATTAATCGTTCCGGATACGTGACGCAGGCGGGCGTAGCTCGTGAGCAGCCGGTCCCTTTCAGCCACCGGCATCATGTGAGCGGTATTGGCATCGACTGCCGTTACTGCCACACCTCGGTAGAAACTGCAGCCTTTGCCAATATTCCACCCACCAAGACGTGCATGAATTGTCACTCCCAGATTTGGGCCGACAGCCCTACATTGGAACCGGTTCGAGCCAGCTTTCGATCGGACCGATCGATCCAGTGGACAAGAGTTCACGACCTTCCCGACTTTGTCTACTTCAATCACAGCATCCACATTAATAAAGGCGTGGGTTGTTCCACTTGCCACGGTCGCGTCGACCGTATGCCTCTCGTATGGCAGGAAAAGTCTCTCCAAATGGAGTGGTGTCTCGACTGTCACCGTCATCCAGAGCGCCACGTGCGTCCTCGCCAAGAGGTTTTCGATATGGAATACGAGCCGCCGCCTGATCAGATCGCCCTGGGAACCCGTCTTATCAAGGAATACAAGATCCAGAGCCTGACCAGCTGTTCCACATGTCACCGATGAAAACGCCCGGGAAACGCTTGGATGTCTCTAAACTGCGCGACCGTCTGAGGTTGGCACAGGGTCCATACTTCTGGAAGAGCCTCGAGGAGATCGCAGGAACAGAAGGTTTTCGAGAGTTCCTGGAAAACGAGTTCCCCCACGGAGCAGAACAGTGGGACGATTCGGTGGGCCGACGAAAATTTCTCAGGCTCATGGGCGCCTCCTTAGCACTCGCGGGTGTGACCGCATGCACACGTCAACCTAAGGAAACCATCATGCCCTATGTGCGTGCCCCCGAGGAGATTGTGCCGGGCAAGCCACTGTTCTTTGCCACCGCCGTTCCGATGGGTGGAATCGCTGAGGGAGTCCTGGTTGAAAGCCACATGGGACGCCCCACTAAGATCGAAGGAAATCCCGAGCATCCGGCAAGTCTCGGAGCTACCCGCGCGGTAACTCAGGCGTCCGTTTTGACTTTATACGATCCGGATCGGTCTCAAACTATGACCCACCTGGGAGAAATTAGCTCGTGGGACGCATTCATGGGAGAGATTCGCGAGGCCTCGGCGGCGCAAAAAAGCCGCAACGGAGCGGGTTTCCGCGTGCTCACTGAGACCGTCACTTCTCCGACTCTTGCCCGCCAGCTGCGTGAGTTGCTCGAAGCATTTCCCGGTGCAAAATGGCATCAATACGAGCCGGCAGGCCGCGACAACGTAAAGGAAGGATCGCGCCTGGCATTCGGTCAGGTCGTCGAAACTCACTATCGTTTTGATAAGGCCGACGTGATTTTGTCGCTCGATGCGGACTTTCTTTCGTCGATGCCGGGCAGCGTGCGCTATGCTCGCGAGTTTGCCGCAAGGAGACGAGTGGATGACGGGCGGAGCCAAATGAATCGCCTCTATGTTGTGGAGAGCACGCCTTCAATTACCGGGGCTAAAGCAGACCACCGGTGGCCCTTGCCTGCCGGTAAGATCGCACATTTAACCCGGGTTATTGCCGAGGCCATCGGGGCTGGTGAGCGGAAACAGGAGATCAAGGAGAGTTCGAGGCTACCAGTGGATTCACAACCGCTGGAGGCCCTGACGAAGGACCTCCAGGGACACCAACACAGGAGCCTTGTTATTCCCGGAGACGAACAGCCAGCAGAGGTACACGTTTTGGCACATGCCATGAATCATTCCCTGGGGAATATTGGTGAGACTGTTATCTACACCAACCCAGTTGAAGCCAATCCGGTGGTACAGATGGAATCCCTTCGCGAGCTGGTAAACGATATGGAGGCGGGAAAGGTGGATTGGCTACTTATGTTGGGCGGGAACCCGGTATATGACGCGCCAGGGAATCTCCGCTTTAGCGAGCATCTCCAGAAGGTGAAGCTCCGGATGCATCTCAGCCTGTTTGAGGACGAAACCTCCGCGCTCTGTCATTGGCATATTCCCGAGACTCACTTTCTCGAGTCCTGGAGCGACCTGCGGGCCTATGATGGAACCGTCACCATTCTGCAGCCGCTCATTCTGCCTCTGTATGGAGGGAAATCAGTTCATGAACTGTTGGCCGCAGTGGCTGGTCAACCGGACCGAACGGCATACGATATTGTTCGAGAATACTGGAAGAGCCAGAAAGCCGGCGAAGAGTTTGAACGGTTTTGGCGTAGGTCTCTGCATGATGGCTTGATCGCCAACACGGACTTTCCGGCAAAGCAGGTGAGCCTTAGATCGTCCGTTGTCCGTCATCCGTCGCCCGTCGCAGCCGACAACGGACTGCGGACAGCAGACAGCGGACCTGGGCCTTTGGAAATCATCTTCCGTCCTGATCCGCACGTTGGTGACGGCCGCTTCGCCAACAATGGATGGCTGCAGGAACTGCCCAAGCCACTCACCAAACTCACTTGGGACAACGCAGCTTTGCTCAGCCCAAGAACGGCCGAGCGTCTCGGTGTCGTCAATGAGCAGGTGGTTGAGTTGAGATATCAAGGAAGGCAAATTGAGGCGCCTGTCTGGATTTTGCCGGGCCAGCCGAACGATTCCGTTACTGTGCATCTGGGATACGGTCGAACCCGAGCGGGCCGAGTCGGCGACGGCGCAGGATTCAATGCTTACGCTGTTCGCACTTCCACTGCTCCATGGTTCGATACAGGTCTTGAAGTACGAAGAACCAACAAACACTACGCGCTTTCCTGCACTCAGCATCATCACAGCATGGAAGGGCGAAACCCAGTACGCGTCGGTGACTTGCAGGAGTACCGGGAGCGTCCGGATTTTGTCCAGGAGATGGGAGAAGTCCCACCTCGAAATCTCACGCTTTATCCCGAGTACAAGTACGAGGGGTACGCCTGGGGGATGGCGATTGACCTGAATGCCTGCACCGGTTGCAGTGCGTGCACGATTGCCTGCCAGGCAGAAAACAACATCCCGGTAGTGGGCAAAGACCAGGTGGCAGTTGGGCGGGAGATGCATTGGATCCGGGTCGATCGCTACTACAAGGGCGAAGGCGACGCGGCATTGGATAATCCCGAGACTTATCATCAGCCTGTGCCCTGTATGCAGTGTGAAAATGCGCCCTGCGAAGTGGTGTGCCCGGTTGCGGCTACCTCCCACAGCACCGAGGGACTGAACGACATGGTCTATAACCGGTGTGTGGGCACCCGTTATTGCGCCAATAATTGTCCTTACAAAGTCCGGCGCTTCAACTTCCTGCTGTATTCAGACTTCACGACACCTAGTCTGAAGATGTTGAGAAACCCTGATGTCACGGTTCGAAGTCGAGGCGTCATGGAGAAGTGCACTTACTGTGTGCAGCGAATTAACGCGGCGAAGATTGAAGCCGAGAAGGCAGACCGCCAAGTTAGGGACGGCGAGATCGTTACCGCTTGCGAAGCGGTTTGCCCGGCTCAGGCGATCGTTTTTGGAAACATAAATGATCCGACCAGCCGCGTCTCCAAGTTGAAAGCCAACAAGCTCAATTATGGCTTGCTCGCAGAATTGAATACGCGGCCTCGCACCACCTATCTGGCCGCCTTACACAACGCGAATCCGGAGATAGCGGGGAAAGCAAAGGATCGAGGATAGAGGGCGGATTCGTTTTCGATCATCAATCTTCGATACCCGATCCTCGGCTCTTCCAGGGACAACGGAGTGGCACACGATCCAACAAAGGAATCAATGCTAGTAGAGCCTAGCGAGACGCCTATCATCGAGCCCGGCCACACATTCTCCTCGGTGACTGACAAGATCAGCTCCGTCGTGCTCACTCGGAAAACCCCGCGAGGCTGGTACTTTGGGTTTGGGCTCGCCTTTCTTGTCGTCATGGTGTTGCTTTTTGCCTTGGCCAAGCTGCTGTTTCGGGGAACTGGGATCTGGGGCATCAATCATCCCGTCGGGTGGGGGTTCGCCATTATTAATTTTGTCTGGTGGATCGGAATTGGCCACGCTGGAACGCTTATTTCGGCCATTCTTCTCCTGCTGCGCCAGGAGTGGAGAACCTCAATCAATCGATTTGCCGAAGCCATGACCTTATTTGCTGTCGCTTGCGCCGGACTGTTTCCGTTGATTCATACGGGACGGCCATGGCTCGCAATCTACTGGCTTTTTCCCTATCCCAATACCATGGGAATCTGGCCACAGTTTCGAAGTCCTTTAATCTGGGATGTTTTTGCCGTGTCAACTTATGCCACCGTCTCATTGCTTTTCTGGTTTGTCGGTTTGATTCCCGATTTGGCTACACTCCGCGATCGTTCCGCGAATCGTTTTGCTCGAGCTGTTTATGGGATCTTGGCCATGGGCTGGCGTGGGTCGGCCATTCACTGGCACCGCTACGAGACGGCTTATCTCTTGCTGGCTGGACTATCGACTCCTCTGGTGCTATCGGTTCACACGATTGTGAGTTTTGACTTTGCAATCTCCATTATTCCCGGCTGGCACGCGACAATTTTCCCTCCCTACTTTGTTGCCGGCGCTGTGTATGCGGGGTTCGCGATGGTCCTAATCCTGGCTATTCCGATTCGCGCAATATACGGTCTGGAAGATTTCATTACGCTGCGCCATCTGGATAATATGGCCAAGATCGTTTTGGTAACAGGTCTGATCGTTGCCTATGGATACATGATGGAAGCCTTCACGGCCTGGTACAGCGCTAATCCCTATGAACAATATATGATACTGAATCGCATGAAGGGCCCCTACGCTCCTTTCTATTGGGCACTCATTGCATGCAATGCACTGACGCCACAGATATTTTGGGCGAAACGTGCCAGGACCAGCATTCCCGTTTTGTTTACTGTGGCTATCATTGTGAGCATCGGCATGTGGTTGGAGAGGTTTATTATTGTTGTGACGAGTCTGCATCGCGATTTTCTTCCATCTTCATGGGGAATGTATTATCCGACGGTGTGGGATTGGGCGACATACCTGGGAACCCTCGGGCTGTTTGTCAGTCTGATCTTCCTCTTTGTGCGCTTTCTGCCCATGATTTCAATTTTCGAAATGAGAACCATTCTGCCGCAGGCCAAAGTGGAGGAGCAGGGGTGAAGCGCAGAGGCCCAATCTACGGCCTCATGGCCGAGTTCGACAGTCCCGGTGCTCTGGTCGCAGCGGCACAGCGAGCGCGCCAAGCGGGCTATCGAAAGATGGATGGCTACTCGCCCTTTCCGATCGAGAATTTGTCCGAAGCAATTGGTTTTAGTCAGACAAGGTTATCTCTGATTGTCCTTATTGGTGGAATTTTGGGATGCGTAGGTGGATATTTTTTGCAGTATTGGGTCTCGGTGATCGAGTACCCGTTGAACATTGGTGGCCGGCCGCTGAACAGCTGGCCTTCATTCATCCCGGTCACGTTTGAAACCACAGTCCTGGTGGCAGCACTGGCAGCCGTTCTCGGCATGTTGGGACTCAATGGTCTCCCCATGCCGTATCATCCCGTTTTCAACGTGGCACGATTCGCTCTCGCCAGCCGCGATCGCTTTTTTCTGTGCATCGAAGCGGCCGACGCCAGATTTGATCGGGAAGAGACGATGCGTTTTCTCAAAAGCCTTAATCCTCGCAGCGTTTCCGAAGTTCCGCATTGACCGTTAGCCGCATGGGAAACTGAAATAATGTTTACTTTTCGGAAGGCACACGGCAAAAGGCAAAACGCAAAAAAGAAGAAGCGACGTAGCAGCCTTCTCTTCCGTTTCTTTTTCCTTTTGCCTTTTTCCTTTTTCATTGTTGGCTGTCGCCAGGATATGCACGACCAGCCCAAATATCAGCCTCTGGAGGCGAGTGACTTCTTTGGGGACGGGCGGGCTTCCCGACCACTGCCGCCCGGCACGGTGGCCAGGGGACAGCTTCGCAATGACGAACATCTGTACATTGGCAAGTTTGGCAATAAATTCGCCGAGGCTCTTCCCCTTGCGGTGACCCCTGATCTGCTGGCACGCGGACAGGAGCGCTTTAATATCTTTTGTTCTCCCTGTCATGGAAGGGTCGGCACCGGAGATGGAATGGTGGTGCGCAGAGGGTTTCGTCATCCTCCCTCGTTCCACATCGATCGGCTGCGACAAGAGCCTGTGGGTTACTATTTCGATGTTATCACCAACGGCTTCGGTGCGATGCAAGACTACTCAGCCCAGATTCCAGTCAACGATCGCTGGGCAATCACCGCTTACATTCGGGCATTGCAGCTGAGCCAACACGCCACATTGTCCGATGTGCCTGAAGCGGAGCGAACACAGCTGGAGAGGTGATGGGTGTTTGTGTCGCCAGATGCTGAGGATCGGTCTTCCCTCTCACCTGGACGTTGGCCACCCTCTCCCCAAAGGGGCGACGGAGGAAAAGAGTCACACTCTCTCGGCTCGTCCCTTTTGGGAGAGGGCGTGGGGGTGAGGTGCCGATGGTCACTTGTAGAATCTTATGATCCAAGACGCCCAATTTGCCCAATCTGACTTGCAGCAATTTCGGAAGCGCTGCCTTGGCATCGGCATCCTGGGTCTTGCTGTTTCTGTGCTAGGCGCCTTTCTTAACCGCGAACAGTTCTTCCGATCCTATCTGCAGGCCTACCTGTTCTGGCTCGGGATTGCTTTGGGTTGCCTCGCAATCACCATGCTGCACCATCTTTCAGGTGGGGCTTGGGGCTTGGTCATTCGACGCTTGCTGGAAGCTGCTGCCCGAACGCTTCCCCTTATGGCAGTCCTCTTCGTGCCCATTGTCCTGGGTTTGCCCAGTCTTTATGAATGGGCCCGGCCTGCCGTTGTCGCCCAGGACAAGATCCTGCAGCACAAGGCCCCCTACCTCAATGTACCCTTCTTTTTGGCTCGAGCGCTGTTGTATTTTGCGGTTTGGAATCTCATTGCCTATTTATTGGCAAAATGGTCGCTGGAGCAGGATCGCACGGCAGATCCCTCTTTGTCTCGCCGGCTTGAGCTGCTGAGCGGCCCTGGCCTGGTGATTTACGGAACAACCATGAACTTTGCGTCTATTGACTGGGTCATGTCACTTGAAGCTCATTGGTTCTCAACCATCTACGGCCTATCGTTTATGGTCGGACAGGTTCTGGGCGCTTTCGCCTTTGTGATTGCCGTCTCAATTTGGCTCTCTACTCGAAAACCGTTTTCGGAATTTCTCTCTTCCGGGCATCTCCACGATTTGGGCAAGCTGCTCTTGGCGTTTGTGATGCTATGGGCTTATATGGCCTTTTCCCAGTTTCTTATCATCTACTCCGGCAATCTGCCTGAGGAAATCCCATGGTATCTGCGCCGTGAGCAGGGAGTCTGGGGAGGCATTGCGCTAGGGCTGATCCTTTTCCATTTTGTCCTTCCTTTTCTGCTCCTGCTCTCGCGAGATCTGAAGCAGCACGGCGGAAAACTTCTCAAGGTAGCGGCCTTGGTCGTTTTGATGCGCTACGTCGAACTGTTTTGGCTCGTTTCGCCCGCATCGCGAGCGCAGGGGGGATTTCATTTGTGGCTGGATGCAGCTACCTTGATTGGAATTGGAGGTCTATGGCTGGCTTTGTTCGCACGCCAATTGAAAGGCAGACCGGTTCTGCCTCTTAACGATCCCTGGCTGCAGGAGGCTCTTGAACATGGAAGCGGGTGATGTTTGATGGATGAGAGTAGCCGCAGCCAGAAGGATAGCATACATCCGGAAGTCAGGCATGAGCTGAGAGACGTCAGGTCCCGACCGATTGTGGGATTTTGCCTCGGCCTTCTTCTGCTAGTTGGATTAACTCTTTGGTTGGCTCGAGCCCTGTTTAACTACTTCGCGGTACGCGAGTCGAGCGCATCTTCATCACTTCGCTCCCAGGTGAGCAGCAAACCTCAACTTCCACCTGAACCGCGACTGCAGGTCATGCCAGTGCAGGACCGGAAGCAAATCGCTACATCCGAGGAGAATATCCTTCATAGCTATGGTTGGGTGAATCAGTCATCGGGTATCGTAAGGATTCCCATCGACAAGGCAATGCAACTGATCGTAGAACGAGGGTTGCCTGCCGTTCCGAATAGTGAAGAGAAGAAGGCAGCGCGTAGTAGCGGTAAACAGGCGGGACGCTAGGCCAAATCATGATCACTAACATTCCTGTGAACCCCTCACCCCCTGCCCTTCTCCCAATGCGGGAGAGGGGCGAGTTTTTTCCTAATTTTTACTCCCTCGTCCGCCTTGGGGGAGAGCGTGGCCGAAGGCCGGGTGAGGAAGAAAGTGCTACAGGTCTACTTCCCGCTGTTGGTCGCCCACTTCTCTTGCTAGGTTGCCTTCTCTTTCTTGCGCTACCCGCCAGCGGCCAGTACGGCACGTCCCAGGGTGGTATCCCACAGAGCGGCCTCCCGAGGCCGTTGACCAATGTTGGCATTGACCAACATCTCAACGCACTGTTACCGCTCGACGCCGGATTTCGTGATGAGAATGGGAAGAATGTATGTTTGGGTGATTATTTAGGGGCAAAGCCTGTCATTCTGGCGCTGGTCTATTACGAGTGTCCCATGTTGTGCAATGAGCTGCTGAACGGACTTGTCAGTAGCTTGCGAGTGCTGCTCTTCGATGCCGGTAAGGAATTCTCGGTTGTAGCGGTCAGTTTCAACCCCGACGAGGAACCCTCGCAGGCTCGTGATGTTAAGCTTGCATGTCTGAAGCGTTACGGACACCGTGGCGATCCCTCGGGCTGGCACTTTCTCACGGGTAGACCGGTGTCGATTGATCGTTTGACGCAGGCAGTGGGGTTTCGATACAGCTACGACACTCAACTTAGACAGTATGCCCATGCCAGCGGCATCGTTCTGATCACGCCGCAGGGTAGAATTTCGCGCTATTTCTACGGTATTGAGTTTGCCCCCAGAGATCTCCGCTTAGGACTGGTAGAAGCCTCCGCCAACAAGATCGGCTCCTTGACCGATCAAATACTGCTGTTCTGTTATCACTACGATCCCACCCATGGAAAATACGGCTTCATGATCATGACCGTGATTCGCGCTTGTGGCGTTGCATTTGTATTGATGATGGGCACGTACATTGCAGTGATGGTGCGGCGTGAACACTCCTCGATCAGAGGAGGGAGACGGTTAAGCGTCGAGAATCGAGGTTGACTTGAGACCGAGGATAGAGGATTGAGGATCGGGGAGAATGGTCCATGGCAATGATCAGGAGTTTTCGAGAGTTGGAAGTGTACAAGCTCAGCCTGATGCAGGCCACAAAAATTTTCACCATCACTTGACCATGCGTGGCAACACGTTGGGGCAATGGTGAATAGAATGATCGAACGTACAGACGAGTCCTGTAAATCGGCGAGTAAATGAAGGGCCATGGAGCTATGGCGCAGAGTACGGGGTCCTCGATCCTCTATCCTCGATCCTCGATTTAAAAATAGACGCGGAGAGATTCGTACCGCTTATGTTCTCCAGTTTCCCTCTCTTCCCAGAAGCAGCCAGCGCGGTGGCACGAGAAGTGGACCACCTTTTCTTTTTCCTGACCGCTGTCACAGTTTTCTTCTCGCTACTCATCGCATCTCTCATCATTGTCTTTGCGGTCAAGTACCGGCGACGCTCTGAAGTAGAGCTGCCCCAGCCCATCACCGGTTCAACCAAACTGGAAACCTTTTGGACGGTGATTCCTTTCATTCTTGTCATGATGATGTTTGTTTGGGGTGCCAGTGTCTATTTCACCATCTCACGCCCGCCTGACAATGCTGCGCAGATTTATGTTGTGGCCAAGCAGTGGATGTGGAAGTTGCAGCATCCCGAAGGGCAGCGCGAGATCAACGAACTCCATCTGGCCTTGAACCGGGCTGTCCGATTAACCATGGCTTCGGAAGACGTGATCCACAGCTTCTATGTACCTGCCTTTCGTGTCAAAGCAGACGTCGTCCCAGGGCGTTACACCTCCACCTGGTTCAAACCGGACAAGATTGGAACTTACCATCTTTTTTGTGCCGAATATTGCGGCACCAAACACTCCGGCATGATCGGGCAAATCATCGTGATGGAGCCTTCGGACTATCAAACCTGGCTTAGCGGAGGCAGCTCGGAAGGGCCGTTGTCGGCAAAAGGAGAGAAGCTGTTTCAGAACCTGGCTTGCAACACCTGTCACCGCATGGATGGCAAGGGTCGTGGACCCGTTCTGGCGGGAATATTTGGAAAACCGGTCTCATTGCAGACGGGACAGAAAGTGATTGTCGATGAGCCTTACATCCGCGAATCGATACTCAGTCCCACGGCAAAGGTCGTTGAGGGATACCAGCCCGTCATGCCGACGTTTCAGGGACTGATCAGTGAAGAAGGATTGATGCAGATTATAGCGTACATAAAATCTTTGGGGCCACCCGCAGCAGCCACGAGTGCCCGATGGCCTGAAAAGCAGCCAGCAGCCCCGGAAAGGCAGAATCCGAGTAAATGAGCAGCCGCATTGCCGCTACCGTACCGGTTGAGACTCGCGAGCACTATCTCAACGTTAATTTTGGTGTCAAATCGTGGTTGCTGACTACTGACCATAAGCGCATTGCATTACTCTACCTGGCATCGATTACTCTGTTCTTTTTTGTAGGCGGCTTCTTTGCGGTGTTGATCCGGCTGGAGCTACTAACGCCTCAGGG
>JACXTT010011604.1_pt1 | contig 11777 bp, 9 predicted proteins | sample 9270951 | NCBI WGS metagenome assembly JACXTT01 (sample SAMN15532306, study PRJNA645909) | rock metagenome | isolation source: weathered quartz diorite | place: Puerto Rico | collected 2017-06-21 | reverse complement strand
CCTGATCTAAAACATATTTCACCACATTGTCGATGTGCGAATGTGAATAAGAAAATACACCATAACCTTCTTGCCAACTGAACTTGCCTTTTATCCAATTTTGTTTGTTGATAAATTCATTGCTCTCAACTTTGATCTCCTTTACAAAATCAGATATTAACATAGTCGGTTTAAACCCAACGAACAAATGCAAGTGGTCGGGCATACAGTTTACAGCGAGCATTTTTGCCTTTCTGTTTGTTACTAATCCGGTGATATATTTATGCAATTCCTCTTTATTCTCCTTGGTAATAAGGCTTTGCCGATGTTTTACGGCAAACACAAATTGCAGGTATATTTGAGAATAGGTATTGGGCATTGCTCGCTATTTTTAGGAGGCACCTACGGAGCCTGTTTTGTCTTATTGTTATTTCTATAAACAGGGTACTCCTACGGAGTTGCCTGTATGGTAATATATTGCTATTTAGATTGTTCCTGCTCCGTAGGAGCATCCTGTTTATAGCAATCAATCTGCACCTCAATCGGCTCCAGCGGAGCCTCCTGTTATACCAGCACGCATATCACAATCGTACCGGGCCCTACCTTATCGGATCATGCACGGTAACCAACTTCGTTCCGTCCGGAAACGTGGCCTCAATCTGTATCTCGTGTATCATTTCGGGAATACCTTCCATCACATCATCGCGTGTGAGGATGGTAGCGCCGTACTGCATCAGCTCGGCTACCGACTTGCCATCGCGGGCTGCTTCCTGTAATGCGCTGCTGATGAGGGCTATCGACTCGGGATAGTTGAGCTTTAATCCACGCGCACGGCGTTTTTCGGCCAACTCGCCTGCCAAAAACAACAATAACTTTTCTGATTCTCTGGGTGTTAAATGCATCTGTTCAAATAAAGCTCAATATATTAAAAACCTCGGTTAAAACCTACAAAGAGGCATTTTTTACTTTGATGATCTGCGCCGCTATGCTTACCGCTATCTCTTCGGGTGTCTGGCTTTTGATCTGTATGCCAATGGGCGAGTGGATGCGTTTGAGTTTCGCTTCCTCAATGCCTATCGCGGCGTAATCGGTAAACATTTTCTTTATCTTTTTCTTGCTACCCAGTACACCAAAGTATTTAAACTCTTTGTCTATCAGCGCCCTGAGCGCAATATCGTCGGTACGGTATCCCCATGTCATTAAAACAACATAACTATTTGTATCAGAATTAATTATGTTGGTTAATCCACTATAGTCATCAACTAAAGTTTTCTCGTTTGCGTAGTCGTTTTGCTGGAGGGTATTCAGCTCCGGCCTGTCTTCATAAACATGAACATAGAATCCCAGCACACTCATCATCCGCGAAAGCTCCAAAGCGCAATGCCCACCGCCGATGATGTGGATATGGTTGCGATAGCCGGTCACTTCCTGATAAAGCCAGTCCGTTTCCGACTTCATCTTAAACACATCTTCGCGATTGTTTATCGCATCCTCAAACTCCAAACCTTTTGGCGAAAGCGTTAATACGCCGTTCTTATTTTGCTCAAGGCGGGCTATCAGTCTGTCAATATCATGCGCGTCTTGCGGCTTAACCTGGTACAGCAAAATGGTTTGCTCACCGCTGCATATCATGCCGCTTTGGTTTTTGGCGGCTTGTTTATCGTGTATCTGTTGTTTAACCGCTATCAACTGCTCATTGCTTTGCAGTTTCTCTTTGGCCATCTCCACAAACTTGTGCTCCATAATGCCGCCGCCTATCGAGCCTTCCATTACGCCTTCGCGGGTAACCGCCATAAAAAAACCCTTGCGACCGGGGCTGCTGCCTTTGCTTTCCAACACGTACAACAGCATTACCGGGATGTTTTGCCCTAAACTATTGGCTATTAACTTCCAGACTGCTTGTTGTTTCTTCATTCTTTTCCTGGTCGGGTTGCAGTGGTTTGGAGTAAAGGGCCATCAAAGTTTTCTCGGGTGTCATCGGTGCCGAAAATGGTACATGCGCCTTCGGATTAAACGCTTTTATCGCGTTACGCAAAGCAAAAAACGCACCTATGCCATACATCAACGGCGGCTCGCCAACCGCTTTTGAGCGGAAGATGGCAAGGTTATCCTTATCGTTATCCAAAAAGTCGATGTCCAACACCTTTGGTACCGAATAAATATCAGGTACTTTATAAGTTGATAAAGCGTTGGAGCGCAGTTTGCCAACCTTATCGTAAATCACTTCTTCCATGGTCATCCAGCCGAGGCCCTGCACAATACCGCCTTCAATTTGCCCGCGGTCTATCATCGGGTTCATGCTTTGGCCAAAGTCGTGCACTACTTTAACAGCGTCGATATTGTACGTTCCGCGAAGGCAATCAATCGTCACCTCGGTTATGGCCGTGCCGTAAACGTGGTAAGCAAAGGGGTGGCCCTTTTCTTTCAGTTTATCGTAATGGATGGTAGGGGTGGCGTAATGCGCATGTTCTGACAAATTCACACGTTTAAAGAACGCCATCAATACCAATCGTTTCCAGTCGATCTCAGTATTCTTGCCATCGGCATAAACAAATTCGTCTTTCAGGCTCAGGGTGCTTACATCCACATGCAGTTCCTCTGCGGCACAGGCTTTGAGCCTTTCGGCGATGGCGGTGCAGGCCAGATAAGTTGCTTTACCGTTCAGATCGGCAGTGGCGCTGGCGGCTGATGGTGAGGTGTTAGCCACACGATCAGTGCTGGTACTTTTTAGTTTTACCTTATCGGGACTAATGCCAAATACATGCGAAGACACCTGTATCATTTTGGTATTCACGCCCTGGCCCATTTCTACCGCTCCGGTGCTCACGCTTACGCTGCCATCAGTATAAACATGCACCAAGGCGCGGGCCTGGTTCATCATGGTGTTGGTGAACGATATGCCAAAGCATATTGGCATAAAGGAAATGCCTTTTTTGTAGAGCTTATTGTTTTTGTTAAACCAATTAGTTTCTTTTATTACCGATTCGATATTGTAAATATCCTCGGCTTTCTCCCAGCAGGCATGCGACTCACTCTCCGCCTTTTGGCCGTAGGCAAACTCGTCGCCGGTTTTGTTGAGGTTTGCTTTTTGGATGACGGTCGCGTTCACGCCTAAATTTTCGGCTGCTTTGTTAATAGCTGCCTCGATAACGAACATACCCTGCGGACCGCCAAAACCACGGAAAGCGGTGTTAGGTGGCAAATGCGTGCGGCAGCTATAAGCCACCGCCTTTACATTTGGGATAAAATAACTATTGGTGCAATGAAAAAGCGTACGCTCTAATACTGCCGGCGAAAGATCAGCGGCGGCACCGGCGTTTTGATAGAAAGTAACGTCGTAAGCCAGTATCTTATAATCCTTATCCAAACCAATTTTAAAGTCGGACGAATAGGGGTGGCGCTTGCCCGTCATGCGCATATCTTCCATGCGGTCGAGCGAATATTTGACAGGTTTTTTGAGCGTGTGGGCAGCGAGAGCGCATAAAGCGGCCCAGACGTTTGCCTGATCTTCTTTCCCACCAAAACCACCGCCAAGGCGTATCACATCCACCTCAACCTGGTGCATAGGCAGGCCGGTCACTTTGCAGGATGCGGCTTGCGTAGAACGCGGACTTTGGGTACTCGAATACAGTTTTATCGCATCATTCTCTTGCGGAATAACGTAAGCTCCCTGCGTTTCAATATATAAATGCTCTTGTCCGTTGGTATCCGCCTGGCCCTCAAAAATATATTCGCATTGCTGCCATGCTGAATCGATATCGCCCAAACGGTGCGTGCGCGGCGGAACAATGAGTTGTCCCAAAGCCTGCGCTTCGCGCGGATCAGTAATGACTGGCAGCGGCTCAATATCAGCTTTAATGAGTTTGGCAGCATGGCGTGCCGCTTCGTCTGTTTCGGCAACTACAAAGGCTACGGGCATTCCGCAAAAATCAACGTGGTGCTCGGCCAGCAAAGGTTCGTCCTGCACAATGCCGCCTATCTGATTCTCGCCGGTAATGTCTTTATGGGTAAAAACATGCACCACGCCGGGTACTTTGAGCGCTTCGGCGGTATCGATGCTTTTGAGTTTGCCATGAGCTATAGGCGAGCCATAGGCACAGCCAAACAGGGTGCCTTGTATGAGCGGGATATCGTCAAGGTAAACCGACTCGCCGCGGGTATGTGTTTTTGAATCGATATTCTTCATGATGCGGCGAGGGCTAACAGTTGGTCAATTTGCAGTGCGGGGAATAGTTTGATAAAATGCGCTTTTATCAACTGGCCCAGCAGGAGGCGTTTATATTCGTCGGTGCCGCGGGCATCGCTTATCGGGCTTACCTCGGCGCAGGCTATGTCTACTGTTTCTAAAACAACAGCTTCGGTAATTGGTTTTCCGGTAAGGAAAGCCGATGCTTTAGCCAAATACATGGGTATAGGCCCAACACCACCTGCTGATATAGAGGCTTCGGCAACGGTATCGACGGCCATTGACAGTTTTATGGCACTGTTCACGCTGGCAATATCCAGGTGGGTGCGCTTGCTTACCTTTTCGAAGTTGAACAGGGTAACGGTATCCGGCAAACGGAAACTGAATTTGCTGATGTATTCCTGCGGTTGCTTGTCTAAGGTTTTATAGCCTTTATAAAATTGCCTTAGCGGGATGTTGCGGGTGCTGTTACCGTCCGTTAATTCTAATTGTGCATCCAAAGCCAAAAAGAAGATAGAAAAATCGCCGATGGGCGAGGCGTTTACAAAGTTTCCTGCAAAGGTGGCAATGTTTCGGATCGGTGTGGATGACACCAGTTCGACGTATTGCTGCACATTCGCGAAGGCTTTTTGTATAATAGGCGAGTTGGCAAATTGCGTTACCGTTGTCGCGCCGCCAATGGTACAGGTATCGCCGTTGAGGCTAATGCCTTTCAATTCTTGTTTTGGTGCGAGGAAATCGATATCGGCATAAACCATGGCCTCGTGCTGCTGCACGTATAAATCCGTGCCGCCGCCTACAAAGCGTGCCGCAGGTTTTGGTTGCTGACCATTTGCACTTAATTGCAAAGTTTTTAACCTTTCAGGAATGCCGGTAAAATAGGATGGAAGGATGGCCTTTTCGGCGACGAAGATGGTGGCATCTTGTCCGGGTTTGTCAGCTAAGAGTATGTTCAGTTTATCCAAAGCCCGCTCAATCGATTTATATCCCGTGCAACGGCAAATATTGCCATCCACTGCGGCAACGGCATTTTGTTGGGTAGGCTCCTTATCGCTCAGGCAATATCCCGCCATCGAAACGATAAAGCCCGGTGTGCAGAAACCGCATTGGGTACCGCCGGTATCGCACATGGCTTGTTGGATAGGGTTGAGGCCCGCCATATTTACACCTTCAACAGTTACCACGTGTTTGTTATGCGCATTGCCAATAGGAGTAAGGCATGAGGTGGCCGAAGTATATTTCACCTGTCCGCCTTTCAACTCGCCAAGCAAAACGGTGCAGGCCCCGCAATCGCCCTCGCGGCAGCCTATTTTGGTGCCTTTAAGGTTTTTGTGGTAGCGAATGAAATCCAACAGTAGCAGGCCTTGCGGCAAAGCGGTTGTAATTTCTTTATTATTTAGAATGAATTTAGTCAAAATTGCTTTTTAGATGTGGATAAACGATAAAGTTAGCAGAAACGACGGGGATTTGCAATAAAATTTGTGATTTTGTTTTTCCTTAAAGAAAGTAAAAAGGTATTAAAACCTGTAAACAAATATAACTAATTGATGTGCTTCATACTAATAATAACCAGGACTTTGATCTACGTCAAGGAAAAAATAGTCTCGCCTGCGCGGCAGGACGGCAACACCACATGCATATTAAACCTTTCATCAAATATTATTTCCGGGTGTTGTCACCAACAAACCGATAGTGCATGGTTTAGCACTTAACTTATCGTCCGATTCCTGTTGGTGACAACACCAACAGGGGCATGGGAAAGAGATTTGTGATACATGGTATGCGGTTACCTGTCCATTCGCAAAGTTTTCTCCCGTTGGTCGAAATGATATGGTTTTTTAGCGTAAAATGGCTTATTTATGCTTATCTTGCCTCAAATTCAATCGCATGAAAAAACTACTACAGCTACTATTTATTTTCACCCTGATGCTTGCCGCCTGCGGTAAAAAGAACGATTCCGCGCCTGATCCATCAAGCAGGATAATAGGGAAATGGAAAAACGGCTCATCGAGTATTGTTTTTACAACAGCGGGCAAAGAGGTTTACAGGCAAAGTACGGCTGCTGTTGTTACTAACGATTATAGCGAATTTAGGGCTGGCGGCGTTGTGGCAGCATTTACTTATGTTAGCTCATCAAACAGTTATACCGAAAGCGATAATACATGGAGTATTTCAGGCAATATTCTTCATGTCACTATCCAAAATCAAACTTCGGACTATACCTTCAGTTTTACTGATGATAATACGCTTAACCTGTCGCTCAGTACGGCCGGTACCTTTTCTTATCCCGTAAGTGCAACTACTACTGCTAATGCTGATAACGTTACATTAAATATTCAGCTCAACAAGTTTTAAGCCTAAAACTGGAAATAAATAAAGGCCTTGCCGGTTCCCTGGCTCAGTACGATCAATATCAGCAATACGCTCCATACTACACCCGTGAGCCACCAGGGCATTTTGGCGGCGGTTTTTAGTACGGATGTATTGCGCATCATCCAATGGAACATGAGCATGAGGCTGATGACTACACCTACTTTAATAATATCGATAGTTGTGAGCAGCGGCGGCGCGAGAGTATGAACCTGCCCGGCCATAGAGCGCAGCAAGGCCCATGCCTGTCCGAATGTAGCGGCGCGGAAAAACACCCAGGTGATACAGATGAGCAAAAAGGTGAGCAGCGCCCATAAAAAGCCTGTTGGTTTGCTTTTTGGTATAGCCGGGGCCATTGAAGCAGTTGCTACAACCAGTTCGGGTTCGCCATCGCTTGGGGCGTCGGATATTTTGGTGCGGCTTTCTTTGATGGCTTTTTCAATCCAGAGGTACAGGCCGTGCAGCCCGCCCCAGGCAACAAAGGTCCAGCTTGCGCCGTGCCACAGCCCGCCAATGAGCATGGTGAGCATGAGGTTAACATAAGTACGGAAAGTACCTTTACGATTCCCGCCCAAAGGGATATACAGGTAATCGCGCAGCCAGGTTGACAACGTGATATGCCAGCGGCGCCAGAAATCGGAAAAACCGATGGCAGCGTAGGGGTATTGAAAGTTTTGTGGGAGCACAAAGCCGAGGCACATGGCTACACCGATGGCCGAGGTGGAATATCCTGCAAAGTCGAAAAATATCTGCCCCGAAAAGGCTAAAACACCCGACCATGCATCAACAGCACCCATACCACCGCCTGAACCAAATATGGTATCGGCCTGTGCAGCTAACAGTGTATCGGCACAAACCACCTTCATAAAAATACCAAGTGTTAGCAGCAGTAAACCGTTGATGAATTGCTGCTGGGTAGCTTTGCGCTCCGTTTCGAACTGAGGCACCAGTTGAGGCGGGCGAACAATTGGCCCGGCAACCAAATGCGGGAAGAAGGTAACGAACAGCGAAAAATCGAGCAGCTTGGCAACAGGCTTGCTTTCGCGCTTGTACATATCGATAGTATAGCACAGCGTAGTAAAGGTGTAAAACGATATACCGGCAGGCAGTATGATATTCGGTTTGGCTGGGTGGAAGTTAATCCCTAATAAATTGGTGAGATGAACAAAGTTCTCCAATATAAATCCGCCGTATTTAAAAAAGCAAAGCATACCGAGATTGCCAATCAAGCTTATAACCAACAGTAGCCTGCGTTTGTGCTTATTTTCCTGCGTGTAGAGCGCACGGCCCACGAAGAAATCGACCACAGTGGAAAGCCACAATAACAAGATAAATGGCGGGTTCCAGGCGGCGTAAAAAATATAGCTGGCCAGCAACAGGTTCCTCTTTTTGGCAGTCCATGATATGGGCAGGTTGTGAACAATAAGCATCAGGATGAAAAAGAGTACAAAGGTGTATGAGTTAAAAACCATGACGTATCAGTTTAGGGTTGTATCGGAAATGTATTGTTACCAGTTTGCTTGTTTTAAAGTACCCACCAGGCTTGTGGTATACACCACGGCGCCTTCGGGCGAGAGGTGCGACCATTCGGGACAATCCAATTTGGCAGTTACGGGGTTATCTTTAAAATAAAAGCCTTTGCAGCCGGTGTAGGTTAGCAACCTATCCCAATAAGCGGGGCGTGGAAAGCCATGCTGCTCGCCCATGTAAAACATGCCTGTTGATGGGGTACGCGTAAATATCACATCGCCGCCGCGGGCCTTTATCTTATCAATATCCTGTTTAACGGTGAGCAGCAGCGAGTCGAGTTCTTTACCGTGCATGGGTGGGGTAGGATCTTGCGCCAGCATTCCCCAAATACCTTTTACCTGGTTGCGTCGATTGGTATCAACCACAAAGTCGGGCGACATTTTAGTTTGACGATCGGGGAGAGTTATATCAAATCCCACAGGGAAATCAAGAAAGGGATACACGCCCGGGCGGTTCTTTACGGAGGCTCTGCCTAATAGGCCCGTGAGGCTGTAGTGATCTTTATTAAGAAAAGCAAAAGTCGACTCGAGCGGGCCGCCCAATATAAAACTCGCTTTTTGAGCTGGTGTACGCTTGTGATAGTAGGAAACACCCGCGTCGGGGTCTTCGTCGCCATGGTGGCTGAAAAACAAAACTTCGGTTACATCGACCACTAATTTGCCTTTAAATTTAGGATCGGCGGCAAGATCATCGAGAATGTGAAGGGGCGAAGAACCTGTCATAGCCAATTGTACAGCATGTGTGCCATGCAGTTTTTCCCATGTAGGGATATCGATATCATATTTGATACGCGAAGAGCCGATAAAAACGGTGGTTTTGTCGGATGGTTGGTACACTTCATCGCGCACCTGGGCGTAAAGTTCGGGTCCGTCATCATAATCGGCAACCAAGCCACTGTGGCGAAGGTAAAGCTCCCATGAAACAAGGAAAACGGCTAAAATAACCAGGGCCAAAATGGCCGAACGGGCTGATAATTGTTTTTGCATGAGCTACGGAAATTAAAGAGCTAAGAATAATTCGATAGAAATTCCGCTAAATGCCTTCAACAAAATAGCCCTTACACTATTTAGAGGAGTAGTATAAACGATTGAAAGATAGCTGCTTTTAATGAGAAATGCAAATTGTAGTGGCCGAAGCTACGCAAGCACTAATTATTTCACAGGTTCGATATAGATCTGCTTGATGCGGGGAAACTCGCGCTGTATGCTTTTAATAATGCGCTCAATGGCATTGGTGATTTGCCGGGTGTTCAGCCCGGGTTTAAAAACCATGTTGAGTTGCAGTATCACTTCTTCGGGCGCGAGGTACATGGAGAAGTGTTTTTTTAGTTTTACTACCGCCTCATCGGCATGTACAATGGCTGCTATGCGCCGCAGGGTTTTGCGGCTGGTAGTTTCACCCATCAGCAGGCTTTTGCTTTCGCGGACGAGGATCATGGATATGGCGATCATCATACCACCAATCAGCATCGAAGCTATGCCATCATAATGCGGATTATGAAAATGCTGACCGAGGTATACGCCAAAAAACGCGATGATGAGCCCGGCGACATCGCCAACATCACCCAATAGCACAATAAAGGTAGCGGGGTCCTTACTCCGGTTTACAGCCTCGAAGAAAGACATTTTACCCCGTTGTTTATTAAAAGCGTTTAATGCGGTGTATAGCGATATGCAGGTAAATATCAACGCTATACCCAAAACGATATAACTTGAGATAGGCGAGCCCGTTGATTCAGGTTCGCGAAAGCGCGTTAAACCCTCATAAAATGATATACAACCACCCAGGATGAAGATGATAAGTGACACAATGAACGACCAGAAGTATAACTCCCTGCCATAGCCAAAGGGCCGTTGCGCATCGGGCTTTTTTTGGCTTGTTTTAACGCCCCAAAGCAGCAATACCTGGCTGGATGCATCGATAACGGAGTGCACACCTTCGGACAGCATGGACGAACTACCCGTTACACCTGCCGCTATGAATTTGGAGATAGCGATAAGGATATCGACGATCAGCGAAACATACAAAAAGGCTTTTGACTTCATTGTTATAGTAACTTTTTATGGTAGCAATGGTTTCTATAAAGTGATAATAAGGCGCGAATTGCTTATATTTGTGTGTTGAGCATGGCGCATGGCGCGCAGCGCAAAGCGTTAAGAATTGTTCTTTGAAATACCCATAAATACCCATGTTTTGATGGAAGACGAAAGAGGTAAAATGGAAGATGGGGTTTGTACCAATACCCATAAATACCCATGTTTTTGAAGGTTAAAATGTTTTTTGGGATACCTGTTTTTACCTGCTTTTTGTTTCGCAGAGCGCATGGAGCATAGCGCAAAGTGTTTTTTTGAAATACCGACAAATACCACCCTGATTATTGACGTAAGTTTTTTGAGATACCGGTTTTTTTATGTTGAAAGGTTGTAAAGTTGAAAGGTTGAAATGTTTTTGAGATACTGGTTTTTACCTGCTTTTTTCGCAAAGCGCATGGAGCAGAGCGCAAAGCGTTAGGAAAAGTCTTTTGAAATAATACCTGTTTTTACCTGCTTTTTAATTCGAATTGATCCCAACGATAGTCGGGACGAAATTCAAAATCAAACTAATACCTGCTTGTTTTAAAAAGGAAACCGCAGCGTACGCAAAGTACGTCGGCTTTTTTGGGGCCGGTAAGTTTTACAATAATAATGGTGTTGATAATGGCAGTGGTAATGCCGGCTATTAGCATGATGAAGCTGACAAATTCGATCTCGAACTCTGTAAGCAGGTTCCATGCGCAATACAGCATCAAAGTTCCGGTTATGGCTAACAGGATACCTAAGTGCAATTTTTTGAAAATAATAACCCTATAACTTATACAGTTGGGGCATTGTACGCCAACTTTCATCAAATAGCAATAATTAGATTAGGTAGGGCTAATGTACAAAAAATCAGGTGGTAAAGAAATTCATGAAAGGTTTTTTTAAAAAAGATAGTTCAACCTCTTTTACCACATAAATGATACAAAAGCTACTTTGCAGGCCTTTGCAAAACCTTTAATTTTGAAGCATTAACACATCTATATTTGAAAACAAGACTACTTTTCATTATCATATTTATATCTCTCGGCTTTTTTAGAGCCATTGGTCAATCGGCGGGCAATGGTGTGATAATGGGTAAAGTTGCCGATGGTGTGAGCGGGGAGATGATAGATTTTGCAGCAGTAGCTGTATTTCCGCAAGGCACGGATATTATCTTTAAAAGTATCTCTACGTCCAATGGCGGTAATTTTAAGCTCACCAATATCCCATATGGAAAGTATAATGTACGGATAACCTATGTTGGTTTTGAAAAGCAGTTGATAGAAGAAGTTGATCTGAACGCCGACCATCCCGATGCCAGTTTAGGCATTGTACGGCTGAAAAAATCGAGTGGGGCGCTTAACGAGGTGAAAATAGTTGATAAGAAAAATACCCTTGAAGTAAATGCTGACCAGATTACCTACAACGTAGGCGAAAGTCTGCAGGCTGAGGGCAGTACTGCTACCGATATTTTGAAGAACACCCCAATGGTGAATGTGGATATTGATGGCAATATCAGCATATCGGGCAAGCGCAATACCCGGATATTTATAGATGGTAAGCCATCAGATTATATGACATCCAATATTGCCGACCTGTTGAATGTGCTGCCGTCGGACGCCATCGAAAAAATAGAGGTAATGAACAACCCGCCT
>JACXTT010011603.1_pt1 | contig 11777 bp, 11 predicted proteins | sample 9270951 | NCBI WGS metagenome assembly JACXTT01 (sample SAMN15532306, study PRJNA645909) | rock metagenome | isolation source: weathered quartz diorite | place: Puerto Rico | collected 2017-06-21 | reverse complement strand
ATCTGCGACACCAATCATTCGGATCCAACCCTGTTTCTCGCTCGATGGAGATGAAACAGTTTGCTGCATTTTCTTTGAACCTCCACAATACAAGGAAGTGATGCAAACGACGCCAACGATCCATTCTAAATGACTCAGTCTTTTTCGCAACGGTTCTCTTCTTTGAAAATCCCCTCCTGGGAGGGGAGAAGGCGTAACCTTCGGGGTGGGTCCTTCCGTTTTCGGTCAACCCACCTCTGCACCCCTCCTTGCCGAAGGCGCATAAGGAGGGTTGGGGGAGGTCGGCAGGTTACCCCCCTGAAGTCCCCCCTCGTGCAAGGGGGGACATTGTCATCCAACGTGGCGCCGCAAACGCGGCATGAAAAACTCTTTTGAAAATCCCCCTCGAGCGGGCAGCAGCCGTTAGGCCGCGGGGGGTGTCCCCGGGTCATCACGGTCGTGGACATCTCCCTACACCCCCTTCAAAGGGGAATTCCCGTTTTTCATCTTCGGTGGCGCACTAGAACAGAAACTTGAGCGCAAACTGCAACAATCGCGGTGGGCCTGCCTGCAAAATGCGGCCGAAATTCGTCGAGCCGATATCATTCTCCGGCAAAAAGAAATTCGCATGATTAGCCACGTTGAAGCACTCGAAACGAAATTGGAGCTGCTTTGACTCCTGGATCCTAAAATTCTTGAGAAGAGACAAATCCAAAACGCCAAAGGCAGGGCCGCGAAGGATATTCCTGCCGGCATTGCCGAATTGGCCAGCGTTGGCCACGGGATCGAGTCGCTGGAAAGCATCGACATTGAACCACCGCTCCACGGTATGAGCTCCTTGATTCGGATCGCCAGCGAGGTTAGGGCGATTAGCCGAGAATCCGGTGATTTCAGGGGCGCTGCCTTGCTGAGCGACATCGACGCTGTCGTAGACCGTAAATGGAGTGGCACTGCTGAAATTGGCGATGCCATTCAGTTGCCACCCGCCCAGAAGAGTTTTGGCTACACCCGAGGCGTTCTTAAGGAACGGCAATTCCCACGAGGCGCTTATCACAAAGCGATGACGGGCATCAAACAGGGAAGGTCCGTGTTCGGCATTCCAATTAAACGGGTTCTGGGCAAGGTCATTCTCGCCCGAAACATTCCGTGGCGCCGAGCCCGTTTCGTTCAAGCTAGAGACGTAATCCAAAGACTTTGAAAGGGTGTAGGAGGCTGAAAAGAACAAACCTTGGGAGAAAGTTCGGCTCACCGTGGATTGGAAGGCGTGATAGGTGGAATTCGTAGCACCTGCAATCAGGCCAATAGAAGCCAGGTCACAAGGACCTCCGCCCGCAGGACAACCCGCGTAAAGCCTCCGCTGGCCAATGTTGTCGGGAGTAGATTGCCCCGGTATGAAAAGGGTGGATTGCCTTCGATGAATCGCGGTAGCCGTGTACCCTTGGTTCCCACGTATCGAACTTCAACGAGGTAGTTCTGTCCCAATTGCCGCTGCACACTCAAGTTCCAACTTTGAATGTAAGGGGGACGCAAGTTGTCTTGAACGGTCAGGTGCGTTAGCGGTTTTGGAAAATTCCCTGGTGGAAAGGGACTGGTGTCTCCTTGAAACGGATCAGCGAAGGTAGGAAACCCTGGGATTCCGAACGCAGAGAGGAATATCCCTTGCGCCTGGCGGGCCTGTAGATACGGTGGGGCGCTGATGGGCGCCTGCAAAATTCCGCCCTGGCCATTGGCAACCGGCTCGAAGTTGATTCCGTAAGATGCACGTATGCTCGTCTTACCGCTGCCCGTCGGATCCCAGCTGAAGCCCAGCCGGGGAGCCAGTCCCTTGTAATAGACAGGTGTGAGGCCTTCCGGCACTCCGGTATCTCCGGGATAAACAAGCCCAAGAGGAGCGTTCGGGAAAACGGTTGACTGCTGCCCGGGATTGAACCCTGCCAAGCGGTTGTTGATCTCCGTATAGGGTGTGTTGATCTGGTAGCGCAACCCTAGGTTCAACGTCAACCTAGATGAAACCTTGTATTCGTCCTTAGCGTACAGCGAAAGATCATGACTGCGCAACCCGCGAGGTAGTTCGCCGCCTGCTTGAAGGAAGACGACCGGTCCTCCGATTAGGAGGTTAGCAATGGGGTCGCTAATCGGGAATGGGGCGAACACAAAAAAGCCATTACTGGCGATACCCTGTAACGCATCTACCAGATTCTTTCTGTACTCGCCGCCAAACTTCAGGCTGTGGCGGCCGTGGATCCAGGAAATAGAATCATTGAACTCGTAGGAATTCTGCAAAGTGTTTCGTGGACCGGTAATGGGATTACCAACGCTTGCGATGCCACTCGTGATGATGAATGGAGGTCCGGCTGAGGGTTCGTAAGACGGCGTAATATCAAATCCAAGAGATGATGCTGAGGTATGGTTGAGAAATTCGTCAAAGTGAATCTTGTTCCTAAAGTAGGCGAAGCGTGCGTAGTTAATCAGCACTGGGGAAAAAGTATGAGTTTCCGAGAGCAGGAAGTTCTGGGTCCGCAGATCGCCTGAAACCGGGAAGCCAGGAACATTGGCCCCACTAATTGAGAGAGGATCGATTGACGAACTTTGGGAGAAGAGATATCGCCCAAAGATTTCATCCCGATGGGAAAGCTGATGATCGATGCGGGCTCCGAACTGATCCGTGTTGTTCTGCAAAACTTGAGTGCTGGTGTACAGGTTCGGGGCGACGTTGGGCAGAGGGTAGAAGTTCAGAAGGTTGAGCGAGACGGGATTGATGGCAGCAGCGGGGATCCGATTACCTGGAATAGGCTGCCCGAAGAGGTAATTGATCAGAGGAGGCACCTGTCCGCTCGAATCGGCTGATTGAGAAAAATCGCCCTGGCGTTCAAGTGCCGTCGGGACAGCGGCGGTTCGGGTAACTCCTTGGCGATTTCGAAATCCTTCGTAGAAACCGAAGAAGAACGTGCGATTTTTCTTTAGTGGGCCACCCAGCGTCGCTCCAAACTGGTTTTGTTTGAGCGGCTCCACATCCTTAGAAAAGAAGTTGCGGGCATCAAACACATCATTGCGAAAGAACTCGTAAGCACTGCCGTGCAGCTCATTGGACCCGGACTTGATCACCAGATTGGTATTGGAACCTAGGTTGCCGCCAAACTCCGCTGCTGCGCCGCCGGTGATAATACGAAATTCGGCTATGGCATCAGGCGGAGGCTTTAGCGCAAAGCCGGAATCAACGTTGTTAATGTTGCGCGCTCCGTCGATCAAGAAATCGTTGGATTCAGGCCTCACCCCGTTGATGGAGTAAGCATGGCCAGCCCTCAGCGCTCCGCCTGCTTCAGCCAAACCTTGAGTCAGCGGAGCGGCTCCCGCCTGCAAAACTCCCAATTGAGAAAAATTCCTTCCATTGAGAGGAAGGTCGAGTATCTCGCGTCCCGACGTCACTTTCCCTAAAGAGTTACTCACAGTTTCCACCAGAGGCGCGTCCGCAGTAATTCGAATGGTCTCCTGAGGAGATCCTAGTTTCAAATCGATCAGCAGATGGATGGTGTCGTTTACATTTAAGGTGAGAGGCTCACGAACGTATTTTGAAAAGTTGTCCGCCTCAACAGTCAGACGGTACTCCCCAATTGGAAGCAAAACGAGTGTAAAGTTTCCGATCTTGTTTGATCGGGTGGATTTCTGAGTTCCAGTGCCCAGATTTGTGATTGTTACAGAGGCACTGGGCACAACTGCGCCCTGTGGATCTCTTACCGTACCCTCAATCTTTCCGGTCGCGTCCTGGCCCAGTGTTAAGCCTGGACTCAGAAGAGAGCACATAACTAAGAGCACGATAATGGGGACGACTTCTCTTGAGATCTTGTTCATGCAAGGCAGTCCTTTCGCAATGACTATCGGCTTGAAACAAGCCTGCAACCACACAAGAAGCCTTCAGCTGGCTGAGATACGCAATGCAACTCGATGGCGGTGATTAAAGCAGATCACTCCGCTGGCCGTGTCATGGAAATGTAAAAACTTATGGGGAGATTTGTGCGCGGCGGATGGGGCTGTTAAGTTTGCTTCAGCGAGTCACGAGCCTCGGAGACCAGCTTGACCGCTTGCGGTGCGCTGGCGGCTAATGCGGTAAGGTGACCCATCTTGCGGCCGGACTTAGGCGAGAGCTTGCCGTAAAGATGCAGTTTCACTTCGGGCATTCTGAGGACTGAACTCCAGCGCGGTTCCCCGTCTAGCCAGAGATCACCCAGCAGGTTCGCCATGGCGGCTGGCCTGAGAAGTTCAGTTGAGCCCAGAGGCAGCCCGCAAACGGCCCGCAGTTGCTGTTCAAACTGGCTGGTGACACAAGCGTCAAACGTGAGGTGCCCGGAATTGTGGGGACGGGGGGCGAGTTCATTGACGAGCAGCCGGCCCTGGCGAGTAAGAAAGAACTCGACACATAATACCCCGACCACGTTGAGCTGCTCCAACACGCGCCGTGTAATCTCAATGGCTTCTCTTTCAATTGAGGGAGGCAGGTCAGCGGGTGCAACAGACAAGTCGAGAATGTGATTGCGATGAGTATTCTCGATGATTCCCCAATGGACAAAATCCCCATTGAGAGCACGGGCAGCGATGACCGAAAGCTCGCGCTCGAAATCGACGAAGCTCTCCAGAATACTTTCAGGGCAACTCGTTTCTTTAGCCAAGCTCTCCGCCTGGTCGAGCGAAGTCAATTTGTTTTGTCCCTTTCCGTCATATCCATATCCAGCGGTTTTCAAAACCGCCGGACAGCCCAATTCGTTAAGTGCGCTGCGGATCTGCGCCGGTGACTGAATTGGTTTGAATGGAGGGACCGGAAAACCATTTTGAGCAAGAAAGGTTTTCTCGCGCAGTCGGTGTTGAGTTACGTGCAGAACAGATCCATCGGGACGGACCGGAACGATCTCAGCCGCTGCTGCCGCCGCAGCCGCTGGAACATTCTCGAACTCGAAGGTGACGACACTGACAGCCTTGGCAAACCTCTTGACGGCCGCCAGGTCTTCGTACGGGGCTGTCACCTCCACGTCGGCTACCTGCCCAGTCGGAGTATCTGTTTGAGGAGAAAAAGTGTGAACACGATAGCCCATGCGGCGAGCAGCGATAGCGAACATGCGTCCCAATTGTCCGCTGCCGAGGACTCCGATGGTCGCGCCGGGGAAAATCGGTTGCGAAAGGGGCATCAGGCGAGCTGGTTACCTTTCCGGGTGGCTGCGGCCGAAGAAGCAACAACAGGTCGACGTTTTTTTCACGACAACGTCTCCTTCAAAACCTTTTCAGTCTGATCGAGGCGAAATTGGTGCAGCTTCTCTCGAAGGGGCGGCCGGGAATTGGCCAGTATGGCAACCGCCAGCAATGCAGCATTGATGGCACCCGCTTTCCCGATCGCAAGGGTGCCAACGGGAATTCCCGCCGGCATCTGCACGATGGAAAGCAATGAATCCATGCCTTTCAATGACTGGCTCTCAATGGGCACGCCCAGCACGGGTACGGCAGTCTGAGCTGCTGCCATTCCCGGCAGATGAGCCGCTCCCCCTGCCGCGGCAATGATCACTTCAATTCCCCGCGATTCCGCATTGCCCGCAAATTCCGCCAGCCAGGCCGGCGTGCGATGAGCCGAGACAATTCGACACTCATGATGGATGTCGAAACGTGTCAGCACCTCGGCGGCATGCTGCATGGTTTCCCAGTCAGACCTGCTACCCATTATCACCGCAACCACTGGTCTGGCTGCGTTCGGCATGCTTGGAACTCCTCGATTAGACTTCCGGCAAGGTTCTACTGTATTACAGGACAGCTAAAAGTCAAGCCAGCGCCAATGACTGTGTCCACAGTCGTCGGGGCTGAGTACCGGACTCGATCGCAGTCTAGCCGTACAGACTGGCAATGCAGTGCGCAAGGTGGGCAAACCAAATCACCACCACCTCACTGCGCGCGCCCTGCAAGAGGAGGCAAGTTGCCCGGGATGTGGCTTTCCAATATAATGTCGATGTTGCCGCGTCAGGTTTGATGCGAAGGACACATGGGACAGACTTTAGCTGAAAAGATTTTTAGTAGCCACTGTGGGAAGAAAGTCACCGCCGGCGATTTCATTCTGGCCGACCTCGATCTGGTTATGGCTCACGACACCACGTGCGCTTGGGCTCTTGAACCATTCTATCAGATTGCGACCAAGGTTTTTGATCCCAAAAAGATCTTCATTCCTTTCGATCACGCCTTCCCAAGTCCCAGTGTCGCGATGTCGAAGCTCCAAGCTGAGATTCGAAAATTCGCCGATGAGCAAGGCATTCCCATCGTTTACGACGGCGTCTGTCATCAGCTAATGTCAGAGCGTTTGATCAACCCTGGCAACTTGATTCTTGGAGCGGATTCCCACAGTCCAACCGGCGGCGGTGTCGGGGCACTTACCATCGGGGTTGGTTCCACAGACGCAGCGATTGCCATGGCCACCGGCAAGTGCTGGTTTCGCGTTCCGCAAACCATCAAAATCGAAGTCACTGGAAGGCTGCCGCACGGCTGTTTCTCGAAGGATGTAGTGTTGACCGTGGCCAAGACAATGGGCCCTGACGGAGCCAACTATCGCGTCGTCGAATATGGCGGGGAAACTGTTCGGAACTTTGATGTTCCAGCTCGGCTTACTTTGACTAACATGAGCGCCGAAATGGGCGCCAAAGCAGCAATCGTCGCACCGGACAACCAGACTCGAGCTTACTTGAAAGAGAACGACCGCCTGATTGAGTTCGAGGAGATACGCAGCGACTCGGATGCTCGGTTTGAACAGGTTCTGCACTTCGATATTTCCACCCTTAAACCGATGATCGCTTGTCCTCCAGATATCGACAATGACGTTCCGGTTGAGGGACTGGAGGCGGAGAAAATTGCGGTCGACCAGGTGTTCATTGGATCCTGCACCAATTGCCGCATTGAGGATCTGGAAGTTGTTTATCGGATGTGGAAAGGGAAGCGGGTTAAGGAGGGATTGAGGGCAATTGTCACGCCGGCCTCGCGTAAGGTCTACATGCAGGCGCTCCAGCGGGGATATGTTGAAGAATTCATGAATGCCGGCGCGGTGGTTTCTAGCCCCGGCTGTGGGCCGTGTCTCGGGAGATCGGGCGGTGTGCTTTACGACGATGAAGTCTGTGTCTCCACCAGTAACCGCAATTTCGAGGGTCGCATGGGCAGTCCCAAAGCGAAGATCTATCTGGCCAGCCCGGCTACGGCAGCAGCTTCCGCATTGACTGGTGTTATCACGGACCCCCGAAATTTCCTAAGCTAGCAACACCGTCATCGTATCATTCCTGACTTAGCCACGGACCACTGAAGAATCCATGAACTGGAAATTTGGAGATAACATCAATACCGATTTGATTACGCCGGGTCGCTACAACATCACCACTGACCCGAAGGAGCTGGCCCAGGCTTGCTTTATCGAATACCGGCCGGAGTTTCGCAAAAACGTGCGTCCTGGCGATTTTGTAGTCGCGGGTGAAAACTTCGGTTGCGGCAGTTCACGGGAAACGGCCGCCATTGCGCTGAAACACTCGGGAATCGTGGCAGTCCTGGCCAAATCTTATGCTCGCATCTTCTTCCGAAACTCGATCAATCTCGGCTTGCTTTGCGTCATTGCAGAGACGGATTCAATCGAGGAGACAGACAAGCTCGAGTTGAACATCGAACTGCAAATGCTTGTCAACCATACGAAGGGGCAGAGTATCCGAGTCGAGATTCCTAGCATGATGTTGCGCCTGTATCAAGAAGGTGGAATTATTCAGTACCTGAAACGCAATGGCCTGTCTTCCCTCAGTAATCTCGAGAAGTTTTAGAATTTCTTCCCTTACCCAACACATGCGCCAGCCCAGAGCAGTTGTCATCACTATTAGTGATTCTGCCTCCCGAGGTGAACGCCATGATGCCTCGGGCCCGACAGCACGAGAGGAACTCCTGAGAATCGGTTGTAATGTGCCTGAAATTCACGTTTTGCCAGATGAACTAATCGAGATTAAGAACAATTTGATCAGGTTTTCTGACCGGGAGGATGTCGATCTCATTGTAACGACGGGAGGCACCGGACTGGCCCCGCGGGACGTAACGCCTGAAGCCACAGCAGCCGTCATTGAAAAGGAAGTCCCAGGGTTGGCAGAGCTCATGCGTCGTGAAGGAATGAAAATGACGCCGCGCGCTGCGCTGTCGAGAGCCATGGCAGGAGTGAGAAAAAAGACGCTGATAATCAATCTGCCCGGCAGTGTTAAAGGCGTTCGAGAGTCCTTAAGCGTGGTCGCTCCCATCTTGTCTCATGCCTTGGAAGTTGTCTCAGGAAACACCGTACGATGTGGAGGCTAGCCCTTTGTGTACGATTTTTCAGGAATTCTTTTCCAATCGACATGAACAGACTAGTTAAGCAAATGAGTGCTTGGAGTGAGCGGAAAGTCCACGGCTGATACTGACGTATTATTTTTTAGCAAGGATGGTTGAGGATAATGGACGAGAAGCCTGGCTGGCTAACGAACGGCGATACTTCAGCCTCGTATGAACGGGTTCAGCTGTTTTTCCTCTGCGATCTTTGTGGGCGGGCCGTGTCCAGGGTAGACGACGGTGTTTTCATCCAGCATTAACAATTTTTGTCGAATTGATCGGATAATGTCCTCATAGGAGCCTCCCCAAAGATCTGTTCTCCCAATACTACGCTTAAAGAGGGTATCGCCTGCGAAGAGAAGGTCAGTCTGAGCTGGGAGATGGAGACATAGGCTGCCGGGGGTGTGACCCGGAGTAAACAAGACATCTCCAGAATGTTCTCCGAATACAATCCTGTCACCTTCCTCAACGAAATCATCGATCTCGGTCATTGTTGGAGTTCTTACTCCCAACCAGGAGGCTTGAGCGGGGAGATTTTGATACAGAGCCAGGTCCCTTTCGTGCAAGAGGGCTTTCGCTCCGGTCACGGTCTTGAGCTTCTCTAAATCTCCGACGTGATCGATATGCGCGTGAGTGCTGAGGATATACTTGACATTCAGTCCATGTTTTTCGAGCAGAGGAAGAATGAGGTGCACTTCATCTCCCGGATCAATCACCAAAGCTTCACGAGTCTTTTCGCAGCCCAAGATATAGCAGTTACACTGCAAAGGACCCACCGCAATCGATTCGAAAATCATTTTTCCTCTCAGACAGAGCATCGGCGTGAGGCCGGGGCAGGTGTTACTAGCTTCCAGGTGTTCTGTCGGGGCAGCCTTGTTGATCGCCTCCAGATCTCCTTTGGCTCCATTTCCGCGATCATTGCCAACCCTTCGGGCAAAGTCAAGAACTTCCGGGCCAGGAGGAATTGACAGCCTCTTCAGACTCCAGAACCCGGTATCCGGCAAAGAGAAATCCTAAAGCGCTGAGTCTTACCGTTAACCGTGACGCAGGAGAAACAAGCATGAGCGAACCAACCGCAATGCCCGTCCTGGAGAGTGTGCTGGAAACATCTCTCTATGTTTCGAATCTGGAGGCTTCTTTGCATTTTTATCGGGAGGTGTTTGGATTCAACCCCTTGTATTATGATCCAGCCCGCATGGCCTCGCTGAGCGTTGCGGGAAAACAGGTGTTGCTCTTGTTTCTGAAAGGAGCTTCACGGCTCTCGGTCGAGGTCCCGGGCGGGACCATTCCAGGGCACGACGGTAGTGGGGAACTTCACCTGGCTTTCGCGATTCCGACTGGCGATTTGCCGAATTGGCGAGCCTGGCTGCATCAGCAGCAGATTCCGATTGAAGCAGAAATGCACTGGGATCGAGGAGGCGATAGTCTTTACTTTCGAGATCCGGACGGGCATCTACTTGAGCTGGTCACCCCAGGGGTATGGTCGATTCGATAGAACTTTTGATTCGCCTTCCTGCTTGTTTTAGAGAACGGTCGCTTGGAAATCTCAGAAGCGAGGGGCATACATGTCGATTTTGAAAATCGCAAGACTGGGCCATCCGGTGCTTCGAGAGGTAGCTAAACCAGTTCCCGTAGAGCAAATCTCCAGCGCTGAAATTCAGCGATTGATTCAAGATCTAATTGAAACTATGCGGGAATATGGTGGAGTTGGACTCGCGGCGCCTCAGGTCCACCGGTCACTTCAGATTTTCACCGTTGAGGCCTTGGCTGGCTCTGACCAATCGCAGGGAAAGGAGACTCCCTTAACAGTTCTTATCAATCCGGTCCTGACGGTCACGTCCGAAAGAATGGTCGAGGCTTGGGAAGGTTGCCTCAGCATTCCTGACCTACGGGGACCAGTGCCGAGGTACCAGGAGGTCAGGGTTCGAGCCTTTGACCCAGGTGGGAAGGCTGTGAATTTTCAAGCTAGCGATTTCCTGGCACGCGTGATTCAGCACGAACATGATCATTTGACGGGCAAGGTCTTCCTGGACCGTATGCGCAGCTTTGAATCGCTGGCATTCTTGAACGAGTTCAACAGGTATTGGCAGCAGAACGAGAAATGAGAACGATCTTCGGCAAACAATTAGGATGGAACAATTGATCGGACTTAGACTACTGAGCCTTGCGGGATTGATAACCTGAACACTGCCGGACTGGTAGACGGGGATACTTCGAGAATGCCGGATTTTTCTCGGAAAGGCGGCAATAGTAAAAGAGACTGCCCCTGTTGCTGATCACGGTTTTGGCGAAGCTGCATAATGCGCAGAGCCCCACCCGGTCCGACGAATCTGGTTTCATGCAATGCAGGCTGAAAAAAATCTTGAAGGAAAAGGGCCCGCCATCCGAGGCCGGACGGCAGGCCGAACTTAATATCTGGAAATCAGGAGAGAAGAAAAGCCAGTCTATTCACACAAAGGCATTATTGGGAGTAAAGAACGCTTCGCGCTCCAGTCTGTCAATGTAACGATCAACCGCGATACGCTCCTGAACCTTCTGCTCGTCATATTGCTTGAAGTTGGCGACGAGCGGGGCCGACAGATACATCCAGTTTTCCGAGGAACAACTGGAGCAAGTCAGATTGCCAGAAGACGAGACAGACAGCGTCCTGTTTGCGTCACAGTTGGCACAAAATACGATCCGATTCTCCAAATTTCTTTTCACTCCCACGTGGGCGCTGCGGCCTAACCTTAGCCAGTTATTTCTTTTCATATGTCCTTTCCTCACCTTTCCAAGGTGTTCTTACAAGCAGGTCAACGCTTGTCTTTGCTTCAAGCCCCGAATTCGCCCTTTCCACTTCCATACGCTGTTAAATTTTAGCAGTTCTTTCGCCAAATTGAAAAGAGGAAGCCATCGAACAGGCATCAAAGAAGAGTTAAGCTATTTTTTTACAATAGGTTAGAAACAACAGAGGCTGCCCGATCCGAATCAGCGTCGCGGTAGAGGGGAGCGTGTTTTTTCTGTAGAAACTACCGGGAGTTTTTCCCCAGTATTTTTTTGGAATAAGGCACATAGCTGAAGGGAGGCTCTCGGCGGGAAATTTTGCTCTCCGCGTTTACCTGAAATGGGAAATTAAAAGCACAAAAAGTGAAGTAGATTTCCAAGACTTCCAATTTGAGAGCGTGAATAAGTGGGCGGGGTTGGGGTGGGTTGAGTGGTGCGAGTGTGAACGAGAGCCGAGCAGGCCTATCTTAATGCTTTGACTGATAGAGAGGGAAGCGATTGGTTAGCTCTTTGACTTCATCGCGAATTCGACGTTGCAAGTCGGAATTCTCGACATCCTCGAGAACATCGCTGATGAATTCGCCAATAATCCGCATCTCTGCCTCTTTCATTCCCCGCGTAGTCAGGGCTGGAGTTCCAAGACGAATACCGCTGGTCACCAGAGGCGGATTGGTGTCGAAAGGAATAGT
>JACXTT010011602.1_pt1 | contig 11777 bp, 16 predicted proteins | sample 9270951 | NCBI WGS metagenome assembly JACXTT01 (sample SAMN15532306, study PRJNA645909) | rock metagenome | isolation source: weathered quartz diorite | place: Puerto Rico | collected 2017-06-21 | reverse complement strand
CAGTCTGCGTGGATACCGGCGTCGGATTGCCGTTCTCCAACACACGCACTTGCACCTTTTTTACGACAGCGCCGGGTGCAACCATGAACGTCCCCTCGACGCGTTGATAGAACTTGAAGACCAGATTATACGCCTGCGTGGATTCACCCTCGCGAGGCAGGCTGATCACTTCGGCTTTGCCGCCATCTTCGAGGTCAACGATGAACTGGATATGCCCACGGAATTCCCGCACCCGTTGCTTCGATTGCACGATCAGCAGCCGATAGCGATACTCACCCGGCAGGGCATCCGGCTGGATGCGAAAGCGATTGACACTGACGCCGCCCGGCTCACTCCCGGAGGCCATCAGAGTCTGGAAAAACGCCAGGTCTTCCTTCAGCAGCGCATTCTCTTCAGCAAGCGTGCGGATCTGAGCGGAGAGGTCGCCGTGGGTCGCCAGCTCGATCTGCAACTGCCGTTCTGCCGCCGCGATCTCGCGCCGCAGGGAGGCATTCTCATCTTTCAGGTTCGAATTGAGATCCTCGAGCCGTCCTTTTTCGCGCTGCGCCTCGCCCTGATCGAAGCCTGCATATTGCCGGCCGAAATCGTAGGTCAGCCAGGCAACGCCGAGCGCCAGCCCCGAGACGAAGATGATCGACAGCCAGCGCCAATACCATGGGACATGGGTGTGAATCGCCACCCGGGGCGCGGCAATGCCGAAGCGGCGTTTGATGGTTCGTATCAGCGTCACGGCAGCAAAGCCACGTGTTCGATTCCGGTGGCCTCGGGCAGACCGAACATCAGGTTCATGTTCTGCACTGCTTGGCCGGCCGCGCCTTTCACCAGATTGTCGATCACCGACAGCACCACGACGGTGTCGCCGGCACCCGGCCGATGCACGGCAATGCGGCAGACGTTCGCACCCCTGACTGAACGCGTGTCCGGGTGGCTGCCGGGCGGCAACACATCGACAAACGGCTCAGCTGCGTAGCGCCTCTCGTAAAGCGCCTGAATGTCGACCTCCCTGGTTAAACGTCCGTACAGCGTGGCGTGAATTCCACGGATTGCCGGGGTCAGATGCGGCACAAAGGTCAGGCCGACCTTTTTGCCGGCAGTCATGCTGAGGCCTTGCACGATTTCCGGCAGGTGACGATGCCCTGGTACCCCGTAAGCCTTGAAATTGTCGGATGCCTCGGAGAAAAGGTTGTGGACCTCCGTTTTCCTGCCTGCACCGCTGACGCCGGATTTGGCATCGGCGATCAGATGAGCGATGTCCACCACGCCCGCCTCGAGCAGCGGCAGAAAACCGAGCTGGACCGAAGTGGGGTAGCAGCCCGGGTTGGCAACCACGCGTGCTTTTTTGATCAGGTCGCGATTGACTTCGGGTAGTCCGTACACTGCTTCAGCCACAACCTCGGGACAGGCGTGCCTCATGCCGTACCACTTCTGCCATTCGGCAATGTCCTTGATGCGAAAATCCGCGGCGATGTCGATCACGCGTGCGCCGGACCCGAGCAACGCCGGCGTCTGTTCCATCGCTACACCGTTCGGCGTGGCGAAGAACACGATGTCGCATCTCTCGAGTTGTGCCACCGCCGGATCCGAGAATTTCAGCGACACCCGCTTGCGCAGGCTCGGAAACAAGTCCGCGACTGGCATGCCCGCTTCTTTCCGCGAGGTAATAGCCGCGAGCTCCACTCCGGGGTGGGTCGCCAGGATCCGGAGCAGTTCAACACCGGTATAGCCTGTACCACCGACGATACCTACTTTTATCATTTTCACCAATGACTTATATCATGCTTCGATAATATAGCCTTACCCGAGGCCGGCGCAAATAAAAAAGCCGCCCTGCAGGCGGCTTTTTCAACGATACCAATGCTCAACGTTTCGAGAATTGCTTGCGGCGTCGCGCCTTGTGCAGGCCCACCTTTTTCCGCTCGACCTCTCGCGCATCCCGGGTGATCAACCCAGCCTTGCTGAGCACCGGTTTGAGCGACGCGTCGTAATTGACCAGCGCTCGGGAAATGCCGTGCCGGACCGCGCCAGCCTGACCGGATTCGCCCCCGCCGTCCACGTTGATGAGGATGTCGAAGGTATTCAGGTGATTGGTCAGTACCAGCGGCTGGCGCACCACCATGCGGCCGGTTTCACGGGAGAAGAACTCGTCCACCGGCTTGTCGTTGACTACGATGTTGCCCTTGCCCGGCTTGATGAACACGCGTGCCACCGCGCTCTTGCGGCGGCCGGTGCCATAGTTGTATGGAGTTGTTGCCATGGATCGTCCTAGAAATTCAGCGATTGCGGTTGTTGCGCAGCGTGCGGGTGCCCGCCATCGGGATAGACCTTCAGTTTCTTAAGCATCGCGTAGCCCAGCGGACCTTTCGGCAGCATGCCCTTTACCGCCTTTTCCAGCACGCGGCCGGGGAATCTGCCATGCAGTTTGGCGAAGCTGGTGCTGTAAATTCCGCCCGGGTAGGTCGAGTGACGATAATAGACCTTCTGCTCGGCCTTGTTGCCAGTCACGCGCAGTTTCTTGGCGTTGACGACAACGATGTAGTCACCGGTGTCCACATGCGGCGTGAACGTAGCCTTGTGCTTGCCGCGAAGGCGTTTCGCGATCTCGGCGGCCAGTCGCCCCAGCACCCTGTCGGTGGCGTCGATCACGAACCAATCGCGCTTCACCTCGTGCGTCTTGGCTGAAAATGTTTTCATAGCGGTCATTCCGCGAGGGTCATTGGCGAAAGCCGCGTAGTGTAGTGGAACGGCGCGTCCATTGTCAAACCCGCTTCTTTGCCGCAAGTTGCGGATTTCTAAGCTTTAATCGACCAGCATTGCAGGCATCCGGGCATCGTCCGGAAGCGACTCCAGCACCCGTGCAAACAGGTTTCGGCGCGGTCACGAACGCTTCTATGACAAGACCATTTGGTGAATAATGCGTGGACGCGCTCGCCCGCCGTTGCGTTTCCCCACGTCCCAGGTTTGCTTTCATGCGCAAGTTTTGGCTCATATTCTCCCAGGCAGTGACGATCAGCCTGGCGGCACTGTTCGTCGTTGTCACCTTGCGGCCCGATCTGGTTTCGTGGAGTGCCCGCGGCGGCGGTATCGTCACCGTTCGCGAGGCGGCAGACGGGTCGGGAAATCGTGCCAACCTGACTTCGCTCAGCCCGGCCGCGAAGAAAGCCATGCCTTCGGTAGTAAATATTTTCACCAGCAAGGAAGTGAAGGTTCCGCGGCATCCGTTCATGGATGATCCTTTATTCCGGCGTTTCTTCGGTGACCAGCTGGACGGCGACACCCAGCACAGCTCCAGTCTCGGTTCCGGGGTGATCGTCGGCCCCGAAGGTTATATTCTGACCAACCATCACGTGATCGAGGCGGCGGACGAGATCGAGTTGGCGCTGGCTGATGGCCGCAAGGCGCCGGCCCGAATCGTCGGCACCGATCCTGATACCGACCTTGCGGTGCTCAAAGTCGACATCGCCGACCTTCCCGCAGTCACATTCGGGAATTCTCAAACGCTTTCGGTCGGCGACATGGTGCTGGCAATCGGCAACCCGTTCGGTGTGGGTCAGACGGTCACCATGGGTATTGTCAGCGCGCTCGGCCGCAGTCACCTGGGCATCAGCACCTTCGAGAATTTCATTCAGACCGATGCTGCCATCAATCCTGGCAATTCAGGTGGCGCGCTGGTCGATTCGGCGGGTAATCTGGTCGGTATCAACAGCGCGATCTATTCGCGCAGCGGCGGCTCGCTCGGGATCGGCTTCGCCATTCCGGCGGATCTCGCCAAACAGGTCATGCAGCAGATCGTCGGAACCGGATCGGTGACGCGCGGCTGGATCGGCGTGGAGGTACAGGATATTTCAGCGGAGCTCGCCGAGTCGTTCCGGCTTTCCGGCACCAAGGGCACGCTCATCGCCGGCGTGCTGCGCGGCGGGCCCGCTGATCGCGCCGGCGTCAAGCCCGGGGACATTCTGGTCGCGGTGGAGTCTAACCCGGTTGTCGACTCGACCAACATGCTCAATCTGGTCGCCGCCCTGGAACCGGGAAAGCAGGCGACGCTGAAAGTCCTGCGCAATCGCGCCGAGATGCTGATCGAGGTGAACGTCGGCAAGCGGCCGAAGCCCAGCCGCCGCCGCGGATCCGAATAATTGCCCCGGTATCTGCGCGACCGGTCAGGCTGCGGGATCGGATCTGGTTTCCGCGGCAGCGGACTTTCCCACCCACTGCGCCACGAAAATCCCGAGTTCATACAGCAGCCACAAAGGCACGGCGAGCATGACCTGCGACACCATGTCTGGCGGTGTGAAAATGGCACCGATCACAAACGCAGCGACGACGACGTAGGGACGGATATCGCGCAGCTTCGCAACGCTTACCATCCCCATTCGTACCAGGATCACCACCGCCACGGGAACTTCGAAGGTCACACCGAACGCCACAAACAGGGTGAGGACGAAGTCCAGGTACTTGCCGATGTCAGTCATCACCGCCACACCTTCCGGCGCAACCGAAATGATGAAGTGAAATACGATCGGAAACACCAGAAAATACGCAAACGCCATCCCGCACAGAAACAGCACTGTGCTGGTAATGATCAAGGGCATCACCAGTTTCTTTTCATGTGCGTAAAGCCCCGGCGCCACGAAAGCCCAGATCTGATAGAGCAGGTAGGGCAGCGCGATCACCAGCGCGGCCATCATCGTCACCTTGATTGGCACAAAAAAAGGCGCCGTAACTTCAGTCGCGATCAGTTGTCCGCCCGCGGGCAAAGACGCGAGCAAGGGTTTTGCAAGCATCGAGTAGATATTGCGCGCCCACGGAAACAGGCAAATGAACACCAGCACAAGCGCGATCACGCACCGTAACAGCCGGTCCCTGAGTTCGACCAGATGCGACATGAAGGAATCGGGCTCGATCATTTTGGAGCGCTGGTTTATGTTACTGAAGCGAGGCTCGACGCGCTCCCCGGAGTCAGGCGCGCTTGTCGTCCGGGGCTGGCTTGTCCAATCCCAGTTCAAGCTGCGGCTCCGGCTCTTCGGGCACGGGTGCTTCCTGCGCCGCTTCTTCGCCAGCAGGTTCGCGCCCCCTCGCCGGCGTGGCAGTCGGCATCAACTGTATTCCGGAAATCGGGGCCGCTGCGGATTCCACCTGCTTCTGGACTTCAGTCTGAGCCTGCTTGACTTCGGATTCGATGAAGCTGACCTGCGAGGTGACCGTCTGTTCGATTGAGCGCGCCGCATCCTGCATCGTGGACTGCAGCTTGCGCAGCTCGTCGAGTTCGATTTCGCGGTTGATGTCCGCCTTGACCTCGGCAACGTAGCGCTGCATGCGGCCAAATAAATGGCCAACGGTTTTCGCAACACGCGGCAGACGCTCGGGGCCGATTACGATCAGCGCAACGACCCCGATGACGAAGATCTCGGTAAAACCGATATCGAACACGATGCGAACCCCGAAGCGGCCGTCTCCGGCTAGCTCTTAGTCTTATCTTTGACTTCGCCTTCGATGGTCTGACCGGCGCCACCGCTGTCGATCCTGGCCGTCGTTTTCTCGTCGTCCGCGCTCTTCATCCCTTCCTTGAAGCCGCGCACTGCGCCGCCAAGGTCGGAACCCATGTTGCGAAGCTTCTTGGTGCCGAAAATCAGTAGTACCACCAGAAGAACGATTAGCCAATGCCAGATGCTGAAGGAACCCATCTTCTCACTCCCGATGCGAAATATTTACTTTGACCGCTGAATCATTCCAGGCAGCGGATCCCTGCCGCCGAGCACATGCATGTGTACATGAAACACGTCCTGCCGCCCCACCCGCCCGGTATTTACGATGGCGCGGAACCCGTCCGGCGATCCCTGCTCGCTTGCCAGCCGGTGGGCAAGCTGCAGCATCTTCCCCAATATCTGCTGGTGCCGATCCTCGACGTGTGCGAGCGATGCCACGTGTTCCTTGGGGATCAGCATGAAGTGCACCGGTGCCACCGGGTTGATGTCGTGAAAGGCCAGTATCTCGTCGTCCTCGTACACTTTGCGGCTGGGGATCTCGCCCCTGACGATCTTGCAGAAAATGCAATTCTCGGCGGCCATTTTTCTGGTTGATTGCCCCGGAGGTTCTTCGATAACAATCCAGCCCGCTGGCCGGATTACTCGGGTCGGGACGACTTCTCGTTTATCCCGGAAATGCCTTCACGTCGCCTCAGTTCGGCAAGGACGTCGTCGGGCCCGAGACCATGCCATGCAAGCATGACCAGGCAGTGAAACCACAGGTCCGCGGTTTCCCGAACGATATGGAGTTTATCACCGTCCTTCGCGGCGAGCAGCGTCTCGGCCGCCTCCTCGCCAATCTTCTTGAGCACGGCATCGTGGCCTTTTGCAAACAGGCTCGCGACGTAGGAGTTGCCCGGATCGCCGTGTTTGCGGCTGTCGATGACCTCCGCAAGCCGGCGTAGGACGTTCGCGTCTATCACGTCCTCGACCCGCAGATTTCCGGCGGATTCTCGACCACGGGCTCGGTAATGACCCATGCGCCGTTGTCGAGCCTGCGAAAGAAACAGCGACTGCGGCCGGTGTGGCAGGCAATTCCGCCGACCTGTCGCACCTCGAGCACCACGACATCGCCATCGCAGTCGAGCCTGACTTCCCCGACATGCTGGACGTGGCCGGATTCCTCGCCCTTGCGCCAGAGTTTGTCTCGCGAGCGCGACCAGTATACCGCCCGCCCCGAACGCACGGTCTCGGCGAGCGCTTCCCGGTTCATCCACGCGAGCATCAACACCTTCCCGGTGCCTGCCTCCTGCGCAATCGCCGGAATCAGGCCGCGCTCGTCCCAGGCCACTTCGTCGAGCCAGGCGTCGCTCACAGCCGCACCTCGACGTCGTGTCGCGCCATGTACTGCTTGGCTTGCTGCACCGTCAACTCTCCGTAGTGGAACACGCTGGCGGCGAGCACGGCATCGGCCTTGCCGAGCACGATCCCATCCAGCAGATGCTGCAAGTCGCCAACACCCCCGCTGGCGATCACGGGAATATCGAGGGCTTCGGAAAACGCGCAAGTAAGCTCGATATCGAATCCCGCTTTGGTGCCGTCCCGGTCCATGCTGGTAAGCAGAATCTCCCCTGCGCCTGCAGCCTGCATTTTTTTCCCCCACTCGACCGCGTCCAAACCTGTGGAGCAGCGTCCACCGTACGTAAACACTTCCCAGCGCAAGCCACTAGAGCCCGGGACTCGTTTGGCGTCCACCGCGACCACGATGCATTGTGAACCAAAGCGTCCCGCCGCATCTTCGACCAGTCGCGGATCCTGCACTGCAGCGGTATTGATACTGACCTTGTCGGCACCGGCGTTGAGCAACCGGCGCACATCATTGACCTCGCGCACGCCGCCGCCGACCGTGAGCGGGATGAACACCTGCGACGCAACCTGCTCGACGATGCCGAGGATGAGCCCGCGATTGTCTGAACTCGCGGTGATATCCAGGAAAGTCAGTTCATCGGCACCCTGCTCATCATACCTACGGGCAATCTCCACCGGGTCGCCCGCGTCACGCAGCTTTACGAAATTGACACCCTTCACCACGCGCCCTGCGGTGACATCGAGGCAGGGGATGATACGTTTAGCAAGGCCCATATGCGTGGGGCGTGAGGCGTCAGGCGAGAGGAAAGAGGACGATGAAGCACGTAGCAAAGGCGGCCGGATCGCGGCGGGTCGAAGTGAATCGAATCAAAGAAAGGCGCGCGGATCGAACCCGCGGCCTATCTGCAACTCGCGCCTCAACTCTCACGCCTCACGCCTCGCCGTCCTTCGCCTTGGCCGTTTTCTCCGCCATCCGGTCAGCGACTTTCTGTGCCTCAGTAAAATCCAGCGTACCCTCGTAAATTGCGCGGCCGGTAATCGCGCCCATGATCCCTTCCGATTCGACTTCGCACAGCGCTTTAACGTCCTTGATGTTGGTGATGCCGCCGCTGGCGATCACCGGAACCGACAACTCGCGCGCGAGCTGGACCGTTGCCTTGATGTTGACCCCGCTCATCATGCCATCGCGGCCGATATCGGTATGGATGACTGCCTCGACGCCATAATCCTGGAATTTCTTGGCGAGATCGACCACGTCGTGGCCGGTCACCTTCGACCAGCCGTCCACCGCGACTTTGCCGTCTCTGGCATCGAGCCCGACCATGATGTGCCCGGGAAAGGCGTAACAAGCATCGTGCAGAAATCCCGGGGTCTTCACCGCGGCCGTGCCGATGATGATGTAGGCAATGCCGTCGTCAAGATAGCGCTCGATGGTATCGAGGTCGCGGATGCCGCCGCCTAGTTGCACGGGAATATCCTCACCAACGGCTTTGACGACGGCCTTCACGGCCTCTTCGTTCCTGGGCTTGCCAGCGAAGGCACCGTTCAGGTCTACGAGGTGCAGGCGGCGGGCTCCGAGTTTCAGCCAATGGCGCGCCATGGCACCGGGATCTTCGGAAAATACCGTGGCGTCAGCCATCGAGCCTTGCTTGAGACGGACACAGTGTCCGTCCTTGAGGTCAACCGCCGGAATGATCAGCATGGGTTGGATATCGCTCGCTACAGGCGTCGCAAGCGGCGCGCGCCAGTTGAGGCCGTTGCGACAGGCAAAGGGATCCTTACGGGTTACAAGGGGTTAGGCGCTCGCGGTGGGAATCGCCCGTCTTTGGCCGGACGCGCGGCTGGTTCCGTCCCAGGAGACGAAATTCGACAACAGGCGCAGGCCGGCAGACTGGCTCTTTTCAGGGTGGAACTGCACGGCGAAAATGTTATTCCTCGCAACGGCGCAGGTAAAGCTGAAAGGATAACGGGCGGTACCCGCCACCAAAGCCTGTTCCCGCTCATTCACGTAGTAGCTGTGCACAAAATAGAAGCGGCTACCGTCGGGAATACCTGTCCATATCGGGTGGGACATGGCCTGATACACCTGGTTCCAGCCCATGTGCGGCACCTTGAGCTTCTCGCCACGCTCGCCCACCATGCGCTCGGCGGGGAAGCGAACGACTTTTCCAGGCAGTATGCCCAGACCCTCGACGCCGCCTTCTTCGCTCGACTCGAACAACATCTGCAAGCCGATGCACAGACCCAGAAACGGCTTGTTACTCGCCGCCTCCAATAACGGCGCGCGCAATCCCCGCGCGTCCATCTCACGCATACAGTCCGGCATGGCGCCCTGACCCGGAAACACCACCCGGGATGCTGAGCGCAGCACCGCCGGATCGCTGGTCACGCTAACAATTTTACGGGGGGCGACATGCTCCAAGGCCTTCGCCACCGAACGCAGGTTGCCCATTCCGTAATCAACGACAGCAATATCGGTCATACACGCCCGCTTCGTGACTCGTGGGTCGTCTTCAGCATTCCTTGCCGACGCATATTCGGCCGGAAACCCAGTCCGCGAAAACGCTCAGAGGCTCCCCTTGGTCGAGGGCAACGCGCCGGCCGCCCGCGGATCCATCTCGGAAGCCATGCGCAACGCGCGCCCGAAAGCCTTGAAGATGGTCTCCGCTTGGTGGTGCGCGTTCCTGCCTTTGAAGTTATCGATGTGCAAAGTCACCAGCGCGTGGTTGGCGAAGCCCTGGAAGAATTCGTGGACCAGGTCGATGTCGAATTCGCCGACCAGCCCGCGCGCGTAATCGACCGCATACTCAAGACCCGGGCGCCCCGACAGATCCAGCACCACCCGCGACAGCGCTTCGTCGAGAGGGACGTAGGCATGGCCATAACGGCGCACACCTTTCTTGTCGCCGATCGCCTTGGCGAAGGCCTGCCCGAGCGTGATGCCCACATCCTCGACCGTGTGGTGGGCGTCGATATGCAGGTCACCCTTGGCTTCGATTTCCAGGTCGATCATGCCGTGGCGCGCTACCTGATCGAGCATGTGATCGAAGAATCCGATGCCGGTGGCAAGCCTGGACTTACCGCTGCCGTCGAGATCAAGCTTGACGCTGACCTGGGTTTCCAGGGTATTGCGGGTGACCTGGGCTTGGCGCATACGATGGGCGTCAAAAATTGCTTCATCCTAACTCAATTAGGGCATGGCCGACGAAGCGACACCCGCGTCGAGAATAATCCCGCGCAGGGCATCTAGCAGCGCATCGCAGTGCGCATCGGTTCCCACCGTAATGCGCATGAACGGGGCTATGCGCGCAGGGGTGCGGAAATGCCGCACGATAATGCCCTGCTCGCGTAGCTTGGCCGCCAGCGCCGCGCCTTCCCAGCGCGTATGGCGGGCGAAGACGAAGTTTGCCGCGGATGGCAGGACCTCGAAGCCCAGCGACTGAAGTCCGGCAACCAGACGCTCGCGACTACGGATCACCTTGCGACAGGCCGCTTCGAAATAATTCTGGTCCTCCAACGCCGCTATGGCTCCGGCCTGGGCGAAGCGGTCCATCGGATAAGAGTTGAAACTGTCCTTGACCCGGATCAGCGCCTCGATCAATTCCGGATGCCCGATCGCATAGCCCACACGCAGCCCCGCCAGCGAGTGGGATTTGGACAGGGTGCGCGTCACCAGCAAGTGGGGGTAGCGGTGCACCAGCGACACGGCGGATGTCCCGCCAAAATCCACGTAAGCCTCGTCGACAACGACCACGGATGCCGTGTTGCCCAGCAGGAGCCGCTCGACTTCGGATAAACCCAGCAGGCGCCCGGTCGGCGCATTCGGATTGGGAAACACTATTCCCCCGTTGCTCGTCTGCAAGTAAGCATCGATGTCGATCTCGAGCGAATCCGTCAGCGGAATCTCGCGATAAGCGATGCCGTACAAACGGCAGTACACCGGGTAGAAGCTGTAAGTGACGTCGGGAAACAACACCGGCTGGTCGTGGTGGAGCAGCGCCTGAAAGGTGTGCGCGAGGACTTCGTCGGAACCATTGCCGACAAAAACTTGTCCAGAAGCAACCCCGTGCCGGGCGGCCACGGCCTGAACCAGACTCTGGCTTGAGGGATCAGGATACAGGCGCAGCGAATCCGCCACCTCGCCCCGCAGCGCCTTCAGCACTCGCGGGCCGGGCCCGTACGGATTTTCGTTGGTGTTGAGCTTCACCAGGTTGGGTAGCTTGGGCTGCTCTCCCGGCACATAAGGCGTCAGGCCGTGGACCACGGCACTCCAGTAACGGTTCATCTGTGCAATCGCAACTGGGCGGCACGCGCGTGTGCCGGGAGGCCCTCGCCGGCCGCGAGCTTTGCGGCAATAGCGCCCAGCTGGCGTGCGCCGTCCGCAGAAACCTGGATCAGGCTGGTGCGTTTCTGAAAGTCGTATACCCCGAGCGGCGAGCAGAAACGCGCGCTACGCGCGGTCGGCAGCACATGATTTGGTCCCGCGCAGTAGTCTCCCAGCGCCTCTGAGGCGTAACGACCCATGAACACGGCACCAGCATGCCTGATTTTTTCGACCCACCGCTGTGGCTCGTCCACCGACAACTCCAGGTGCTCCGGGGCGATCCGATTGGCGATCTCGCAGGCCTCGTCGAGATCGCGGGTTTCGATCAGCGCACCGCGTCCCTCGAGCGCAGCGGTGATCACGCCCGCACGCGCCATATCCTTGATTTGCCGCTCGATGCTCGCCAGCACCTTGTCGATGAATGCACGCTCCGGGCAAAGCAGGATCGCCTGCGGCGTCTCGTCGTGCTCGACCTACGAGAACAGGTCCATCGCCACCCAGTCCGGATCCGTGCCCCCCACACACATCCACAGGCTCCCGGCTGGGCCCCGCCACACACACATTCCCACGACGCAGCAACACCCGCGCTTCCGCGCCGCCACGTAACACTTTCACCAGCAAGAGAA
>JACXTT010011601.1_pt1 | contig 11778 bp, 11 predicted proteins | sample 9270951 | NCBI WGS metagenome assembly JACXTT01 (sample SAMN15532306, study PRJNA645909) | rock metagenome | isolation source: weathered quartz diorite | place: Puerto Rico | collected 2017-06-21 | reverse complement strand
TAGGCCTACGTAAGTTCCAGGTCAATCAAGCAGGACAAGCGAGAGCGAATTCAAGGTGACTCGCTACCCACCCTTTCCTCGCTTGACTTCCGCGACTCGCGCGCGCAGACTCGCCGCCTGAACGTGCTTCGCTCGATTCCCTGTTCCAGTCAAACCCTCATCCTAAACCGGCCAAAAACTCTGAAGCACGATTTCGAAAGGAAACACGACTATGGCTACCGCACCTCGCCCCGCGCTCGAGCGCGATGCCGTGAAGTTGGACCCTCAACATTACAAAGTGGAGTCAGAAACGGAGCGTTTCCGCATCGTGCGGATTAAGTACGGTCCGAGAGAGAAATCGCCCATGCACCAGCATGCGCCTGGCGTCGGGGTCATGCTCACCGATGGCGACTTCAAATTCACTTATCCCGACGGACGCACCGAGGAACTGCATATGAAAGCAGGGGAATTCCTCGTCTCCGACGAGCGTTGGGAACATCAGCCGGAAAACTTGGCCGACAGACCGTTTGAAGCTTTGATTGTCGAGCTGAGAAAGTAGGCATTGTGTGCGAGGGCGGACTCGGAAGTCCGCCCACACAAAAAAACAGCAAACTGTGAGCTGTCAACTATTGCCTGTCAGTTCGCTGCACGCGCCGCACGCAACTGCTTCATCCGCTCTTCGTTCTGGCGTGTCAGATGCGGAGTGATCCCCAGCTGGCGTTCGACCAGCATCAACTGGCCGCGATGGTGCATTTCGTGCTCTTTCGCGCCAAGCACGCGCTCAAACCGCGTCTTCACCGTTTTTCCGTCACCGTCAATCACCGGCACGGTCAAAAATTCATCGGACAACGACTCGAGCCACTTGGCAAACGTTTCGCCTTCGCTTCGCAAGAACTCCAGAAGTTCCGCCTTCGTCCGCGGCTTCTCTTCCTCGGCCACGAGCGGCCCGCGCAGACTGAGAAAATCGTAGCCCACGAGCGTTGTGATCTCGTCTTTCAGGATGGCTGGCCATAGCCGCGTAACGGTCGCGATGTGGGCCAGTGTCTTCGCCACGGGCTTCACTCCCGGCGCCGGCACAAAGTCGTACTTGTCCTCTGGAATGTCTTCCGCAACCTGAATGGTATTCTTCCGCACCGTCCGGAAGGCGTTTGCCATCTCTTTTCCGCCATAACAATTCATGAATCACCTCGGGATGAATTTGGCCTGCCCTACCCAGGCAGACTGCCCGGTTGGATGCCCCGTTGCTAGTTTCCGTCACGCGAGCGCTGAAGTTTTGACTATTTCTCTTTCTCTGGGCACGGACGAAAGTCAAACAACATCGAGACTATTCCCGCCTTTGTATCGCGGTGAAAAGCAATGTCATCGTCGAGAGAGGCATCCAGTGGAAAGGCTCTCCTATTCACTTTGAAGGCCTCCTCGACCCTGTACCCATCAAAAACCTCCCCGAGCTGCGGCAGCGACTTTAGCAATCGCTCCTTCGTTGCCGTATCTAGTCCCCAAATCTCGATTACACCCATGCGGTATTGCTTCTGCTGATCGATACGGAAAACTATATTCATGACGTGCCGGTGCCTTGAGTCTTCGACGTCAAACTGCGGCTCTGCGGTCATGTCAATGTACCCTTGACTGTTGTAAAGGCGTGTGAGGTTGCGTAACCCCTGCCGGATCGCATCCACGTTCAACAGATCCCCGCGTTTCAGCGGAATGAGATCGCGCAGGACTCGCGGCGACTGATTGAGCAGAGAATCCGGATCGGCGGCGGCAAACTGAATTTCGCCCAACAAATACTGGTGTCCCGGCTCTGCGCTGATCTTCGCTTCCACATCAATGTCCTGGCCTTTCACCTTGAGCACTGTCAGCTTTGCGTCGGGGAGCGGTCTGAAATATCCGCTGGTTTGTAGCGGCCCGCGCACTCCAACCTCAGCGATTTCCTTCGCCACGTCGGTCAGGTAGTCTGAATCAGCATCGGCTTCATGTGTTCGTTGCGTCTCGTTTTTCGAAATTTCATTCTGAATCTCCCGCGGAATCTTGCTGTCCGGTTCGAACTGGACGCGAACCACATGCACATACACTTGCGGCTCGGGGACCCGCATATCCCGAATCTCTTGCGCTAACGATGGGATGGGGAGGCACCGTTCCAGTCTTTTCGGAAGCTGCGCCCGGGAAGGAGCCGCGCACCAGCAAAAGATTACAGATATCGTCAGCAGCCTACGCAACAACATTTCCGCACTATAGCCCCGCGTTTTACGCCATTCAAGGACCCGCTGCCGTTCGCTGGCACCACCGGCCGTCACGATCTTACCGAGCGCCTCTCTCCTCGGATCACCTGGCAGGAACCCAGCAGGAAGCGGTTCGCCCTTTCCTTTTTTCTGGGCCCTCTCGCGTTGACACGACAAGGCGTTCTGTGGATGATTCTGCGCAAAGGGCCAAGCTGCAGTCGGTCATTCCCAGGAACCCAGAAAATTCCAAATTAACGGAGGATAAAATGAGAAAGTGTGTGCTTGCGGCTGCGGTGGCAATGGTGTTGTTGCCCCCGCTCTGCGCCAGTGCGGGCGAAAAAAAGTGGAAGGATGCAACTCTCATCGAGGGACCGGTAAAGGCCAAGGATACGAATTTGGGGGAAGCAAATAAGAATCAGGTTAGGACGAAGAACTGGATCTTCATCGTCAAAGTAGGCGACTACAGGTACGTGGGCGACGTAGGCAGGACCGGCGGTCTCTTTAATCCCAAGGGAGGTCCGAAGACAGACGATTGGGCGCCGAATTCCACCATCCAGGTGCATTTCCATCACCGTGCGGGGAGTCTCTACATGGACTTGAAAAGCCCCGATGGAAAAAAAGAGGAAACGGCCTGGGTTATTTCCAAGGTTGGGCCGGACGGCAAGGAGCTGTGCGGAAAGATCAAGTGCACGAAAACGGCGGAAGACGAAGACTAGCACTGCGAGTCGCCCATCCTTTCCGTGCTCCATGCGGGAAGGATGGGGCTCCTGAAAAGCACTCCAACTTGTCATTTTTGGGGTTCTTGCCTGAGAAATCTGTTTTTTCCTCGGATTTGCTGAAAACGAATTCCCCGCCTCTACATGAGAAACGGCCAACAGCAAACGGTCTCCTTCTTTTCACGCCTTTTTGCTACCGTAACCCGTCATGACATTCACGAAGCGCCCGGACAGACCCCTCATGACATGTCCTCGACCGGGTTGTACATCGACGGTCGGAAGCACCCGGAATTAATCGCCGACATGCGCGCATACCATTTGTTCATGTATTTCGTAGCGACGGCGGCGGAAGATTCTTCATCTCTCCCTGTGGCAAAGGCCATTCTTCTAAACGCCGGCGTCAATCCTGATGAAGTGAACACAATCTTGTCACTACTTCTGAAGTTCAAGAAGCAGCATGACGCAGACATCGCGGAATTTAATCATCTCGCCAGTGAAAACGACGCTGCCGGTATTCCGACTGACCCTCACCCATTCTGGGCAAAGCGGGATGCTTTGGTCGTCCAGACTAGGAATTTGCTTGCGTCATCAATTAGGGCTAATAGCATTCTCAACTTGCACAGTTTTGTGCAGGCGGAAAAAGCAAGAATGAGAGTGGCGGTGGAACAATGAAAAGACTAGCGTTAATGCTCCCTTTTATGTTTTTGTTGACCTTACTCACTCAGAGGGCGAGCGAGGCCCAGGCCTGTTTCACGAACAATTACAGCGATTACCTTAATACGACGGTCACCCTGGCTCCGGATGGAGTTCGGTATCGTGGCACTGTGATTCATCAAGTAACGGGTAACACCATGGTTTGTCAGACGCAGTTGCAATACATGTACAGCGCTCAACACTGGGAAGTTATGACAAACACTCTCGGCGGTCAAACCTTGCAGAGCACTATGCCCAGACACTGCCCATCCTGCCAAATAAACGATACTCTGTCTTCGTATGCAGACAGATATCCGTCCCCATCCTGGGATGGCAGTCCGGACGACCCTATCCTTGGCAGTAACGACGCCGCCATCAGTATGTACTGCACGGTGGTAGGGCACTTTTATGACATTTTCGACAGCAATTTTGACTTCGAAATAGCAGGCACTTTGAGCATCAAGACAAGTGCGCCGACAGGAGGTCCTACTGTGTGGATTACACCAGTTTCAGCATTCTGTACGGCTGATACGAGTCCTCCTGATTACAACCCACACACGGCAGTTACGACTTACTTTCCAACGCTCAGCTACTTTGTCGGCATATCGCCCTGTATCCGCTCTCCTGCCATTTCAAGAAATTGGATTTGCAGCGGCGGCCCTGCTGCAAACGTTTCGAGAAACGGTCCGGGCCAGTGCACGCACAACCCTTGACAATTCAAAGGAGGAGGGCCGAGCAATCGGCCCTTCCTCAGCAAGGAGAGACTTCAAATTGTGTTCGCGTCGCATCAGGCTATTGAAGAAATGAGGAGGACCATATGATCTTGAAAGGAATATTGCTCGGTGTTGGATTCTCCGTGGGCGCAATGGTTCTAGCTTGGACCGTGCTCGCCATCAAGCTACACAGCACTTCTTTCATGATTGGAATTGAAATCTTTCGCAAAACGGCGATGCTCGGAACAGGATTCGCATTTGGCATATTTGCGGTTTCGGTAGGACTGCTTTGGTGGACCAATGCAATGCAAGGACGCCTGCAGCAAATGTTAGGTCAATAGGGGCGGACCTTATTACTTATAAACTCGGTTAGCTCGGGGACAGACGGGGCTTTATCGAGCCGACCGGCGCGTTCCGCGCAACCGTTCACCCGCACCAATTACCGTCGGCAACGCGATTGCGCCCATTCCCTGCTAATTACTTAACTTTTCCAATATCCTCGTGCTATCGTACCGCGTGTTTGGTTCGACGCTGTCGCTGCGCGGCCCCTCGCTCTGGCTCGGGGCAAGCAAACACCCACCTTCTCGGGTTTTCGCAAGAATCCCGTAAGTCCATTGCAATCTGCAGTTACAAGAAGTGTGTCTGCAAGTCCTTTGGAATCTGCAGTGGTATTGGTATCTCTAATCAAAAACCCCGGTTTTCGTCTCCTAAGTCTTTTGGATTCTGCAGTTGTGAAAAATTGCATTGTAACCCCTTTACAATCTGCAGTTGCAAATCATTGGACTTAAAGTCCTTCAGAATCAGCAGATACGAAAAAAGAGGGGGGAGGGGGGTAGTTTTCGCTTGCCCCGAGAGATTTTTTCGAGGGGTCTCTTTACTTCCCTACTTCGTTATCTCATTACTTCGTTGCTTCTCAGACTCTCGCCGTCTGTGCCTTCTGGCTCAAGGGCCGGATCGAAGCTTCGGCTTCGCGGGTTACGGTTACTTTGGGATGCAGGACTTTCGCCAATATCTCGAGTCCGGTCACGAGGCGCGGGCCCGGACGCGAAAAATAGCTGTTCGCTTCGAGCGCATACACCTGACCGTTGCGCACGGCGGGAATATCGTGCCAGCCATTCGGCAATTTCATCCCGCGAAACTCTTCGCTCGCCTGCTCCGCTGTGTAGCCGCAGGGCGCAATCAGCACCACATCCGGCGCAGCGGCGATCACTTCTTCCATTGTCACGCGGAACGACGGTGTCCGCGCCGTGCCGAACACGTCGTGCCCACCCGCAAACGCAATCATCTCCGGCACCCAGTGCCCTCCCACATACACCGGCTGCAGCCACTCCAGAAACGCCACGCGCGGCCGCTCGCTTTTTTCGCTTATCGCGTTTCCGATCTGCACTTGGAGCGCGCCCAAACGCTCGCCAATATCCTGCAGCAATTTCTCCGCTTGCCAGCCGCGCCCTGTTTCTTCCCCAACCCACAAAATGTCGCGCCAAACATCGCCCAAATCCTGCGGATTCAGGCACAACACTTCCGGCCGCGTATCGAACTTCGCCAGCGCGCTCGCCAAATCGTCCGGCGACGCCGCGCACACATGGCACAAATCCTGCGTCACGATCAGGTCCGGCGCCAGCGCCTCTAGCGCTTCCGCGTCCACGGCGTACACGCTTTCCCCGCGCGCGACGTATTCCCGCACCTGGCGGTCAATTTCGAGCGGCCCTGCATTCTTATCAATACGCGAATGAATCACGATGGTCTTGGTTCGTGCGCGCGGCGGGTAGTCGCACTCGTGGCTCACGCCCACAATTTCGCGGTCAAATCCCAGCGCAAACAGGATTTCCGTGGCCGACGGGAGAAGGGACACTACGCGCACCCGCGGAATGTACCACAATGGTTTTTGAAGGGCTACAAAACAACCGGGCTAGTAGTACTACAGGGAGTGGCCCGCTTGTGGACGGCACGCAGACCTACTTATACAGCAGATATTTGCGGCGCTTGGCTTCGTACGCGGAGAGGTCGCTGGTCCAGGCCGCGACAATCTTTTCTGGCGCTACTCCGTCCTGCAATTGCTGCACGGCCGCCGCATTTCCGAGCAGCGTTACCGTCTTCGCCAAATCCACTTTGTCCGGATACAACTTTTTCAACACGGCCGCAATCTCCAGCCCCATGCGCATCGAACGCACTGCGGATTTCTCTCCAATTTTTATGCTCACGCCGCCGCACCGCTGCCCCGCGTATAGACCCGTCACCGGAATCAATTGTTGCGAGACGAATCGCACTCCCGCCAAATGTTTCGCGTTCAGCGCCGACGCCACCTCTTCCCCGTTCATCCACGGCGCACCGAAAATTTCAAACGGCGCTTCTGTCCCGCGTCCCACGGAAACTCCCGCGTTTTGCAGAATTTCCAAACCTGGGTACAAAATCGCGCCCTTCGCCGTGCGCAAGTTCGGAGAAGGAGGCACCCAGCGAATTCCCGTACTCTCGTAAAAATAATTCCGGTGCCAGTTTTTCATCTGGATGACATGCAGGTCGGCGCCGATATGATTTTCCGCGTTGTAAAGCTGTGCGAGCTCGCCAATCGTCAATCCGTAGCGCACCGGAATCGGAAAGTACGCGACGAAATCGCGCTTGTCGTCGTCGAGCATCGGGCCTTCGACAATTTCGCCGCCGATGGGATTCGGCCGGTCGAGCACGTAGAACGAAATGCCGCGCTTCGCCGCCTCTTCCATGCAGTAGCCCATCGTGGTCGTATAGGTGTAAAAGCGGACGCCGGCATCCTGAATGTCGAACACGAGCGCGTCAATGTGAGCGAGCATTTCGTCGGTGGGCCGCTGCGTTTCGCCGTAGAGGCTGTACACCGGCAAGCCCGTGCTCGGATCCTTCGTCGACGTAATCTTGTTATCCATCTTTCCGGCGAGGCCGTGTTCGGGAGAAAAGAGCGCGACCAGCGTGACTCCGGGGGCATGGGCCAGGCGGTCAATCGTGGTTTTTTCCTGCGCGTCAAGGCCAGTGTGATTCGTGATGAGACCGACGTGCTTGCCCTTGAGCGACGCAAATTTTTGCGCTTCAAGAACGTCGAGTCCTGTTTGCACGCGTCCCGGTCGCCCTCTTCTTGCCGGATTTTTTGCGGCTGCAACATCAACGGGTGAAGTGAGGAGGAAGTGAACAGAAAAAAACAAAAGGCTCAAAAGATTTCTGCGCTGCAAGCAGGCCTCCTAAACTTCTGCGTTTCGTTTCCGCAAGCAATGATATTCTGGAACGCCCTGCGGCGAAGTGCGTTGTGCGCGCATGTTGCGTGTGTTATCAACAAGTCAGTGCAGGGCGTCGCATCGGGAGAAACCATTGAGCAAACGCCGCTCCGTGTTGTGCCTGCTCGTGCTTCCAATCACAATTTTTATGGCCAAAAACTTACGTTCGCAGAGTCAGAGTTCACCGAAAAAATCTTCGCCCACCGCCGCGCAGAATTCTTCTGGAAAATCCGCGCTGAAGAAATTGACGCCCACCGCGCAGCAGTGGGTGAACGCGACGCTCGCGAAAATGTCCACCGACGAAAAAGTTGGCCAGCTTCTTTTCACGACGTATCACGGAACATTCACTTCGACAGATTCCCCTGCGTACCAGCAAATGCTGCATTTCGTGAACGACTTGCATGCGGGCGGATTCATCATCGTCACGCGCATCGGTCCGCTGGGAATTGAAAAGAGCCAAGCCTATCCGACGGCGGCACTGAACAACGAACTGCAAGCAAAAGCGAAAATTCCGTTGTTGATTGGCGCGGATTTCGAGCGCGGCTCTGGGATGCGGCTTGACGAAGGAACTTCGTTTCCGACGCAGATGGCGCTGGCCGCGGCGGGCGATCCTAAAGACGCATACACGATGGGGAAAATTACCGCGATTGAGGCGCGCGACGTCGGTGTGCACTGGATTTATGCGCCGGTGGCGGATGTAAACAACAATCCGGAAAATCCGATCATCAACACGCGGTCGTTTGGAGAAGACCCCGCGCGTGTTGCGGAATTCGTGAGCGAGTACGTTCGCGGCGTGAACGAAAACGGCGGGCTTGCGACTGCGAAACATTTTCCCGGACACGGTGACACCGCGGCCGATTCGCACATTGACCTTCCAGTGATCAAAGCGGATCGCGCGCGGCTGGATGAACTCGAATTGGTTCCATTTCGCGCGGCGATTGAGGCTGGCGTCGGCAGCATCATGACTGGGCATTTGAATGTGCCTTCACTTGAGCCGGATCCAAATACTCCGGCGACTCTTTCGCACAACATTTTGACGGGCGTTTTGCGCGAGCAGCTTGGATTTGAAGGACTCGTGATTACGGACGCGATGGACATGGGCGGAATCACAGTGCGTTTTGCGCCGGGAGAAGCTGCAGTGCGCGCAGTGCTTGCAGGCGCAGACGTGTTGTTGATGCCGCCGGTGCCCGATGCGGCGTATGAAGCGTTGCAGGTCGCAGTGAAGTCGGGCCGAATCTCTGCGGAACGACTCGATGCATCGGTGCGGAGAATACTGGAAGCGAAAGCTCGCCTCGGTTTGGAGAAAGATCGTTTCGCGGATCTGGCCGCGCTGAACACGAAATTTGCTTCAGTGAATTGGCAGAAGGAAGCGCAGGATATTTCGGATCGCGGAATGACGTTGCTGCGCGACACGCCAAAACGATTGCCACTAGATGCGACGAAGCCGAGCCGCGCGCTGCTGCTTGCGTTTTACGCGGATCCGGAACCGTATCCTGGAGAAGATTTGGAGCGTGAACTGCGCAAGCGTTTCGATTCCGTGACAACGCTGCGCGCGGATACGCGCTTTGTCAGCGCGGCAAATCTGAAACTTCCGCCACCGGATTCTTATGACCTGGCGCTGCTGGCGCTGTTTGTGCGCGTAAGCGATCGCAAGGGAAACGTAGATGTTCCGGCGGAACAAGCTGCGCTCGCAGAACAAGTTTACAAAGCGGGAAAGCCAGTGATCACGATTGCGCTCGGCAGTCCGTATTTGATCGAGCGATTTCCGCAAGCGGAGACGTGGCTCGGCGCATTTGGAATCAGCGACGTGGCGCAAATTTCCGCGGCGCGAGCGTTGTTTGGAGAAATTCCGATTCGCGGGCATTTGCCAGTGACAATTCCGGGAATCGGATTGAAGGCCGGATTCGGCATAGAAGTGCCCGCGGATCCAATGGAATTGGCGCCGATGGACGTGCGAGCGGAGGCGCAACTTCAACCGGCCTTTGACGTGATCGAGGCGGCCATCAAAGACAAAGCGTTTCCGGGTGCGACGCTGGCGATTGGGTATAAAGGACAAGTTTCGATTCATCCGTTTGGAAAATTGTCGTATGACGCGAAATCGCCGTCGGTGAACACTGACACGATGTACGACGTTGCGTCGCTCACGAAAGTTGTGGGCACTACAACGATTGCGGAAAAGCTCGTGGAAGGCGATTTTCCGGTGCCGCTTGATTTGGATGCGAAAGTTGAGCGCTATTTGCCGGGGTGGGTTGCGCCGCCCGCGCCGGGAAAGGGACTCAAGAATCCGTTTGAAAGAAATCCGATGGAGCTGGAGTGGCGGCATCGCGTGACGGTGCGGCATTTGCTGACGCACACTTCGGGACTGCCGGCGTTTAAGGAGTATTGGCGCACGTCGAAGGGCAAACAAGACACTTTGGATCATATTTTTGCGGAACCGCTTGAGTACGAGCCGGGGACGAAGATGATTTATTCAGACCTGGGAATTATTTTGCTGGCGGAAATTATTCACCGGCTGACCGGCAAGACGCTCGACGTGCTGACGCATGAAAATATTTTTGGGCCGCTTGGAATGAATCACACAACGTATCTGCCGCCGAAAAAGATTTGGCCGACGATTGCGCCGACCGAAATCGACAACCAGTTGCGGCATCGGTTGATTCAGGGCGAAGTTCACGATGAAAATTCGTTTGCGATCGGCGGCGTTTCGGGGCACGCGGGACTGTTCAGCACGGCGCGGGATTTGGCGGCGTTTTGCCAGATGGAACTGAATGGCGGAGTTTACGCGCACCAAAGAATTGTGCGGCGCTCAACGATTGCACAATTCACGGTTCCTCAGGAATTGTCGAATGGTACGCGGACACTTGGCTGGGTTGTACCGAGCGAGGGCAGCTTCATGGGCCATTTTTACGGGTCTCACTCGTACGGGCACACCGGGTTCACAGGAACTTCGATTTATATCGATCCGGATAGGCAGCTATTTGTTGTGCTGCTGACGAATCGCGTGCATCCAACGCGCGAAAACATGAAAATCGCCAAAGTTCGCGTGGCGCTGCACGACGCGGTGATGCAATCGCTGGGCCTGGCCACAGCGGCCGCCCCTGCAAACTAGATTTGTGCACGTGTTCCAAATGAAAGCGAACACCAATCGATTAATGCGCTTCGCGGCCTCCAAAAAAGGAATAAGCCCTGCGGGGAAATCCCGCAGGGCTTATTCCTAAGTCAACTCCTTTTAGTGTTTCGGTCTTAACTTGCTGCCCTACGCAGCCGTGTCGCCGCCATACCGAGCAAGCCTAGACCGAGCAGGCTTAGCGTGGCTGGTTCGGGGGTAGAAACAGTTCCTGGGATGATAAAGAACTGTTCCATGCCATCGGTGTCGTTATGCCATATGGCCTCGAACTTATAATAGTTGCCACTTACAAGGTCGATGTGGCTGATTACGCCATCGGTAAAGCCATTGCCATTATGCTCGTCGACGAGCGTAAACGATGAAATTAGATCGTTAATCGCGCTGCAGTTATTTCCCTGGCTGTTGCACTGGAATACGATGAAATGGTCCAGTATTTCAGGGCCCTGGCCGGTTCCCAAATTCTCGTCCACGCCGACATCGAACGAGGTAGGGATAATGTTCGGAAGCGCAAGCCCGCTACTGCTAGCATGGTAGAGCGGACTGGTAAAGTCGCAGAGGCCGCTGCCGCACGGCCCGCTGGACGACGTATAAACAAGCGGAAAGGTCTGTTTGGTGTTGGTATCACAGGAGGGGTCCCCGATGATGCAAGGGTTGTTGGACGTCTGTCCAATCCCTACTGGTGTGGGTGTATAGACGAGGGTGTCAGCCTGCGCAGCAGTCGGTAGCATGACAACCGCGAGCCACAAGCCGACGGTGGCTAGGAGCAAAAAACGATACTGCCTCTTCGTCATAAGGTATACCTCTGAGGCTTAGGAACAGTATAGCCCGCTATGCTCAGAGCACTTGAATGTCCCTCTTTTACTAATCCACTAAATGCTTTAGATTCCGTATCTTGCTCATGAGCATTCTCTTTGACATGTGCTGAACCTTTCTCTTTATGCGCAACCATCTTCCGTGGCAGCTTTCACGCGGAACTATTGGCGCGATCTTGAAGCGTTTGGCGCGGCCCTCGTCTGTGGGTTGGGAGGTTTAGTAAGGATAGGACTAATCTACCCGTTTCCTGGGAACACTTCCAGCGGGCAGAGAAAGGCCGGA
>JACXTT010011600.1_pt1 | contig 11779 bp, 15 predicted proteins | sample 9270951 | NCBI WGS metagenome assembly JACXTT01 (sample SAMN15532306, study PRJNA645909) | rock metagenome | isolation source: weathered quartz diorite | place: Puerto Rico | collected 2017-06-21 | reverse complement strand
GCGGATTTCTGAATTTCGCCCTGCACGTATCCGGTTTCGATCGCGCGCAGCATCCCGCCGAGGGCATCAATCTTGGCGATATATTCGCTGGCGCGCGATTCAATTTCGCCGGTCAAGTGTTCGATGGCGTAGGAGCCACCCGCCGGATCCACCGTGTTCGTAACACCCGTCTCATGCGCGATGATTTGTTGCGTGCGAAGCGCCAGGAGCGCGGCATCCTCGGTAGGCAGGGCGAGCGCTTCATCCAAGGCATTCGTGTGCAGGGACTGGCAGCCTCCCAGCACCGCTCCGAGCGCCTGAATCGCCACGCGCACGATATTGTTTTCCGGCTGTTGCGCGGTGAGCGAGCTTCCGGCGGTCTGCACATGAAAGCGCAGCATCATCGAGGCGGGGTTCTTTGCGCCAAATCGATCGCGGACTAGGCGCGCCCAGAGCCTGCGGGCCGCGCGGTACTTGGCAATTTCCTCGAGCAGGTCGTTGTGCGCGTTGAAAAAAAACGACAGCCGCGGCGCGAATTCATCGACAGCGAGTCCCGCAGCGAGCGCCGCGTCGACATAGGCAATCGCGTCGCCGAACGCAAACGCCACTTCCTGCGCCGCGGTCGAGCCGGCTTCGCGAATGTGATACCCGGAAATCGAGATGGTGTTCCACGCGGGAATTTCTGAGCGGCACCAGGCGAACAGGTCCGTTACGATGCGCATTGCCGGTCCCGGAGGATAGATGTAGGTGCCGCGCGCGATGTATTCCTTCAGGATGTCGTTTTGCACCGTCCCGGAAAGCTTCCGCAGGTTTGCGCCCTGCTTTTTTGCGACTGCGACGTACAGGGCCAGCAGAATCGCCGCCGTGGCATTGATCGTCATTGATGTTGAGACGCGATCGAGCGGGATGCCGTCGAAGAGGGTCTGCATATCCTCAAGCGAGTCGATGGCCACGCCGGTACGGCCCACTTCACCAACGGCGCGGGGATGATCCGAATCGAGGCCAATCTGCGTCGGCAGATCAAACGCTACGGAGAGGCCGGTCTGCCCTTTTTCCAGCAAGTAGCGGTAGCGTTCGTTCGACTGCGCAGCCGTGCCGAAGCCGGCGTACTGGCGCATGGTCCAGAGGCGCCCGCGATACATCGTCGGATAAATACCGCGCGTGTAGGGAAATTCGCCCGGAGCGCCGATGGAGGTTGCGGCGTCTTCCTCATCCCGATGCAAGAGGGAGCCGGGAAGATCTTCCTGCGTGTAAAAGGGCTTGAGGGGGATGCCGCCGAGAGTGGTGAAGCGCTCTTTGCGTTCGCCGGTTGCAGCGGTCTTTTCAGCGAGTTGGCCGGGACGCGGACTCATCGCACCCGCCGGGAGTCGCGAAACGACAGGATTCCAAAGAGAATCATCAACGCCGCGTAGCCTGCGCTGACACCGATGAGCCAGTTGCCCGCACCGCGCTGCCACGCGCGCCACGCCGACTGAATCGCGGACAAAGCGATCAGGAAAAACAGGGTACCCGTGATTTCATGAAATAGCTCGCGCGCGGCGCGCCACAGCACGCGCAAGGAATGCCGCATCGCCCCGAAGATTCCGACGGGTTGTGACGCCACGAGTAAATTCTATTACAAAAGAGCCTTATTAGGCGCTGGCGCAGGCATGGGCGGATTGAACAACCGGTCCTGCCTTTGGGGACTTGTTTCCCATAGTTCCGCGCCCTACAATGAAACGAGGGTCGGTTTCTTCCTGAGGGGGCTAAGGGGGCATCGTGCAACTCGACGATCATTTGAAACAATTGCTTCGCGGGCTGGGGCATGCCATCAACGATACAGTCTCGGAGTCGGGGCGCATCTCGGAGGCCATTTCGGAAGTGCGCGCGGCGGGATTCGATATTGTGCTCAAGCTCGATGCCACGATTGGTCTCGCGCGTCGCGATGCCGATGACACCAAAATTACTTCCAACGACCGCCGCTTCCTCGAATCGCTGCATATCCAGGTCGACCAGGAAATTCTGCAAGAGGATCGCGAGAGCCGGAAGTTTGAAATGACTCCGCAAGACCTGCGCTTTCTCAAATCTCTGAAAATCTCCCTTGATGACTCGCAGTAGAAAAATCGCATTTTTACTGGGCGCAGCGCTTTCCCTCGTGAGCGTTTTGGGAATTGCGCCGCGAGCCGGTGCGCGAACCACCTCGCCCACGCAGTCTAGTCCAGCTCCAGCAGCAAAACCCGTCAAAGCGAAATTCACGGTCATGCGCATGCTGTACAATGCGATTCAGGTGCGCGGGATCGCCAACCCGTTGGAAAATCATACGTTTTCGTACTCCGACGCCATCCGCGACAAGATGCAGAAACTGTTTAATCAGGGCGGCTACCAGTACGGCGATCAAGTGGAAATCTGGTACGAGCGTGGCGCGGATGTCGCGTTGAAAATCAAGGGCAAACGATCCAAGGCCCACTGAGCCGTCGAGGCTCGCCATGATCCGTCGTCCCGCTGTTGCCGGCCGTTTTTATTCTGAGGATCCCACAACCCTGCGCGCTGCAGTTGATTCTTTCCTGGCTGGCGGCGACCCGCACAAGAAAGTCCGAGCCGTCGCTTGCCTCGTTCCTCACGCGGGATATATGTACTCGGGCCGCGTGGCCGGCGAAGTCTACCAGCGGCTCGAGATTCCGGCGCGCGTGATCCTGATTGGCCCGCGCCATTTTCCGCGCGGCGCCTCCCTGGCGATCTTGTCGAGCGGCGCGTGGCAGACGCCTCTTGGGATGGCGCCCATCGGCTCCCAGCTCGCGGAGAAAATCACTCGCGCATTCCCGCAGTTGAGCGAGGATGCCGAGGCCCACCGCACCGAACACTCGCTCGAGGTGCAGCTCCCTTTCCTGCAGCGGCTTGTTCCTTCATTCTCGTTTGTGCCGATCGTGCTGGGAACTGTGCAATGGGAGCACCTTGATGCGCTCGGCCGGGCGCTCGCAGCTGTGATGGCGACGGAAAGCGAATCCGTTCTTCTAGTAGCCAGCTCGGACATGAACCACTACGAGAGTGACGCCGTGACGCGCGTGAAGGACCACAAGGCGATCGATCAGATCCTCGCTCTTGAACCGCGGAAGCTTTTCGACACGGTGCGAAATGAGAACATATCCATGTGCGGATACGCTGCCGCTGTTGTCATGTTGACGGCCGTGCGCGAATTGCATGCGAAGCAGGCGGAGCTAGTGCGCTATGCAACCTCCGGCGAGGTGAACGGCGACATGAGCGAAGTGGTCGGCTACGCGGGAATGGTGATCACGTGATGCAGTGTGCTACTGGCGTTGCCGCGCGGGCTCCTGTAGCTGTGGCGTTGTTGGAGGCTGCGCTGGTGTAGCGGTATGTGGGACCGAGTTGGGTTGCGCAGTATTGTGTGGGGCTGGAGGCTGCGATGCGGCGGGCTGCTGTTGCGGCGCTGGCTGCGAAACTGTTGGCCGAGGCGCCGTTATTGCGCTCTGCTGAGAGGGCGCTTTCGCGGCAGAGCTCGCTGGCGGGGCAACCCTCATCGCGCCGCTCTTCTGCAATGGCTCAGCCTGTGGATTTTGTGGCGGCACGAGGGCGCGATTCGCAGGTGTCTGCGTCGGCATCATCGACGGGGCCGTCGCTCTGGGGACTTCATTTCCTGCTTCCGATCGTGGCATGAGCGCTGCGGGCGGTACGGGCAGGCGCTTCTCTACACTTGTACTGCTAATTTCGCCGTTAATGTACGTACGAGTGCGGCCGTCGAAGACAATCGAGTTGCTGCCCTTTGGGTTCCCCGGCGCTGTTCGGGCCGGGAACGAATCGCGCGGCTGGGGCACGCTAGGGGAAAGACGCGCAGTACGCGCAGTAAATTCCGCTGGCGGCGCCTTTAGAGTTGTGGCGCTTTGGAGTTGCTTTCCCGTCACAAGCTCGTTGCTTGCGTTTGCGCTAGTCGCGGAGCGCCCCGTGCGCATGACGACGCCCTTCTCGAGATTGGCAGTTACACCCTCGCGGTCGAGTGGGCTCCGCGCCACCCATCCTGCCTGGTTGCCGACGCTGACCCAGTTCACGCGCGCGGGCTCCCACCGCTGCAGCCCTGCCGGACCGCCCGGCACCCAAACCCAGCCGAGCACTGGAGACAACATCCAGCTTCCAAAATGGTACGGCGTCCAGCCCCAAGCCTCGTTGCTCACCCAAATCCAGCCAAGGCGCGCGTCGAGAACCCAAACGCCGTTCATGTATGGAGTCCAGCTGAGGCCGGTGCTGAAGGGCCGCCACGACATGCCGAATCCGGCGAGATAAATCCAGTTGCCGTAAATCGACAGGTCCGACAGGCCATAGTAGTTTGGCGAATTGACGTAGGTGAGCGTGTTTTTCGTGCCTGAGCGAATAATTTCGCCCTCTTCCGTCACCCACTTGTCAAAGGCGTCCTCTTCGGGAAGGCGCGCAATGTTGTTGAGGTCTTGAAAATCCCGGTCATGGACCGCCACGCTCTGCCCTTTATCGAGAGTCGCCGAACCTTTTGCGGTGCTCACCGTCACCTTGCCGAGAAAAACTTCGACGGCCGCGCCGTCGCTGAATGCGTCCACGCGAAATTCAGCACGGTCGGGAATCACGGCTTTTAAGGCCGCGGTTTGCACACGAAAAACGTCCTGGCTCGTGAGATTGGCATAGAAAGTTCCCGCGCCCTGGGTCAGGTGAAGCTCGGTCACTCTGCCTGAATCGGCAAAGCCAAGCTGCATGAATTGCAGAACTGAATTTTCGGCGAGATAACTGGTCGCGCCATTTTCAAATTCAATTTCGGCCCGGCCACCCTGAGTTGCGAGCGTGTCGCCCTCCTGAAGGGGGAGATTCGCAGGCGCTTCGTCCCAGGCGTCGGTCCCGGGATGAGAGACGAGAACTTGGCCTTCGGCGCGGCTGAGCCGAACGACACGAACGGAATCGGCACTCTGCGAGCGCAACGCTGGCACAGCGAAGAGGCACAAACCTAAGACGGCCGCGACGGCCATCCATGTGCGAGAGAGGCAATGCATTAGCGTGCCTTCAGAATGTCTCTGGTTACTTGGATGCGGCGCAAGGTTATGGCGTCCCACGAATGTTTCCAGAAGGAAGCATCGTGCTGGCGGGAGACGCGGCTTTCCTTTGCGGACTGCATTATTGGTCGTGCGACGACCGGATACGCTGCGCAAGCGCGCGCGCCCTTGAACGGGCGATATCGATAAAGTGGGAGTCCGCACCGATCTGATCGAGTATCGCCAGGAAATGCTCGGGCTCCGGCAGGGTCCTGTGATTCATGTCCGCTTCAAACTGCATCAGGGCGTCGTTGACGCCGAGGCGGTCGTACTTTGCGCTTCGCTGGAGCAAAACCAGGTCTTGCTGCTGCCGAGCCAGGCCCTCGAAGATTTGCATCAACTGCGTGGCTGAGGAATTGAGCGTGTAATTGAACGAAGTCTCGTGCACCTCGGCACCATTTTCATAACGGAATGTCTTCTCGCCGAGGTTGGCGATTTTTTTTTGGATGTCGAGACTCGGGACGGCGAAATGCCTCAGGTCCCCGGCCAGTTCGAAGACTTTGTTTTGTACGGTCGCCCCGACTTCAAACGGCTCGGGATCCTTGTCGTCATCCAACTGCCGAATATCGTAGGTAGCTTTTCCCTGGTCGCTGATCTTGATCTCGATAAATTCAGGCGTGCTGCCCTTGAACACGCGGCGATACGTGATGGTTGCGCCTCCTGGCGCGGCCTCGGCGGCCGGCCCAAAAAGCATCGCGAACAGAAGAGCGCCGAAGCAGTTCGCGAGGATGGCCTTCCGTTTCATTGCGACAATGAGATGCGCGAAACCGCGCCGCGGCTCCGCGAACTTCGAAAGAGAGATGGGAGCCCAGCGCTCGATGCGAGCTGTCTGCGAAAATGCGCGGCCTGGATGTGGCACAGCGCGACAGCAAGGGCGTCAGCCGCATCGGCAGGCTCGGGCGTCTCGCTCATGCCCAGCAGCGCGCGAACCATCAATTGCATTTGCTCCTTGCCCGCGTGTCCGTAACCGGCCACCGAAGCTTTGACCTCCCGCGGAGAGTAGCTGCACACCGGGACGCCGCGCTGCGCGGCAGCCAGCAGCACCACACCACGAACTTCCGCGAGCCTGAGGGCTGTTTTCATGTTCTGTGCTGTGAAAACCGATTCGACGGCAACTCCATGCGGCTGAAACTCCTCGATCAATTCGCCGAGCAAGGCGTGGATTTCGCGGAGCCGCTCGGGAAAATGCTCGGGGCCCTTGCGCGAAGGGCGCAGAGCGCCGAAGCGTAGCATGCGGCAGCGGCGTCCGTCGCTTTCAATCACCCCATATCCAGTGGCACCCGCCGCGGCGGGGTCCACACCCAGGACGCGAAAAACGCTGCCATTTGTTGGAGAGGAGAGCGGCACGGCCATCAGTGTACGGCGCTGCGGTGCGTCCGGCCACAATTTTTTGAGGCTCGTGCTAACAATGACGCGAGAAAACCGGATTTTCTGGTTTCTGGGCGTCAACAGAGTGACAACTGGCTTGTAGGATTGCGAGGCGAGATTAAGTTACTGCGCGGCCATGACTGCTTGCATCTCTTTTTCGTCGATGTCGAAGTTGGCGGAAACCTTCTGCACGTCGTCGTGCTCTTCGAGCGCTTCCACCAAGCGCAGCATTTGCGCCGCCTGGTTGCCGGTCAGCTTGACGTAATTCTGCGGTACCCAGCCGATTTCGGCGGACGCCGGCGTGATCCCGTCCTTGACCAGAGCTTCGCGAACTGTCTCGAACGCGTCGGGAGGCGTTAGCACTTCCCAGGCCTCGCCGTCGTCGCGCAGATCCTCGGCGCCCGCATCGAGAACGATGGATAGCATTTTGTCTTCGTTGGCTTTTTCCTTCGGCACGACGATGTCGCCCTTGCGGTGAAACATCCATCCCACGGCGCCCGTCTCAGCCATGTTGCCGCCGTGTTTGCTCATGAGGTGGCGGATTTCGCTCACCACGCGATTTCGGTTGGTCGTCACCACTTGGATGATCATGCCCACGCCGCCTGGCCCGTAGCCCTCGAAGTTCACTTCTTCATATTGCTCGCCTTCGAGTTGCCCGGTGCCGCGCGCCAGGGCGCGCTCGATGTTGTCATTGGGCATGTTTTCATTTTTTGCGGCGGCGATGGCGGTGCGAAGGCGCGGATTCGAATCCGGGTCCCCGCCGCCGACTCTGGCGGCGATGGTGATTTCGCGAATCAATTTAGTGAAGATGCGGCCGCGCTTGGCGTCGGTAGCCGCCTTCTTATGCTTAATGGTTGCCCATTTCGAATGCCCGGACATGGTAATCGCCTCGTGGGGAACAAGTTGAGGGTCTGGTGCTGCCTATTGCTTCGCTAGTCTAGCATAGCCCCAATCGAATCGGAACAGCATGGGCTGCGCGCGGCCCGTAAAGAACAGCCTCAACCAAGGGGCGCTGGGATCCGCCGTGGAGCTACGCCGGAAACCCGGCCCGTGGTTGGCGCCAGATGGCGGATTCGCCGCATTTGCCGTCGGCAATGTGGATTTTCGGCGCTGGCGGTGATTACAATTTATCAGCGGGTTCCAGCTTAATTCGCTGGGCTGCAAGTCGCCGACGCGCCAAAGCGCCGTGGCGGCAGCGTGTGCAGCCCGGACGCGGCGGAGGTTCTCCTGCTAACACTCGGGATACTGCCTTATTCATGCCTACACTGACGGCGTGCTGCGAGAACGGTTGTAAAGGCCAGGTGCCGGGGGCGCTCGAACCCGCTCACCTGTGCTTGCTGCACTTCACGCTGAAAATCGAGAAAGATTGCGCGCAAATGCGCCGCGAAACGGTGTATGGCAAGACCCCGAACGCCCGCCAACTGGAAATCATTCGCTACATCGCCGAGCACGGAGAAATGCTGTCCCGCGCGTCAACCAGCGGCCTGGTCCTGGCGGACGAAATGAAGGCGCGCATCCTCAATACCTTCCTCACGCTGATGAATCTCCGCGAGAACCTCGACCGCGCAGCGCTCCGGCAACCTATCGGCCGCACGAAGGGGTAAGGCGCTTCTGCTCCTCAAAACCTCTGTTAGTTCTTCCATGTGCTAGACTGGATTGCGCGGTGCGCTGTCAGGATATGGAAGAGAACTCCAGCTCGAGGTCTCGTGTTTTTACGGTCGGGCATTCCAACCACACAGTGGAATATTTTCTAGGCTTGCTGCGATCGCAGGCCATTCAGGTTGTTGTCGATACGCGCTCACAGCCATACTCGAAGTACGCCGTGCAATTTGACTATGATTCGCTGAAAGCGGCGCTTGAAGCTGCGGGAATTCGGTATCTCTACCTTGGGCGGGAGCTTGGCGGGCGCCCCGAGGGCGACGAGTTTTATGATGAGACAGGCCACGTGCTCTACGACCGCGTTGCATCGACAAGGCTTTTTCAGAAAGGGCTGTCACGTCTCGAGAAGGGCATTCGAGAATATACGGTCGCGTTGGTTTGCGCGGAGGAAAGTCCCGCGGAATGCCATCGAAGATTGCTGATCGGCCGCGTGCTTTTGGATCGCGGGATTCGAGTGGAACACATTCGCGGCGAGGGGCGCGTTCAAACCGAAGAGGAGGTCGCCGCCGAAGCGGACCCGAACCTTGACCAATTGTCGCTCTTTCAGAAAGTCGAGGCGGAACCGTGGAAGTCTATTCCATCGGTTTTACGAAAAAAACGGCTGGGCAGTTCTTCGGCCTCCTGAAAAGCGCCGCCATTCGACGCCTGCTCGATGTGCGCTTGAATAACGCCTCTCAGTTAGCGGGTTTCAGCAAGCGGGGCGATCTCGAGTATTTTCTCCGCGAAATCTGCGGTGCAGAATATCGCCACGAACCTTTGCTTGCTCCGACGAAGGACATGCTCGGGGATTACCGAAAGCGTAAAGGAAGCTGGCAAGTGTACGAGCGGCGCTTCTTGAACTTGATGGCAGACCGGCATATTGAAAACAAGTTGGATATGGCGGATTTTGCCGCGCCCACAGTGCTGCTGTGCAGCGAGCCAACTCCGGATCATTGCCACCGGCGGCTCGTTTTGGAGTATCTTCAGCAAAAATGGCCTAAGTTGACAATCCACCACCTCTAGGATGTATATAGGTGCGTGCCGCAGGTTCAATTCATTTGCCTAGCCCATTCCAAGAAGTACTCCGAGCGCTGTATTGGCGGGGTGCGGCTCGACACCTGTGAATGGATTCGCCCGATCAGTCGCGAGAAGCACGGCGAGCTGACCCCGCAACAGCTGAAATTGTCGCCCGGTGGTGAGCCACAGAATTTCGATGTCCTATCCGCGTGGCTGGCGGAGCATGTTCCCGTGCGGAACCAGCCCGAAAACTGGAGAGTTCAAAATTCGCCTTGGAAATTGGTGTGTAGACCTTCTCCGGTTGAATACGCTTCGATCCTCAAGAAGGTGCTGTTCCGTGGTGCCGTTTTGTTCGGAAACACTTCGGATCGGGTTGCGTACCGGACATTCGAAAAAGCACCCGCCACGGAATCACTCGTCTTGGTAAAGCCTCAGCAACCACGATGGATTGTGAGGAGGACCCTCACCTGGAAGCGGCAACTCAGGGTGGGTTTCAACCTCGGCTCAGTTCGGTACGACCTCGCGGTGACGGATATCTCCTACGATGACAAGGTGCATGACCTCGATTTGGGGCAACATACTTCAGAACAGATCGGAATAAAGAACGAAGACACGTTGTACTTCACCGTGAGCTTGGGCGAACCGCTCGAGAATGGCTATTGTTTCAAGCTTGTCGCAGCCGTCCTGCAGTTGCCGAATGGCTGGCCATCGCTACAATAGTGAGCGGACCCGATTGACCGAGTTACTTCATGAAACGCCATCCGAGCCTTCATCCGCTTAGCCAGCATCATCATTTCGCTTTGATTCAGGCACTCGAAATGAAGCGCGCGTCGGAGGCGCCTGCGGAAAAGCGAGCGGCGGCGGTGGCGCGGCAGGCGGAGAAATTTGTCCGCTTCTGGCATAAGACGGGGCAAGTGCATTTCCGGGAAGAGGAGGAAGTGCTGCTGCCGGCATACGCGCGGCACCGGCGGCTGGATGAAGACGCGGATGTGGTGCGGCTCCTCGCCGATCACGCTGAAATTCGCGCTGCCGCGCGGGACTTCGAGCAGCGTCTAGACGCTAAGACTTCGGTCGGCGCTGAGGCCATGGCTCATCTCGCGAAGCTATTACACGATCACGTGCGACTCGAAGAAAACGAAGTGTTTCCGCGGATTGAGAAAGCCTTGGGCGACCGAGGCCTGAAGGAGATGGGGCGCGGGCTGACGCGCCTTCATTCCAAGGGCGAAGTCTGCGACATTTAGTAGTATGAGGTGGCGGGAAGCTGCCAGCGGCCACCCCGCAGGAGAGTCGAGTAGCACAGCCAGTCTTTACCCCGAGCCCCTGCGAGGAGCTGGCTGTGTGGTTTTGTGGGCCGCAGGTGCGCTGGTGGTTCCGTTACGATTGCAAAAACCGCCCAGGCAAGAGTGCTTCTGCTACGTGCCGATGAAGCGAGCGTAGAGGGAGCGCGCGACGCTCGGTTCGCGTGTGCCTTTAATGATGGCCCGGCCGTCGGCGAATACAGTCATTTCGTAAGGCGGCACGCGGAAACGCAACAGGAAACCGTTCTCGCGCACATCGGCGACGGTCGGGGCGATGCGTTTGCCCAGCGCAGCCAGATCGAGCTGGCGGCCCCGCTCGTGGATTTGTACCGAATCCCGGCCGCACATCGTCAAGTGAGGCTGCGCTTCGCCTTCCAGGTAGCGAAAATCGCGGCGCGCGCAGGCACGGCACTCCGCGTTACGCGCCACGCGAACGGACTGAAATCTCCCGGACCAGACGTCGAATGAAACGAGCCTCCCACCCGCTAAATCGGCTTTCCCGACGAGCAGCTTGATTGCTTCGGCCGCCTCAATCGAGGCAATGACTCCCGCAGCCGCGCCGAGCACACCCACGGTGTCACAGGTGTCGTCGATGTCTGAGCCGGGCGGGTGCGATCCGTTCCCGCTGACACCTTCGAGCGCGCAAGCAAGGCAAGCCGTCACGCCAGGCCGCACGGTAAGCGTGACACCGTAGCTCGCCACCACGGCGGCGTAAATCCACGGGACGTTCAAGTGGATGGCGACGTCATTTAGTAGGAAGCGGGTCTCGAAGTTGTCTGTGCCATCCAAAATGATGGGAAACCCGCGCAGCAATTCCTCAGCGTTTTTTGAGCCCACGTCGGCGACGATGCCCTCCACCAGCACTCCCGAGTTGATAGCGCGCAGGCGACGCTCCGCGGCTACGGCTTTCGGCAGAGCCTCTTGCGCATCCTCTTCTTCGAAGAGGGTTTGCCGCTGCAAGTTCGAGGGCTCGATGAAATCGCGATCGACAATGCGCAGCTTGCCGACGCCTGCCCGCACGAGCAAGTTCGCAAGCGCGGTCCCCAGGGCCCCGCAGCCCACGATGACAGCCGAGGCCTCCAGCAGGCGTTGCTGGCCCGCTTCGCCAATCTCGCCGAAGAGGATCTGCCTCGAGTACCGTTCGTAAGCTTTTGGGTTCATTTCCTCTTAGGGGGCTCCAGGTGCAGCCCGTCCGCGATCTTTTGGCGGGCAACAAGTGAGGCTTACCGGTAGACCGCCCGCACCCGATATCATAGTCCCGGCTGCCCTCACTCGGCAGGGTCAAGTGATATTTTCCATGTGGGAGCGCAGAATTCGGGCCGGGCATACAACTCTGCTGTGCTACGCTGGTTCTGTTGTGTATAGAGATGCCGATCGTCCATCGCCCTTTCGCACAATTGGTCGTCTCGCTGGCGGCGTTGTGGTTGTTCTGCCCAA
>JACXTT010011599.1_pt1 | contig 11779 bp, 10 predicted proteins | sample 9270951 | NCBI WGS metagenome assembly JACXTT01 (sample SAMN15532306, study PRJNA645909) | rock metagenome | isolation source: weathered quartz diorite | place: Puerto Rico | collected 2017-06-21 | reverse complement strand
GCCGGTCGGGCTGGCGGGAGGCACCGGTTTTGATGCTGGCTTTGTACGCTTCAAGACGACTCCCGATGCGGTAAGTCTTGTTAATTTACCATGGTAACCATCTCTCTGAGAACCCGGCCTGACTAGAAAGTTCTAAAACGCCGCTATTGGGTAAACGTGGTGACGCCGTCCCAGTTTTCACCGGGCGGTTGTGCCAGGTAGCGGGTGCAGCGGTCGCGGTACAGTTTGGCGAGGGCGTCTTGCGGGCCAGCGTCCAACTCGTGCAAGGCATCCTCAAACCGGCCGGCGCGATAGGCGGCAATGACCCTGGCATGCAGGTCCAGTGCCGCACGTTTGGCGGCATCGATATTGGCTTCCTGGCACACGGCCTCGTAGATGGCCACGATCTCGCTCTTGCCCTTGACCCGCACCAGGTCAAGCTCACGGAACACGATCCCTTTGCAGTGTGCCATCGTGGCGCCGCTGACGATCAAAGGCACACCATAGTATTTGCACAGGCTTTCGAGGCGGGCCGCCAAGTTGACGGTGTCGCCCAGCACCGTGTAATTCAGGCGCGTGCTTGAACCGATATTCCCTGCCACCACATTGCCGCTATGGATGCCGATACCGATCGACAGGGCGGGCCAGCCGTCGCGCGCAAACTGTTCGTTCAGGGCGGGCAGGGCGCGGATCATGGCCAGTGCCGTGTCTAGGGCGCGCTGCGGATCGTCGGGCCGGCCCAGCGGTGCGCCAAACAGGGCCATGACGGCGTCACCAATGTATTTGTCGACCACGCCGTCGCGCTCATCGATCAGTGCCGATACGGTGGTCAGGTAGGTATTGAGCATCTCCAGGATGGCGCTCGGCGAGCGGCCTTCGCACAGTGTGGTGAAGCTGCGGATATCAGAAAACAGCACCGTCACTTCCTGTTCCTGTCCGCTGAAGTCGATACTTTGCGACAGCAGTTCTTCGGCGATGGCCGGGGACACGACTTTACCGAGCATGGAACGCACTTTGTCGCGCTCCATCAGTCCTTGGACCATGGCGTCGAAGGACATGGCCAGTGCACCCAGCTCGTCCTGTACGCCAATGTCGCCGATGGTTTCGTACTGGCCTTCGCTGATGCGCTGTGCGCCGCGCGCGAGTCGCCGTACTGGGCGCGTGACCCGGCCTGCGATGAACATGGCGGCAATCGCTGCCATCACCGTTGTTAGGGCGAACACGCCGCCCAGTTGCCAACGCAGTTCGCGGTAGTCGGCCAGCGCGTCGTCGAGCGAGCGCTGCAGCGCGGCCACCAGCACACCTTGGTCCGTCTTGTACAGGGGCGATTCGATCGCGACTTGTTCATGGCCGGCCAGGCGGACAATGGTGGCATTCGGATTGGCAGCCAGGTAGTCGCGGCGCTGTCCCTCGTCCAGGGTCGAGGCGTACAGGGTGGGGGGCTTGCCCGGCTCACGTAGGGCCAGCGTCACTTCCGTATAGGTCTGGCGCTTAAGGTCAGCGGCCAGCGAATCCTTGATCTCAAAGCCAACGCCGACCCATGCGACGGGAGTCGGGCTCAGGAGCGGCACCATGACCACCTGGTAGGCTTTGCCATCGACGATCTGGATGGTCGAACTGTCGCGTTGGCCGCCTTCGATGGCGCGCATCATTTGGCCGCTGGCGACCGCCTGGCTGCCACCGTCGGGCCGCAGGGTGTCGGCCACGCTGCGGCCCTCCAGGTCCAGCACGAACATCCAGTCGGCGCCGATGCGGCGCCGGAAGCTGGCAAAGGCAGAGATCAAGGTGTCGTGGTCATGTTCAGCCACAAGGGCCTTGAAAGCGAAATCCTGGGTCACGGCGCGTGCGCGGGTGCGCAGCGTCGCTTCGCGCGCGGCCATCGTCACCTTTAGCGAAGACAGGGTAATCTGCAGCGCCTCATTACTGGCTTTGATGGCGCTGCTGTTGGCGGCGGTGCTGACAATGAGAAACACCAAGGCTTGCAAGCCGAGCACCAGCAAGACGATGATGGCCAGCAGGCGCGTGCGGAAATGGCGGAAAGCAAAGTTGAAGGTCATCCGCCTAGATTAGCACGACGCTAGTTGCTGTGGAACAAGCAGCTAGCAGGTCGGTGCCGGCGCCCCGGAGCCGTAGGCGCTGCCATAGCCATAGGCGTCCGGGTCGGACTGGGCGGAAGGATCGCAAGAAAGGGCCCGTACCAGCGCCGTGACCGTCGTTTGAAACGCCACGATGTCGGTACTGGCGTTCACGGTCCACAGCATCGAGCGGGCGCGCGCTGCAGCATCGTCGCCAGCATAGCCGTCGCGCGCCACGCTGGCCAGCGCGATGGTGAAATTGGTGCCCACCGTAACCCGATTCTGGACCAGCTTGGCGTCGACCAGTCCTTGCGCGCTGGTGTTGCTGAGCGCGCCAGCCATCAGTGAAAACGCTGCACGCGCGCGGGTCAAGCGGCCGCTATCGATCTCGGCGACCCAGAATGCCTTCCCGGCGGCGTCCGGGATGCGCCCCAACACATTGACATACACTGCCGTGATATAGCTACTGGTGTCGCCTGAATACAAGGCAGCCGCTTCCGCGCTGTCGCTGAAACTGTTGATCAGCGAGCGGATGCCTGGATTGCTGGCATAGGCCGCGTCGAGCAACTGGATATCGGTGGGGGCGCCGAGCGCAACCAACTGGGACTGGAAGTTCGCCAGCCCGCCCGTATCGGCCGGGCGGCCAAAGTAGGCGATATACAGTTGCTGGACGACGGTGCGGTAATCCGTCGCTACCGTGCTGGAGGCAAGGTATTGTGGCTTTTGCATGGCAGCGGGCGGCTGGTCCATGCTGCCACCACAGGCGCACAATGCCAAGGCGAGCAGGAATGGAATTGCTTTGCGGAAATGCATATCGCTCTCCCTTCACCACTACGTTCTAGGCCAATTGAAGCGATATGGCAAGTTCGACACAAAGAGCTTGTCTTTTCGAGAAAAATTGCCAATTTAATCATATTTATGGCCTGAAACGAGACAGCGCCCCGGGTAATTTGCGCGCAAGTGCATCAAAAACTGGAGTCGCGGCCCGTTTTGCCCTATACTAGCGGGTCTGGTCGTTTTGGCCAGGCTTTATTAATGAAATCACGGTACGCAGGGTTTCGACTCTTGTACCGCATGTGAAAGGTAATACCATGACCGTTGAACAAATCAACAAAGCCGCGATTATCGCGGACAATGCCCGTGCCCAAAACGACACCGGCTCCCCAGAAGTTCAAGTTGCTCTGCTGACCGCACGCATCAACGAACTGAACGGCCACTTCAAAGCCCACGCTAAAGATCACCACTCGCGTCGCGGCCTGATCATGATGGTCAACCGTCGTAAGAGCCTGTTGTCCTACCTGAAGTCCAAGGACGCAACCCGCTACCGCGACCTGATCGCCAAGCTCGGCCTGCGCAAGTAATCTTTGCCAGCGTGACTTAAGCACAAATGCCTGCGCCAGATACCTGACGCGGGCATTTTGTTTTTCAAGCCCCAAGATTCTGCACTAGCAATACCGGTAACTAGCAGTAAAGGCAGCGCCCGCAAGGCCATGCCCGTGGTGAGGTGAACGACAGCCCCTGAAAATCTGTCGGCAATTAGAAAGGGAAAACCCCATGTTTAACAAAGTAACTAAGACCTTCCAGTACGGCCAACATCAAGTCACGATGGAAACCGGCGAAATCGCTCGCCAGGCTTCCGGCGCAGTCATGGTGTCGATCGAAGACACCGTAGTTCTGGCCACCGTCGTTGCCCGCAAAGATGCCAAGCCAGGCCAGGATTTCTTCCCTCTGACCGTTGATTACGTTGAAAAGACCTACGCCGCCGGCAAGATCCCTGGTGGCTTCTTCAAGCGCGAAGGCCGTCCTTCGGAAAAAGAAACCCTGACCTCGCGCCTGATCGACCGTCCAATCCGCCCTCTGTTCCCAGATGGCTACATGAACGAAGTGCAGGTGATCGTGCACGTCCTGTCCGTCAACCCGCAAATCGATCCGGACATCCCAGCGATGATCGCAACCTCGGCCGCCCTGTGCGTGTCGGGCGTGCCATTCAATGGCCCAATCGGCGCAGCCCGCGTCGGCTACGCCAACGGCCAGTACATCCTGAACCCAACCGTTGAACAACTGAAGACCTCGCAGATGGACCTGGTGGTCGCCGGTACCGAAACTGCCGTGCTGATGGTGGAATCGGAAGCGCTGCAACTGTCCGAAGAAGTCATGCTGGGCGCCGTGGTGTTCGGCCACACCCAGATGAAGGCGGTCATCGACGCTATCCACGACCTGGTTGCCGACGGCGGCAAGCCTGAAGTTGAATGGGCACCACCGGCCAAGAACGAAGCGCTGATCGCCAAGGTCAAGCAATTCGCCGAAGCCAACGTCAACGCTGCTTACCAGATCAAGGACAAGCAAGCCCGTACCGCCAAGCTGAAAGAAACGCACAACCAGTTGAGCGCTGACCTGGCTGCTGATGCTGCTGCAGCCGGCGCTGCTGCTCCGGATTCGGCCGAAGTGTCGAACATCCTGTTCGAGATCGAAGCCAAGACCGTGCGTTCGCAGATCCTCAACGGCGAGCCACGCATCGACGGCCGCGACACGCGCACCGTGCGTCCTATCTCGATCCGTACCTCGGTGCTGCCACGTACCCACGGTTCGGCCCTGTTCACCCGCGGTGAAACCCAAGCACTGGTCGTAGCGACCCTGGGCACCGCACGCGATGCACAGAAAATCGACGCGCTGATGGGCGAGTTCACCGACTCCTTCATGCTCCACTACAACATGCCTCCATTCGCCACCGGCGAAACGGGCCGCGTTGGTACGCCAAAGCGCCGCGAAGTGGGCCACGGCCGCCTGGCCAAGCGCGCACTGATCGCTGCACTGCCTTCGCAAGAAGAGTTCAGCTACTCGGTGCGCCTGGTATCGGAAATCACCGAATCGAACGGCTCCTCGTCGATGGCATCGGTGTGCGGCGGTTGCCTGGCACTGATGGACGCCGGCGTGCCAATGAAAGAACACGTGGCTGGTATCGCCATGGGCCTGATCAAAGAAGGCGGCAAGTTCGCCGTGCTGTCGGACATCCTGGGTGACGAAGACCACCTGGGCGATATGGACTTCAAGGTCGCTGGTACCCGCAACGGTATCACCGCACTGCAGATGGACATCAAGATCCAGGGCATCACCAAGGAAATCATGCAAGTGGCACTGGCACAAGCCAAGGAAGGCCGCGAGCACATCCTGGGCGAAATGCACAAGGCCATGCCAACCGTGAAGACCGAACTGTCGGACTTCGCACCACGCCTGATCACCATCAAGATCAACCCAGAGAAGATCCGTGACGTCATCGGCAAGGGCGGCGCCGTGATCCGCGCGCTGACCGAAGAAACCGGCACCCAGATCGACATCACCGACGAAGGCATCGTGACCATCGCTTCGGTCGATGCCGCTGCTGGCCAGGAAGCCAAGCGCCGCGTCGAAGAACTGACCGCTTCGGTTGAAGTGGGCAAGTGCTACGACGGTACCGTGCTCAAGCTGCTGGACTTCGGCGCGATCGTGCAAGTCATGCCGGGCAAAGACGGCCTGCTGCACATCTCGCAAATCGCCAATGAGCGCGTCAATGCCGTAGCTGACTACCTCAAAGAAGGCCAGGCAGTGCGCGTCAAGGTCCTCGAGACCGACGACCGCGGCCGCCTGAAGCTGTCGATGAAGGCAGCTGCTGCCGAAGGCGCCGAAGCCGCCGCCGAGTAAGCCGCCAGCGCCCCGCGCGCTGCATCCAACCCGCCTCTGCCTGAACGCGTTCCCGGACGCGCCCAGTGCACAGGCGGTTTTTTTTGTCTTCTTTTCCCGCCAATTTGCATTCAAACCAGCGATTGTCCATACACACCCCCCGTCGCAGGGGGTAATACAACAGGTATTTCCATGGAGAATTATTCGTGCTAGTTAAAAATTCCATTCGCTGGGCACGCACCTTCACATCCTGCCCATCAATCCATTTGAGAGGTAGGTATGTTTTCCAAATTAACAGTCAAAGCCAAAATTATTTTGTTGTTATTTGTCGGCATCAGTGCGCTGGCCCTGCTGATGTTCATCGCCTTTAGCGGGCTCAAGAAGGACGGTGAAATGCTCGCCGAGCTGGGGCATAACCGCATGCCGTCGGTGCTGTCGCTGCAAACCATCAATGAAGCGCAGACGGCATTGCGCTCGGCCTCGCGCGCCATCAGTGCCTCGGCATCGACACCAGATGCGGAAGGCGTCGTCGAGCACGAGCTCAAGACCAAAGCCAGCGCCTGGAAACGCGTCGACGATGCATGGAAAGTGTACGACGCCTTGCCCCAAACGGCAGAAGAAGCACAGTTGTGGAAAGGCTTTGTCAAGGACTGGGAAGGCTGGAAAGCCAAGGACGCCGCCCTCGACGCAATCGCCGGACAAATCGTCAAGTCTGCACCAGGCAAGGCGCGCGCGGAGCTGTATGGCGCCTATCTGAGCGCCCTGCAGGAAAGCCGCGACAGCTTCCATGCCGCTGAGGCGAGCCTGGATAAGGTGACTGACATCAACGTCAAGATCGGTGAAGACGCCGTCAAGGCGGCCGAAGTGGCTTCCACCGGTGCCATGCGGCAGATGATTGGCGCTGCTGTGGGCGCCCTGGCCATGCTCGTTGTGATCGGCCTGTTTATCCTGTCGGGCATCATGCGCCAGTTGGGCGGCGACCCATCCTATGCCGCCGATATTGTGCGCCAAGTTGCCGACGGCGACCTGACGGCCATCATTAAACTCAAGTCTGGCGACAACAGCAGCTTGCTATATATGATGCAAATGATGATCGGCAAGTTGTCGCATGTGGTGTCAGAAGTGACCCAAAATGCCGAAGCCATGGCCAGCGCCGCCGAACAGGTCAGTTCGACCGCGCAGGGCCTGTCGCAGGCGGCCAGCGAGCAGGCCGCGGGCGTGGAGGAAACCAGTTCGGCACTGGAGCAGATGACGGCATCGATTTCTCAAAACACGGAAAATGCCCGCATCACCGACGGCATGGCCAGTAAGGCAGCGCAGGAAGCGGCCGAAGGGGGCGAAGCCGTGCGCTCCACCGTCATGGCCATGCAGCAGATCGCCAAGAAGATCGGCATCATCGACGACATCGCCTACCAGACCAACCTGCTGGCCCTGAACGCCGCCATTGAAGCGGCCCGCGCTGGCGAACATGGCAAAGGCTTTGCCGTGGTCGCTGCCGAGGTACGCAAATTGGCAGAGCGCAGCCAGGTCGCTGCGCAGGAAATTGAGCAAGTCGCTTCGGGCAGCGTTGAGCTGGCCGACAAGGCAGGCAAACTGCTCGACGCCATGGTGCCCAATATTCAAAAAACCTCGGATCTCGTGCAGGAGATCTCGGCTGCCTCGGAGGAGCAGTCCTCGGGCGTCACACAGATCAATGCTGCCGTGGCCCAGCAAAACACGACGACCCAGCAAAATGCAGCAAGCTCGGAAGAATTGGCCGCCACTGCCGAAGAAATGAGCAGCCAGGCTACCCAACTGCAGCAGGCTATTGCCTTCTTCCGGATCACCCCAACCGAAGCGGCCGTCGTGCGTCGACTGTCGTCGGCCAAACCACGCAAGCCGCTGGCCGCGCTGAAGGCGGTGCACCCTGTATCCGACGTGGATGAATCGAATTTCAGCAAATTCTGAGGGGATGGGGATGAATGCATTAGTAAAAACGACGGGCACGGTGCCTGCCATCGCCGAACAGGCCGAAATGGCCACGCAGTTCCTGACCTTTGTTGTCGACGGCGACACCTATGGCGTAGGCATCCTGGCGGTGCGCGAGATCATGGAATATGTGGACGTAACGGCCGTCCCGATGATGCCATCCTGCATACGCGGCGTGATCAATGTACGTGGCGCGGTGGTGCCCGTGATGGACCTGGTGGTGCGCTTTGGCCGGCCGCCTTCAGCGGTCAGCAAGCGCACCTGCATCGTCATCATCGAAAAGGAAGGCGATAGCGGCAATATGTTGGTTGGTATGTTGGTCGATGCCGTTAACGCCGTGCTCGATATTCCTGCCGGCGACATCGAACCCGTGCCCGCCTTCGGCACCCGTGTGCGCCGCGAGCTGGTTGCTGGCATGGGCAAAGTCAATGGCAAGTTCGTCGTGCTGCTCGACACGGAGCAAGTCATGTCGGATGAGGACATTGCCAACCTGATCCAGCAACGCGATATGGTTGCGGCCACTGCCGATGTCTTGCAGTAAGCTGTCGTCCCATTTTGCCTTTGGAACAAGTCAATGCTAGAGTCCGTCTATTCCATCGTGAAGGAGGATTCTATGCTGCGGATCATTTTGGGTGTTGTCGGCGGATTCATCGCCTGGATGATGGTGTGGTTCGGCAGTGAAAAGCTGCTGTCTTCCATTTTCCCGCAAGCCATCGGCGCTCCGCAAAAGGCGTTCACGGAGGCGCTGACCCAAGGCAGCGCCTTCACGCCGACCAATACCTTGCTGCTGACCCATATCGTCATGTGCGTCTTTGTCTCTGCTTTGGCCGGTTACCTTGGCGCTTTGATCGCGGGTGACAGTAGCCGCGCACCGCTCTATGTTGGCATCTTGTTGTTGCTGATGGGAGTGGCCAAGGCCTCGATGTCCTGGCAACTCGTCCCCTTGTGGTACCACATCGCGTTTACGGCATTGCTCTTGCCGATGGCCTTGCTCGGCGGGCGCCTCTTCACGACTTCCTGAGTTCAATCAGGCAGCACATCAGTACAAGGTCGTGCGCTGCCTTTCGGGCAGCTCACGGTCATATTTGTCGCCGTCAATCTTTGAATCAGTTAGCGCCGCCAACATGGCGCCGGCCGTGGGAATGTTGGCTGAAGCATTGGTATGGCGGTCCAGCCACAGGCGCGAGCGTTGCAGCGCCCGGGCGCACTGGAAGAACACTGACTCCACCTTGACTTCGATGACGCATTTCGGCGCGGCGCCTTGCATCGCCAACGATTCCAACAGCGCTGGCGTGACAAGGATGCGGGCCCGTCCATTCACCCGCATCGATTCACCGATACCCGGAATCAGGAAGAGCAGGGCGACGCGCGGGTCGTGCAGGATATTACGCAGGCTGTCGACGCGGTTATTGCCGCGCCGTTCGGGCAGCAGCAGGGTGTGTTCATCCACAATCGTCACCAGGCTGGCCGGGTCACCCCGGGGCGAGGCATCCAGGCCCGCTGGCCCCGAGGTGGACAGCACGGCGAACGGCGAGGCCTTGATCCATTGCTGGTACACCGGATGCAGGCGGCTGCATTCCTTCTCGATGGAGGCGCTGCCCACCTGGTCGAACAGGGCTTCGAGGGCGGGCAGGGTCGAAATGTGGTGCGGGTCGGGAACAGTCATTGTCGGAGCTTAGTGGATGAGCGCCAGCACCAGGCCGATGACGGTAAATTGCAGGGCATGGTAGCCGCCGTTGATGAGGAAGAGCTTGAGGCTTTTGCGCTCGAACAGGTAGTTGATGCCAAAACTCGAGGCCACCCAAAAGATGCCGGCCGACGCACCAGCACCCACGCCCAAGCCCAGTGAAGGGCGCGGTCCCAGGAACATGGCAAACACCCATGCGGCCAGCAGGCACAGCACGATGGTGGTACCAAAGATCACTGCCATATTGGCGCCTTGCAGTTTCTCGTCCGTCATGCCCGACTCCTGCTGCCAGGCTTTGGCAAACAGCAGCGGCGAGTACCACAGGCCGCCAAGCATAAAGGCGGCAAATCCGGCGGCGAGCACGGCAATGTAATTCACTTCTGGCATAGCGGTCTCCTTGGGTTGGGTGAACAGCTGAATTGCTGGGCAAGTATCCCTTCGGTGCACGACCCTGTCAACGCTGGTGCCCGGCTGGTGCAAATGCACTGCATTGGGGCATTCCCGCCCCGATTATTCCCAAAGGCAGTTGGCACGGAACCTGCAATAGCCAAGGTATTTCTATAAAAGGAGGATCCCATGCCAGAGTTGATCGCTACCACTGAGGACTTGCGCGACCATCCCGTTGTTCCCGCCAGGCTATCTGGCGATGTGTTGGGCGCCTTGATTAACCTATCTGGCCGCCGGCGTTTTACCTCCCAGCGGGTGGTGCTGTATACCGTCTTGGCTTCACTGGGCCACGACGATGCCATCGAGACGGCGCGCCAGACCCTGGCCCTGTTTTGCGAAGCACATACGACCTTGGTGCAGGGCAAAGGCGGCATGCCGGGCATCTTTTGCGAGCAGGTGCGCGATGCCTACTACGGCCAACTGCGCGGCAACCAGGTCATCGAAGACTTCATCGCCCTTGCCAGCGACGCCATTGATGCTGTCGCCACCGAAGCGCGGCAGGCGCCGGGCAAGCTGGACGAGCTGGTGCGCTCGGCCACGCCCTTGCTGGCTGTGCTCAACGCCCTGACCCTGGTCTACGAAGAGCAATCAAAGCGTTTTGCGATGCTGCAGCGCAAACACATGAGTACCATGATGGCCGATATAAAGACCATCGCCAAACAGGCCCGCTTTATCGCCTTCAACGCCCAGATTGCCGCCGCCAGGGCGGGTGAGCAGGGCAAGGAGTTCGCCGTCATGGCCAGTGAAATGACCAATATCACGGGCGAAATCGACGATTTGGTGCAACAGGCAATGCAGGGCGCTGGCGGGTAAAGAAGAAGTTTCTTGCCGGAATCCCCGAATTCACGTTTACAATCGATGCTTCGCCGCCCTCGGTGCGCGGCGTGGTCGAGGGGCACAAGCTGCCACCAAGCGAGAAAGAAGGATTGCCGGTCGAAATGTTCCGCCTTGCTAGTTTTCCGTTACCGTTCGCGCGCTTCGCGCAGGCCTGCCTGCTCGCCCTGGCTTGCCTGCTGACGGCGACGGCCTCAGCCCGCTCCCTGCGGTTTGAACAATTGACAGTCGAGCAGGGCCTGGCCCAGGAATCGGTGACGTCGGCAGTGCAAGACCGCCAGGGCTTCATGTGGTTTGGCAGCCAGGCCGGGCTGTCCCGCTATGACGGCTACAAAGTCATCGTCTACAAGAACAAGCGCAATGACCCCACTAGCCTCGACGACAACTTCGTCCAGTCCCTGCTGGTCGATGAACGTGGCCGCCTGTGGGTGGGTACCGAGGGCGGCCTGAACCTGTACGATGCGGCAACCGACCGCTTTACCCGTTTTACCCCGCCACCAGGCATGCAGCCGGAAGCGGGGGCGCGCGCCGTCAATGCCATTGTGTCCGACGGCAATGGCGTGCTGTGGCTGGGCACGTCCAGTGGCCTGCAGCGCTATGACACCATCAGCGGCCAGTTTGCCGTCTTGCGCCACACTGCCGACAAACCCGGCAGCGTGGCCGACAACCGCATCACGTCGCTGGCGCGCGACGCCCACGGCGCACTGTGGGTCGGTACCGTGCATGGGGTGGACCGACTGGCGCCAGGCGCGAAGGAGTTTGAACACTTCAACACCGATGCCGGCAATGCGCCAGTCGGCAGTGCGGCCCATGCGGCCCGCAATACGGTGCGCGCCCTGGCCAGCGGTGCCGCCAATACCTTGTGGATTGGTACCACTGACGGCCTCGAGCAATGGACCATCGGCAAGAACGGCATCAGCAAACGCCGCTTTGGTGCCGAGGAGGGCATCAAGCCCGGCGCCATCTATGCCCTGTACCAGGACCGCAAAGGGCGCATCTGGATCGGCACCAGCGACGACGGCCTGAAAATGTGGGAACCCGGCGCCAGCGGCCTGGTCCATTACCGCCATGTGCCGTCCGAGCGGCATGGCCTGGCCTCGAACCAAATCACCTCGCTGTACCAGGACCGCTC